>ENA-OQLB01000511-OQLB01000511.1-human-gut-metagenome-genome-assembly--contig:-NODE-511-length-21666-cov-1.633223_pt1 | contig 21666 bp, 33 predicted proteins | sample MGYA00242656_ERZ504813 | MGnify/ENA primary metagenome ERZ504813 (study PRJEB26092, sample SAMD00036388) | human gut metagenome | host: Homo sapiens | study: EMG produced TPA metagenomics assembly of... | reverse complement strand
AAAGGATTTCGAAGAATTGCAACCCGGTATGATAAATATGCATTCACCTATTTAGGATTCATATGTCTTGCTTCTGTTTTAATTTGGTTAAAATGACTAATTTGCAGCAATTTTCAAACACGCTCTAATTCTGCCAGCATCACAGCCAGAAAAACAGCATATGCCGCACAGGCTAACACAACCAGAAGTGTGAGCGGCTTTTTCACTGCTTTTTTCAAATTGTTGATCATACTTCGTTTTGTCAGATACAATAGCGCTCTCACGATTTCTCACCACCTGTCATTTCAAAGAACAGCGCATCCAGATCCTTGTCTCCCACCTCATCCTTCCGGTAAGAACCAATGATCTTACTCTTCTCCATCACAAACATCATATCCCACAGCTCTTCTACCATCTCCAGCATATGCGTGCTGATCAGTACTGTAACTCCGAGAGCTTTTTGTTCCAGCACGACCTCCTTAAGCTCTTTGATCGCTTTTGGATCCAGCCCCACCATCGGTTCATCCAGAAGCAGCACTTTCGGCCTGATGGCAAGCGCACAGCAGATACTCACCTTCTGCATCATTCCTTTGGACAGCTCATTTCCCAGTTTATCCTGCTTGTCATCCAGGTCAAACCGGGCAAGCAGCGCTTCCACCTCTTCATCGTAATCCCGCTGTTGTAAGCTTTTCTCATGTATTCGATGTGTTCTCTGACGCTGAGTGCATCAAACATGGCAGGCATCTCCGGAACATAGGCAAACTGTCTCTTTGCCTCCACACTTCTGGCAGGAAGTCCCTGAATTCCGATCCGCCCTGATACCGAAGCAGACCTGCGATACTTTTGATGATCGTCGATTTTCCGGCTCCGTTTGGTCCCAGAAGGATCCCGACTGTACCATCCGGTACAAAAAAACTGACCTCATCCACCGCCAGAGACTTTCCATAGGATTTACTTAATTTCTGAACTTCCAGCATATCATTTCCTCCATCGTGTTTTACACAGCTCACAGCCTGTCTGTGCAGACACAGCAGCTGTCTGACGGGTCTATCATTACTGGTCACACCAATTACGGCTTATCACGCAAAAAAGATTCCCGTTCATTGTACTGTTGATTTGATACAATAATACGAAAATCTTTTCTGTTTGTCAACTCTTTATTCGTCTGCTTTTTCCTGTGTATACAATTTGAACAATGCCTGTGTTCCCTCGTCTCCAAGACCTTCTGCCTGCAGCTCTTCATACTCTGCCAGCACCTGACTTAAGACATTGAGATCCAGACCGCTTATATTGGATTCGATCAGCGCCAGTTTCATATCTTTGATAAAATGCTTCATAAAGAAGCCCGGGCGGTAATCTCCTTCCAGAATCTTCGGTCCGAACAGATCCAGCTGACGGCTTCCTGCCGCACCTGTAGACACAGAATGAAGCACTGTCTGCAGATCCAAACCTTTCGCCTGTGCATAAGCAAGTGCTTCACATACTCCGGAGAGCGCGCCTGCGATCATGATCTGATTCGCCAGCTTACAGTGCTGTCCGCATCCTGCTGCTCCCTGGTAGTTAATATTGGTTCCCATTGCTTCAAACAGAGGCATACATGCTTCAAATCTTCTTTGTCTCCACCCACAAGGATAGAAAGTGTTCCTACCTTTGCACCGGTATCTCCTCCGGTTACCGGGGCATCCAGAACATGAAATCCCCGCTTATTCCCCTCTTCATAAATCTTTTGGGCAATCTGCGGACTGGTGGTTGTCATATCGATCAGATACGCACCTTCTTTTGCGCTGTCCAGAATATTCCCTTGATCGAAATACACTTTTTCCACGTCCTGCGGAAATCCCACAATGGTGATCACTGCCTCACAGTCTTTCACGCAGTCTGCAATGCTGTCATGAAAAGTCACACCCTCTGCGATCACATCTTCTACCTTTGCTTTTGTTCTTGCATAAATGTGCAGATCAAAACCTGCCTTTTTCAAATTCCGCACCATGGATTTTCCCATGATCCCGACTCCGATAAACCCGATCTTTTTCATTTTATTTTCCCTCACTATTGTTTTTCTACAACTTCACCCTGTTTTTTATAAATGCTTTTCGCCGGTACAAATCCTCTCACAGAAGAAAGCGGATAAATGTTCGTATGGCTTCCCACAACGGTTCCCGGATTTAAGACACTTCCGCATCCCACTTCTACTTCATCGCCAAGCATAGCTCCGAATTTTTTCAATCCGGTCTCGATTTCACCTTCCGGTGTTTTTACAATTACCAGCTTCTTGTCTGACTTCACATTGGATGTAATAGATGCAGCACCCATATGCGATTTGTATCCGAGAATTGAGTCTCCCACATAATTGTAATGCGGAACCTGCACTTTATTGAACAGGATCACATTCTTCAGTTCTGTCGAATTTCCGACTACTGCCCCTTCTCCCACGATCGCATTGCCACGGATAAACGCGCAATGTCTGACCTCTGCTTCTTTTCCGATGATCGCCGGTCCCGTAATGGATGCGCTTTTTGCTACTTTCGCTGTTTTGGCGATCCAGATATTCTCTCCCTGTTTTTCATACTCCTCTTCGCTGAGTGTATTTCCCAGTTCCACAATAAATCGGGAGATTTTCGGAAGCACTTCCCACGGATAGGTCACTCCCTCAAAAATATCTTTTGCAATTGTCTCATCCAATGTATAAAGTTCTTTTACTGTCAGTTCTTTCATAAATTAACTCTCTCCTTTTTAATTCTCTTTTTTGCGCGATGTCCGGTTTGACGATACCGGTTTTTTATAATATTTTGCAGCCGCATCGTAAAATCCTTTCAGCTGATATTGATTGTTCAGCCGCTTTACGCCTTCTGTCCTGCTGATAATGAAATGATCCAGCTTCTGCATATACTCATCCGGAGTGATCTCTCCGTCTGCCACATACGTCAGCCCTTTCTCCCAGCTGGCCGTCAGTTCCGGATTCAAAAGCGAACGAATGGACTGGTTCACCACATCATACACCATCTCTCCCTGAAGAGTCGGAGTGATGATCTGGGTCTTCTTATTCAGGCTCAGATATTTGATATGGATCAGCTTTTTCAGAATTTCCGCTCTGGTGGCACTGGTTCCGATACCGCTTCCCTTGATCTGGCACGCAGCTCTTCATCCTCAATCAACTGCCCCGCGTTTTCCATTGCAAGGATCATGGATCCGGAATTGTAGCGCTTCGGCGGAGAAGTCTCTCCTTCCTTCACATCCAGCGCACAAACCGGCAGGACTGCCCCCTTTTTCAGATTCTGCACCACCTGGAAAAATTGTGGATCCATACTCTGTTCTCCTGCATTTTGCGGAATTCCCGCTACTTTCAGATACCCTTCTTCTGCCAGAACCTTAAAATTCGAGAAAAAGCTCTCCTCCCGTATCTTTACAGTCACCGCTACTTTCTGATATACAGCGGGCGGATAAAAAATACTCAAAAACCGTTTTACAACACAGTCATACACATTCCTTGCCGCCTGGGAGACCGACGAAAGTGCCGAAAGTCCCTGTCCAGTCGGAATGATCGCATAATGATCGGTAATCTGTTTATCATTGACATAACGGGTCTTTACCAGGTTCTTATACGTTTCCCATAGCCGCGATTTCTTTTAAATATACTGCCACGGACCCGTATTTTGACAGCCCGTTCAGATTTTTACTGATTTCCTTTGCAACAGCAGTAGACAACACTCTGGCATCTGTTCTCGGATAGGTCACCAGCTTCTTTTCGTATAATTCCTGCACGATCCGCAGTGTCTCATCCGGACTGATCTTAAACCGCTTGGAACAATCATTCTGCAGTTCCGCAAGATTATAAAGAAGCGGTGGGTTCTTCTTCTCTTTCTTCTTTTCGATCGCCGCTATCTGTCCTGTGACAGGCTCTTTCTCCTTCAGATATGCGATCAGCTCCTGCGCCTTTTCTTTTTGTTTGAATCCATTCTCTTTGTATAGGTCAAACGATTCGAAATAGCGGGAGCCTTTGACCGCTTTCCATTCTCCCTCAAATGTTTTTCCCTCAGCTTCCAGAGTCGCAAGCACACGATAAAATGGTGTTTTTACAAATTCACGGATTTCCCGCTCTCTTCGCACTACCATCCCCAGCACGCAGGTCATCACCCGTCCCACTGAGACTACCGCATACTTTGTCTTCAAATATCCGGAAATACTGTTTCCGTATTTTAATGTCAGAAGTCTGGAAAAATTAATCCCCATCAGATAGTCCTCTTTTGCGCGGAGATAGGCCGAAGCGCTCAGATTATCATACTCTGATAAGTCCTTTGCCTGCCGGATCCCGCGAAGAATCTCCTCCTCCGTCCTGCGAATCCGATCCAGACCCGTTTTCTTTGTTTTCCTGTCACATGTGCTTCCTGCTCCACCAGCCGGTAGATATACTCTCCTTCCCGTCCGGAGTCGGTACACACGTAGATCGTGTCCACATCCTGTCTGTTTAAAAGGGAGCTGACGATCTGGAACTGCTTTGCCACTCCCGGGATCACTTCATACTGAAACTCCTGCGGAAGAAACGGCAGTGTGTTCAAACTCCATTTTTTCAGTGCCGGATCATACACTTCCGGATAACTCATGGTCACTAAATGTCCCACACACCAGGTTACGATGCTTCTTCTGATTCCAGATACCCGTCCTTTCGCTTTGCATTTAATTTTAAAGCCTTTGCAAACTCCTGCGCCACACTTGGCTTTTCTGCGATATATACTGCTTTCCCCATTCTTATTTATACAATCATCTTTCTGTTTATTCTATTCTTTCTGAAACAACCGTCTCATCTTCTGAAGAAACGTCTGTTTCTGTGGTTTCTTCTCCACTCGTTTTGCCATCAGTGCTTCTTTCATGAAGATTTCCTGTGAATTGATGGCTTTTCCTTCTACCTTCTTTTTGCGGTAGGTTCCGTCACTTGTCATCGCTCTTGCTTTGACATTATCTGCAAGCATTACATGCAGGTTTCTCACCAGCCGTTTTTTGATCTCCTCGTTGAGAATCGGACATGCCACTTCCACCCGTTTCTCCGTGTTTCTGGTCATCATATCCGCAGAACCGATGTACACTTTCTGCTCTGCTCCCGTGCCGAACACAAACACTCTCGGGTGTTCCAGATAGCGGCCTACAATACTGGTCACAGTCAGATTCTCTGTCTCTTCTGCAATTCCCGGCAGAATACAGCAGATTCCACGCACGATCAGATCCACCTTCACACCTGCTCTGGAAGCCTCTGCCACCTTCCGGATAAAATCCATATCCGTCACAGAATTCATCTTCATCACAATCCGTCCCTGTTCGCCCCTTTGAATCTCTTCATCCATCAACGCCAGAACCTTCTGCTTCAAACTGGTCGGAGATACGATCAGATTCTTATAGGTTCCATCCAGATTCCCAATGGACATATTCTTAAAAAATACTGCTGCATCCTCTCCGATCGACTGATTCGCAGTCATCAGCGAATAATCCGTGTACAATTTTGCGGTCTTCTCATTGTAATTTCCGGTTCCGATCTGTGTGATATATTTGATCTCATTTTTACTGCGGTATGTAATCAGACAAATTTTGGAATGTACTTTATATCCGTCAAACCCATAAAGTACCCTGCAGCCGGCCTCTTCCATCCGTTCTGACCATTCAATATTATTCTGCTCATCAAACCGGGCCCGCAGCTCGATCAGAGCGGTCACTTCTTTCCATTTTCTGCCGCTGCACACAGATATTCTACCAGTCTTGTCTTTTTGGCAAGACGATAGATCGTAATCTTAATGGTCATCACATCCGGATCTGTGGATGCCTCTTTGATCAGCTTCAAAAACGGATCCATGCTTTCATATGGATAGGACAGAAGAATGTCCCGTTTCTTTACCTGAGCCATCACGCTTCCTTCTCCACCTGTGCGGCAGGCTGTGGAGCAAATGGTACATCAACCAATGATCGTTTCATGGAAACAGGTACTTTATCCATAATTGAAAAGATATAATCCAGTTTCATCGGAATTTTCGTTCTAAAAATGCAGGCAGGCGTAATTTTGAATTTCTCACAGAGATATTTCTCTGTCTCTTTATTCAGCGGATTGGCCACTTCCAGACGTACCACTGCCATTCTTCTGCGCTTATTCAATGTCTCCTTCATTATATAGCGAAAGTCTTCATTGTCCGCATAGTTCTCATCGTCAGGAGAAATGTCCGCATTTCTTGTGACACGGATGTATGTGATATCCGATACCTGATACTGTTCAAACACAAGATCCAGATACTCCATGATCACTTTTTCCATCCGGATATAACGAATGTCATGTCCCGGCAGATAAATCACATCTGAAATAAACTGAGGAACAGGAACGATCCCCATCATTTTTTCTCTTCAAAACGAAGCGTTGCGATCACATACAGTTCTTTATTGAGCAAATGTGGAAACGGATGATTTGCGTCTACGATCTGTGGGGAAAGCAGTGGAAGCACCTGTTCTTTGAAATAATGTTTGACATACTTTTTTTCCTGTGCCTCCAGCTCTTTGAAATCCAGCCCACAGACCCCGTATGGATGCAGCTGTTTTTTTATCTCCGCATACGTCTTATCCCGCTCTTTATAAAGCGGGGCCACTGCCTCATAAATCTTATCTAACTGTTCTTTCGGAGTCATCCCCGATCTGCTGTCTAATGTCTTGCTGTCCACAGATGCCATATCGTAGAGACTTCCTACCCGAATCATAAAAAACTCATCCAGGTTACTGGTGAAGATCGATACAAATTTCATCCTCTCCAGAAGCGGAACACTTTCATCTTGCGCTTCTTCCAGCACTCTCTGATTAAAGCGCAGCCACGATAATTCCCTGTTCTGTGTGTAATTCAAAATTTCTTTTTTCATATGTTTCTCCTTCTGCCGGTTTCACATGAATACTCCACATTGTATCATGTTTTCCATGCAAAATATACCTATTTTTCGAGATACTCCATGAGACGGTCATACTCTCTTTCCATCAGATCATATCCGTGATGATAAAATGCCATCAGATGCTCCTGACTTCTCTCCAGTCTGGACACCGGCTTTACCTGCGGCCGGATCACAAAAATCTTTCCTTCTCTCTCCAGATTCTCCAGCTCATTCAGCGTCCGGTTGTAATACGGTGCACGCCGCAAAAGAGTCCGCAGAAGATTCGGATAAGATCTGTAGGCTCTGCGATACATCTTTTCCACCGCTTTTGAAACCGCCTTCTTGCGATATCCCCGATTTCTTGTCAGAACAACGATGATCTTCTCATTTCCAATATCCATCGCTCTCCGAATCGGAATAGAATCCGCAAGTCCTCCATCCAGATACGGGATCCCATCGATATTTACAATCGGACAAAGCAGCGGCATACTGGAGGATGCCCGGCAGATTTTCATCAGCCTGTCGGGATCTTGCGCCTCATCCATGTACTCCGCTTTTCCCGTCACACAGTTTGTCGTGACCAGCTCACAGTTCATCTCTGATCGAAAATAGGTGTCAAAATCAAAGGGATAAATCTGTTTTGGATAAATATCAAAAATCATATCCATATTCATCAGACTTTTTTCTTTTTATAAATTTACGCACCCCGTAATAATAGGACAGATTCTTATCTGTGGGGATCATACAGTCTCTTGTCCGTCCGGGCTGCCTTGACACATAGTCCACCGCATTGCAGGCTCCTGCCGAAACACCGATCACATGAGAAGTGTAAAACTCCTGCTCCATCAGATAATCCAGTACTCCCGATGTAAATACGCCTCTTGTTGCTCCGCCTTCTAATACCAAAGTTGCTTTTTGCATATCCATCCCTCACTTTCTTTGTTCCATTATATACTTTTTCCACTTTTTCGCAAACTCCTAATCCTGTTAAATTTTTGCAAAAAACACAATATTTCTTTGTTTATTTCATAGAAAGCATACTCCTGACCTTGCCATGTCGTGGGTTCTCATGTTAAGATAAGCGTTGGAATTATTACTTTATATAATAAATAAGGAGTAAAAAATATGATTAGTGCAAACAATGTCACTCTGCGCGTCGGGAAAAAAGCGCTGTTTGAAGATGTCAATATTAAATTTACCGAAGGCAACTGTTATGGTATGATCGGAGCCAACGGTGCCGGAAAATCTACTTTTTTAAAGATTTTGTCCGGACAGATCGAGCCTACCAAAGGGGAAGTAAACATCACTCCCGGAGAGCGTCTTTCTTTCCTGCAGCAGGATCACTACAAATACGATGAATATCTGGTACTGGACACCGTCATCATGGGGAATGCACGTCTGTACGAGATCATGAAAGAAAAAGAAGTCATCTATGCAAAAGAAGATTTCACAGATGAAGACGGAATCAAAGCAAGTGAGCTGGAAGCAGAATTCGCAACCATGAACGGCTGGGAAGCAGAATCTGACGCTGCAACTCTGCTCAACGGACTCGGCATTGAGACAGACCTCCACTACAAATACATGAAAGACTTAAAGGGTGCAGAAAAGGTAAAGGTTCTTCTTGCTCAGGCTTTGTTCGGTAATCCTGACATCCTGCTTCTTGACGAGCCGACCAACCACCTGGATCTGGATGCGATCGCATGGCTGGAAGAGTTCCTGATCAACTTTGAGAACACAGTCATTGTGGTATCCCATGACCGTTACTTCTTAAACAAGGTCTGCACACAGATCGCGGATATCGACTATGGAAAGATCCAGCTCTATGCCGGAAACTACGACTTCTGGTATGAATCCAGCCAGCTTCTGATCCGTCAGATGAAAGAAGCCAACAAAAAGAAAGAAGAAAAGATCAAAGAGCTGCAGGACTTTATTTCCCGGTTCAGCGCCAATGCTTCCAAATCCAAACAGGCAACATCCAGAAAACGTGCCTGGAAAAAATTGAACTGGATGAGATCAAACCATCCAGCCGTAAATACCCTTACATTGATTTCCGTCCAAACCGTGACATCGGAAACGAAGTGCTGACCGTGGAAGGACTTTCCAAAACCATCGACGGAGTAAGATTCTGGACAACCTGACATTTACACTGAACCACGATGACAAGGTTGCATTTGTAGGCGGAAATGAGCTTGCAAAAACAGTTCTGTTCAAAATCCTGATCGGTGAGATGGAACCGGATGAAGGTACTTACAAATGGGGAATCACGACTTCACAGGCTTACTTCCCGAAAGACTTCGGCGGAGAGTTCGATAACGATTACACCATCACAGAATGGCTGACACAGTACTCTGAAAACAAGGATGCCACCTATGTGCGGGGGTTCCTCGGAAGAATGCTCTTCTCCGGAGAAGATGGTGTGAAGAGATTAAAAGTCCTCTCCGGTGGTGAGAAGGTACGCTGCCTGCTCTCCAAGATGATGATTTCCGGCGCAAATGTTCTGTTATTAGATGAACCTACCAACCATCTGGATATGGAATCCATCACTGCGCTCAATAACGGTATGATCAAATTCCCGGGAGTACTCTTATTTACTTCCCGTGACCACCAGATCGTGCAGACGACTGCAAATCGTATCATGGAGATCGTACCGGGCGGAAAACTGATCGATAAGATCACAACTTATGACGAATATCTCGAAAGCGATGAGATGGCAAGAAAGCGCCAGACTTACACTGTCGAGACAGAAGAGGAAGATAGAACAATTAAAATACGGAAAGAATCCCCGGATTGTTGGGTTCTTTCCGTATTTTTGTTTTAATAATATAGTTTATCTTCTTCGATAATTTTGGGGATGCCCCCCTCTACTTCCACGATCGTCACCGCACAGTTCTTTGGCACTCCCATCTGCCAGAATTTTGCCGGACTCCATTCATTTTTGATACAGTTTTTCATTGCCGTGACTGCAGCACCATGCGTAGAAAGCAAAATCATCTTATCCTGCAATTCTGGATTTTGATATAACGCTTTCAGAAAGCCGTCCACTCTCTCCATCAACTGTCCAACGGACTCACCCTCTCCCTTTGGGATGTAATTTGCAGTATCATCAAAGAACTTCACAAACTCCGCACTCTGCGGATCCAGACCTTCTCCTCGGTACACAATGCCTTCATAATCACCAAAGCAGATCTCCTGTATCTGAGGTTCCTCGATCAAGGGGATCTTTCTCCCCTGCAAAACAATCTGTGCTGTTTCTTTTGCTCTGGATAAAGGGGACGTATACGCCAGATCAAAAGAAATCCCCCGCAGTCCTTCTGCTGTCTTTTCTGCCAGTTCTCTTCCATATGCATTGAGAGGAATATCTGCTCTCCCCTGCACTTTCTTCGCTTTATTCCAATCCGTTTCGCCATGTCGTACCATATATAATCTCACCGTTGTTTTCCTCCTAAGATATGTTCTTTTATCCGATCACTCTGTCCCTTAGTATACGCATATTTCCTGTCTCCCGTCAACCGTTCTTTGTTCCTTTCCGCTTGCAAATTCGCCTGATTTTGTCTATAATAATGACACATAAAAAACAAAGGAGATTACCATGGAAAAAATTACAAAGCTTTACGATCGATCACATCAAACTGACTCCGGGACTTTACGTTTCCAGAAAAGATCTTGCAGGAGATACCCCGGTTACCACGTTTGATATCCGTATCACAAATCCCAATGAAGAACCTGTTCTAAATACTGCAGAAGTACATACCATCGAGCATCTTGCCGCTACCTTTCTTCGCAACCATGCAGAATATGGCCCAAAAACACTCTATTTCGGACCAATGGGATGCCGCACCGGATTCTATCTGCTTCTTATCGGTGATTATGAATCCTGCGATATTCTTCCTTTGATGAAAGAGATGTTTGCTTTTATCGCATCTTACGATCAGGAAGTTCCCGGAGCCTGTGCAAAAGACTGCGGAAACTTTCTGGATATGAATCTGCCGATGGCCAGATTTGTTGCACGAAAATACCTGACTCAGGTTTTGAATAAAATCACCGAAGAGCAACTCGTTTATCCACAATAGAACAGGAGCATATCATGGGGAAAAACAAACATTTGCATCTGATACTTCCCAGCGAAGTATCACCGACTGGATTCGTGCACTCCTGGTTCTTCTTTTGGGCTGATCATTGCGCATCTTGGTGTTACGCTCTTTTTGCTCTCGGCACTTGGCACCGATACTTTCACAGTATTTATTCAGGGGTTATCCCGGGTTGCAGGATTGTCTGTCGGAACTGTGCACGTCATTGTTCTGTGTATTTTGATGGTTCTGATGTTGTTAACAACCAAAGGATATGTCAAACCCGGAACCATTGTCTGTGCATTTTGCGGAGGCCCTATCATTGACTTTTTCACCTGGTGTTTCAAAGAATACATCAATGCTTCTTCAGGAATGCCGGTTCGTATCATCAGCGTTCTGGTCGGATGTGCGATTCTCTCTTTGGGAATGTCTGTTGTAATCAACAGCAATGCCGGCACCGGACCGAATGACCTGGTTGCCATCATCCTCTCCGACAAACTCGAACGGATTGAATTTCGCTGGATACGAATGGGATGTGATGCTTTCTTTGTAAGCCTCGGATTTATCCTTGGCGGTACAGTTGGTGTCGGAACAATTATCGCCATTTTTCTGACAGGACCTATGGTTCAGTTTTGGCTTCCAAAAACAAAAGTTTTACTGCAAAAAATCAGAGTGTAAAGCATCATGCTTTACACCCTGATTTTTTATCACCTTTTTTTTAAAACTTCCTGCCGGATATACAAAAAAAGTTTTCTCCTCACCCTGTTTTGCCAACATGATCAACAGTTTTTCAAGCAGCGCTTCTGTTTCCTCATGCATCAGATACTGCCCTTTCCCTCCCAGGAAATAATCCAGAGGATCCCGGTCTGTATAGGCAGTTCCGCGATATACCTTGCTTGCAGCAATTCGGTCCAGAAACATCTCCACCACATAATTGACCGGCATTTTCATTCCTTCGAGCACGGCACCATGCGTTCCGTAATCAATCCAGTATTCATAATGATGCTTATTGCGCCCTTTATGATGCAGCCAGGCAGAAGAATACCCCTTTTCCTCCCGCTCTGCATTATTCGGACTTCTGGTTCCCTGGTAATATCGACACCCCACACGAAACTCTGTCCATCCGTATTTTGACAGATCATGGAGCAGCCCCTGTCTGTACAAACCTACCTGAAAGCATGCCTTCATCACAAGGAGCTTATGTTTTGTGATCGTACCAAAATGTCGGAGTGCGTTCATCTCTGAATTTCCTTTCTATCTGCCTTGCAGCAGAATTATTGTCCTTGCCTTTACCTCTATCATCTTCTGCTCTTTCAGACACTCTGCCTCATCTGGCACCTCTTCTGTTCCTGCAACCTGATACCATTTCATTTCCTTTTTCAGAGCCGGAAGAGCAAATTCGTGTGCTTCCCAGTGCATATTATATGCGACAAACCAAAATGTATCTTCCCAGCTGTAGAGAACTCCAAGCTGTCTGCTGACTACTGCATCCTGTACCTGCCATGCACTTTCTCCGTGATAAGAGACATCCGGAATCCCGCACGCTGTCCGATCCAGGCCAAGCAGTGCCTGTCTTTGATGAAAGACAGGATTGGATTTTCTAAGGGCGATCAATCGTTTCACAAATCGAAACAGATCTTCATAACTTTTCTGTCTTCCCCAGTTCAGCCATGCGGTCTCATTGTCCTGACAATACACATTGTTATTCCCATCCTGTGTGTTTCCAAACTCATCTCCCGCCAGAATGCATGGTGTTCCCTGCGAAAGCAGAAGCAGAAGAAAAGCATTCTTCATCTGATTTTTGCGAAGTGTCATCACACTTCTTTTTCTGCTTGGTCCTTCCGTACCGCAGTTCCAACTGTAATTATAATCCGGACCGTCCTGATTGCGCTCTCCGTTTGCCTCATTATGCTTCCCGTCATAAGAGACCAGGTCACAGAGTGTAAACCCTGTATGTGAAGTAATGTAATTACAGCAGCCGTCTTCTGGGGTCCGGCGGCAGAGCTGTCGTATCACTTCTCTGACCATGCCTTCATCTCCCTTTAAAAACCTGCGCATACTGTTCTGGAAGCCCTCTTCTTTTTTGAAGATCTTTGCTCCCTTTAAGATCGGATCCGCATTCAGACTGTCCCATGGCACATTGTAAGGATTCACCACAAACCCATCCACATGATACTCCAGAAGATAAAAACGAAGACATTCCAACGCAGTCTGGGGAAGAATCTTTTCTGTAAACGGCATTTCCAGAACAACTTCGATTCCTGCTTTGTGGCACGCTTTTACCAGATCTTTTAATTCTGTCTGTGCATCATCAAAAGCTGCATATGCGGCTTTCGGTGCAAAATAATATCCTGTGCCATAGCCCCAGTAATTCCGGTAGCTTCCCATATCTTCCTGAAACTCATACACCGGCATACACTGAATCTGATTGATGCCAAGCTCTTTCAAATATGGTAATTTTTCCCGGACACCCAGAAATGTCCCTTTATGCTTTACTCTGGAGGAAGAGTGCATCGTAAAGCCTCTTACATGCAGACTATACGCGATCACATCCTGCACAGGAATCTGTGGTCTTTTATCCCCTTCCCAGTCATATCCTCTCTGCAGAAATCTTCCTCTTATCTGATGCCGGTTGAATTCCCAGCCGGTACCGAACATTTTATGTCCCGCGATCTCTCTCACGTAAGGATCCAGACAGACCGTTCCGTCAATTCTGTAATTATACTCATACTGGGTTTCCTCCAGATCTTCCAGCGCCAGGAAGCGGACTTCTCCGATTCCTTCTTCTGCCGGCATTTCGATTACCTGATCTGGTTCGCTTTCGCCCTTTTTATACAAGAGCAGTTCGCAAGATACGTCTTTTGGAACACATACTGCAAGATTCACACTTCTGCCTCTTCTGGAAGCTCCAAAAGGCTGTGGATATCCTTCTGTTTTTTTCATATATTTATTCCTCACTGCCAGCCATTTGTTCCATACATCTCAACATTATCTTTCCCGATAAAAAATGTATCGATATACGTTGTTTTCTCATAATCCTCATCATTCAAAATAGCCTCGCCAATCTTTGCCGCCTGCTTCCAACATTGATCGGAGACTGCGCTCCGGTCCCGGCGATCATTGACTTTTCATCTGTAAGTTCACTTTTCATCTCCGGTGAGCCGTCCACTCCATAAATCTTCAGACTGCTTTTTCCTGCCTCTTTTGCTGCCTGAAGTGCACCGAGTGCCATCTGATCATTTCCGCACATCACAGCATCTACCTGTGGATTTTCTGCCAAAATCTGTGCCATTTTCTCCTTTGCACTCTCCTTGGTGCCGCCGGCATCTGCACGCGCCACTACTTCAATCCTGCATTTTTGATCGCTTCTTCAAATCCTGTGATACGCTCATTCACTGAGTTCTGGGACGGGCATTCCAAAAGCACTACTTTTCCGCCGTCCGGGCACTGTGTCTTCAAATTCTCACCGCAGACTGCACCTGCATTTTTATTGTCAGAGCCGATATACGCAGCTGTCAGATCTGTGTCCTTCACCTGCGTATCCACATTGATGACCGGAATATCTGCCTCATCCAGGGCTTCCAGCGCAGGCTTGATCGCTTCCCAGTCTACCGGTGCGAGAAAGACTGCATCCACTCCTTCATCGATCATCTCCTGAATCTGCTGGATCTGCTTATTCACATCTCCGTCCGGATTTTTTACCACCAGGGTATCTCCCTTTGCTTCCAGTTCCCCTCGGATCGATTCTTTTACAACATCATAATATGGATTATAAATATCAATGCAGCTGTAGCCAAATGTGTGCCCTTCTGATGTTTCTGTATCCTGTGCCTGCTCGTCCTCATTTTCTACTACAGCGTTATCTTCCGGTGTACCCACATTCTTTTTGCATCCGGAAAGTACCATACAACCGAACATAACTGTCACAAAGACTCCCAAAATTTTTCTCTTCATCTATTGTCCTCCTGATTGCTAAGACTCTGTTTTTCCAACATATATGCATAATCTATTTTATTCTACCCTGTTTTCAGCATTGTCAATAGAAAGAACCTGATGTTTTTCTTGCTTTTTCCTCTGGTTTTTGTTAGATAGGCATATCAGAAAAAAAGGAGAACGTGCTATGAGCGAAAAACATGAATGAAACAATGAATGAAAACGAAGGTGTAACAGTTACTCTGACACTGGACAATGACGAGACACTGGAGTGTGCCGTCCTGACGATCTACGAAGCAGCCGGCAGACAGTACATCGCACTCCTTCCGCTCGATGAGAACGGAGAAGAGTCCGAAGAAAGCGATGTGTACATCTACCGTTTCTCTGAGACAGAAGACGGTGAGCCGAACCTGGAAACATCGAAGATGACGACGAGTACGATGCTGCTGCCGACAAATTCGATGAGTGGATGGATTCCCTGGAATTTGACGAGATCGATCTTGACGCTGAGTAAGTCAGACGCCCTCGAACAGTTCCTCTACAAAGCGGGAAGGAGAGATCTCCTTTCCGTTTTTTATTTTCACATATGTGATTTTCAGCACATCTTTTGCCCGGGTCATTCCCACATAGAACAGCCTGCGCTCTTCTTCTACATTCTGCTCTTTCTCTGCTTTCTGATAAGGAATTCGTCCCTCGTTTGCCTCGATCAAAAACACCGTATGAAACTCCAGCCCTTTGGACGCATGCAATGTCATCAGACGGACACCCTCCTGGTTCTGTTCTTTTTGCTGTTCTTTCTTTTTCAGTGCTTCCGTATATTCTTCCACATGGACAAACCACTCTTCCATCGTCTGAAACGGCTTTGCCGCCTCTTCAATCTCAGAGAGTACTTCTCTTAAATCCGCAGCTTTCATGTTTTTCGTAGTCGCATATTCCCGCAGAAATTCGTCATATCCGATTTTTTTCTTCAAATACTGGATTGCCGCATATGGAGCCATTTTCGCAAGCATTTTCAAATCCCATTCAAACTGGTCGATCCGGTCCTGCATCCACTCTTTATCACAATAGAATTTCCGCATCTCCTCAAAAGAAACCACTCTTCCGGGAGCAGTCTCTTCCCAGATACCGTTTCGGACGATTCATGACCTGCAGGAAATCTTTGCGCTCACGCTGCCCCATTGCCAGCCTGAAATATGCCATAATATCTTTGCAATAAAATGATTGTACAGATTCGGCAGATGTTCCCGCATCTGGAATGGAATCTTTCATCGATCAGAGCTTCCACAACCGCCCTCGCATCTGTGTGAACACGAAGATACTGCGATTTCCTCTGCCAAAATTCCTGTTTCCATCTGTTTTTTGATCTGTTCCACCACATAAGAAGCTTCCTCCACCGGATCTTTCACTTCCTGTACATGCAGTGTCTCCCCACTTTCTTTCCATGCCCGGATTTTTTTGTCAAACCGTTACCTCGTTGTTTGCGATCACTTTCAGAGAATTTTTGACAATATTTTTCGAAGACCGGTAGTTTACATCCAGGAGAAGCTGTTTTGCATCTGGAAAGTCCTTCTGAAACTGAAACATCAGTCTGGAATCCGCTCCGCGAAATCCATAGATCGACTGGTCATCATCTCCTACCACAAACAGATTGTTTTCAGGCGCCGCAAGCATCCGGATGACATCATACTGCACCTGATTGATATCCTGAAATTCATCGATCAGAATATAGCGAAACTTCTCCTGCCATTTTTTCAGAATATCCGGCCGTTTTATGAACAGGTCTCTGCACAGCAGCAGCATATCATCAAAATCAATTTTCCGCTCTTCGTTCCGTTTTCTTTCGTATTCTCTGTATATCTCCCGGAAAGTTTCCTTCCCGCAGATCGTCGTCTCATATTCTTCAATCTTCAGCCCGTTGTTTTTCACGATCCCGATCTCAGAAATAATTTCTTTCAGGAAATCTTCCTCTTCAAATTCATCAATCTCTTTTCTGTTGACGATCTGAAGCAGCATCTGCCGTTTTTCTTCCTCTGACAGAATATTCTCCGGTCCGAACCGATATGCCCACTTTAAAATCCCATAATAAATTCCATGAAATGTTCCGAAGGTGACAGCAGGGCGAGTCCCCTTCATCGCTGAAAAAAAGCGGTTCTTCATCTCCACTGCTGCATATTTGGTAAATGTGATGACCAGAATCTCTTCCGGACTTACATGATACGTCTGGATCAGCTTCTGGATCCTGCCCACGATCGTGAGCGTCTTTCCGGAACCCGTCCCGCAAGAACAAGACACGGTCCCTCATTGTGAGAGACCGCCTCCTGCTGAGCCTGATTAAAACTCATAAATACCTCTTTCTAATTTGCCTGGAGTAATGCGATACCGGCACGGATTCTCTTTAAGGATTCTTCCTTTCCGAGAACTTCCATCAGTTCTGTCGCACCGCCCGGTGTGTTCTGTTTTCCGGATACCGCTGTTCGGATCGGCCACATTACAAATCCGATCTTCACTCCTTTTTCTGTTACATATCCTTTTAATGTTTCAAACAACGCGTCATTGCTGTAATCTTCCTGTGCTTCCAGGATCGGAAGGACATCGTTTAAAACTTCCAGAGAATTCTCTGCATTTGTCTTCATCTTCTTGTGTGTATACATAGCAGTGTCATACTCAGGCAGCTCTTCAAAGAAATCGATCTGATCTTTAATATCCGGGAAGATTTCAATTCTGGTCTTCACCATCTTCGCAATCTTTTTCAGATCATAGTCTTTTGTGATGACTTCTTTCAGATACGGCTCTGCCATCTCATAGAACTTGTCTTCCTCCATGCTTTCATGTATTCCCCGTTCATCCATTTGAGTTTTACCGGATCGAATACAGCCGGTGACTTGCTCATATGGCGGTAATCAAATGCCTCTACCAGATCCTCCAGCGAAAAGATCTCGCGGTTGTCCGACGGGCTCCATCCAAGAAGTGCACATAGTTGACCACTGCTTCTGAAAGGAATCCCTGCTCGATCAGATCTTCATAGGAAGAATGTCCGCAGCGTTTACTTAGTTTTTTATGGTTCTCATCCGTGATCAACGGACAGTGTACATAAACCGGAATCTCCCATCCAAATGCCTCATACAGACGGTTGTATTTCGGTGCAGAGGAAAGATATTCATTTCCGCGGACAACGTGTGTGATTCCCATCAGATGGTCATCGATCACGTTCGCAAAATTGTAAGTCGGGAATCCATCGGATTTGATCAGGATCATATCATCCAGTTCTGCATTCGGAACCGTGATATCTCCGTAAATCTCATCGTGGAATGTGGTTGTTCCCTCATTCGGTACGTTCAGACGGATCACCCAAGGTTTTCCTGCTGCCAGATTGGCCTCTACCTCTTCTTTGCTCAGCCCCAGACAGTGCTTGTCATACACAACGATATCTGTTCCGTCTTCAGAAACAGAAGTCTTCAGGGAATCCAGGCGTGCTTTATCACAGAAGCAGTAATACGCGTCGCCCTGCTCTACCAGCTGCTTTGCATACTTCAAATACACTCCGGAAGCATTTCTCTCGCTCTGCACATACGGACCATATCCACCATCCTTGTCCGGTCCTTCATCGTGAATGAGACCTGTCTTTTCCAGAGTACGGTAAATGATGTCCAGTGCTCCTTCCATGAATCTCTCCTGGTCTGTATCTTCAATTCTGAGGATAAAGTCTCCACCCTCGTGTTTTGCGATCAAATATGCATATAATGCTGTACGCAGATTTCCTACATGCATCCGTCCTGTCGGACTTGGTGCAAATCTTGTTCTTACTTTACTCATCTTTATCTTCTCCATTTTCTATTTACGTCATCTTTTCTATTATATCTTAACTATTCCGCCTTGACAAGGGGATGTGGAACCCGGAAAATGCATCCACAATAAAAATTGCCAGTGCAATCATCCCCGCAATCTCCAGTGTCTGCAGCAGATAATAGGCACATCCTGCCCTGTCATTGGCAACGATAGAATAGGCAATTCTGTACATTCCGGCCCCCGGCACGGTCGGCAGGATTCCTGCAATCAGAAACACCGTCACCGGCGCTTTGAAAATCCTTGCAAAAAGATGTGCCATAAACGCAATTGCCAGCGCAGAAAAGAAAGAAGCCGGCACCACATCCACTCCACGGTGTGTACAAAGCAGATAAACACCGCCTCCTATTGCTCCGACCACACCCGTCTGCCACAGATATTTTCCGGGTGTCTCCAAAAGTACAGAAAACGCAATGATCGCAACAAAACTTCCCACCACTCCCATCAACACACTCATACGATACCTCCTACAAAAATCATCCCGGTACCTGCTCCAAGCCCGATTGCAGCTGCTGTCAAAAATGCCTCCAGTAATCCTGGCACCTCCGGAAATATAATCCCCCCGCAGCGTATCCCGGATCGCATTGGTGATCGCTACACCTGGCACCAGGGGCATCAGAGAACTGATGATCACGATATCCAGATTCCAGCCGGATGTAACCCTATTCACACAGGCAGCTGTCACTGCTACCCCGAATGCACAGATTGCATTCAAAATAAAGCTGCTCATCTGGATTTTTTTGCCCAGTGTAATCAAAAATGCCAGGATACATCCTACTGCCGCAGAGACCAGAAGTCTCCTTTACTCCCCCCTCACCAAAAAGAGGAACGCAAACCCGACCGGAACCAGAATCCGTCGCAGATATATACCGCCACTGAATACTGTTTTCCCTTGATCTGTTTCAACTCTTTATATGTTTCCTCAACTGTCATCTCTCCCCTGCAGTATCTTCTGGATATTTCATTTACCTGCACAATACGATGCATATTCGTCCCGCGGTCATGAACTCTGCGCATAGCGGTGAGCATTTCCATGTCCGGATTATCCAAAGTAGCAACAATCCCTGTCATCATAACAAATGCCTCTGCCACTTCTGTTCTCGCGGTGTTGAGAATATGCTTCATGGTATCCTCCACACGATAGGTCTCCGCTCCACTTCTGAGCATGATTTCTCCTGCAAGAACCGCAATATTCAATATCTGTTTATATTCCATTCTTCCCCTCCATGATCTCGCAGCCTGCCCCGTCTCCGAATATTCCTTCATCACACAAAATCGAAATACAGTTTCTCATATCTATTTATCCAGTTTGTATTGGCAAATGCAGATGCACGGATCGAAGTCACATCCTTGGGCATCTCAAAAATTCCAGTTCTTCCGGCAGGAAACGCTGCCAGCTCTGTTCCGGAAAATAAAATCCCATCTCTTGCCGTATATTCACCTGTGCCTCCTGCTTCGATCCATGTCAGTTCTCCCAGTTCAGAAAACGCACCGTTTTCTATATTCTGAATATTCTCCGGAATATAAATTTCAAAAATGCCGGTTCCAACTCCCGAAAACGTTCCTCTTCGAATTCCAATACAATTTTCTGACGGCAGTTCCAGATATCCATCATCTCGCTTTTTGCAGGGTCAAATCCACAGATCATTCCCTCCTGATCAATTTGAACCCTGATAATATATATACGCCTCTGCCGGAGACTCTTCCTGTGTCATATCTTCCCCTGGTAAGGTATTCACAATTTCTTCCGGCATCGTCTCAGGAATCACTGGCTGTATGGTCTGACTCTGCACTGTCTCCACCGGTTCTACCGCTTCTTCTTGTGGCATGGCTGACGAAGCTTCAGCTACTTCTCCGTTTCTATCTGCACATGTTTCTCCATTTCTGCCAGTGTATAGGTCCGGATACTCTCCTGTTTTACCATCTGTCCCAACCGGATCGGAACACTCCATCGTATCGTTTCACCCGCAGTCGCAGCATATGACCTCATATCTTCCTGTAACGGTACCATACTGACGGCATCACCGATTCCAACCAAAAGGCTGACCGTCACAACTCCTGCAATCACTTTCTTTAATCCATCCGGTATGTTCCAGATATGCTGTTTCTCCCAAACGCAATCGCCACTTGTTCTCATTCTTTTTCCATTCTCCCTGCTTTTTCTTTGGTATGCGAAAAAGGAATGCTGCTCTTTTGCAACACTCCTTCTCCTTTGCCTGTTATGGCAAAAACTAAACATTGATCTCAGCTTTTACTCCGAGAATTTCTTTATTTTCCTCCAGAAGCGGATAAATCACATTATTTAAGTACGACTCTACCTGCTCTTTCGCACGACCTACATATTTCTGCGGTTCCATCGTCTCTTTCAGCTCTTCCAGACTCATGTTGAACGCAGGATCCGCTGCGATCAACTCCAGAAGATTGTTGTCCAGACCTTTTTCTTTGACATTGCGTCCGGCTTCCATGGAAAGCTCACGAATTCTCTCATGCAGCTCCTGTCTGTCTCCTCCGGCTTTTACCGCATCCATCATGATATTCTCTGTCGCCATAAACGGAAGTTCTGACATCAGACGTTTCTCGATGACTTTCGGATATACTACAAGCCCGTCCACAACATTCAGGCACAGATCCAGGATTCCGTCGATTGCAAGAAATCCTTCCGGCACACTCAGTCTCTTGTTTGCAGAATCGTCCAGTGTTCTCTCAACCACTGCGTCGCAGAGGTGATTGCCGGATTCAATGCATCGATCATCACATATCTGGAAAGAGACGCGATTCTTTCACTTCTCATCGGGTTTCTCTTATATGCCATTGCAGAAGATCCGATCTGTGTCTTCTCAAACGGCTCTTCCACTTCTTTCAAATGCTGAAGAAGTCGGATGTCATTAGAGAATTTGTGCGCACTTGCCGCAATTCCGGCCAGTACATTCAATACTCTTGTATCCACTTTTCTGGAA
>ENA-OQLB01000510-OQLB01000510.1-human-gut-metagenome-genome-assembly--contig:-NODE-510-length-21751-cov-1.865289_pt1 | contig 21751 bp, 32 predicted proteins | sample MGYA00242656_ERZ504813 | MGnify/ENA primary metagenome ERZ504813 (study PRJEB26092, sample SAMD00036388) | human gut metagenome | host: Homo sapiens | study: EMG produced TPA metagenomics assembly of... | reverse complement strand
CTGATGGTTATTTCACACCTTGCACTTTCACAATTACACTCTCAGATGTTTTCTTGTTGTCATCATACTTCCAATGAAACCAATGCCAATTCCAAGAGCAAGTCCAATCGGAAGAAGTATCTGATAAATCTGCCATACCGGAATAAAAGCAACCACACCTGTAAGCACACTGAATTTATTCAGGATGTACTCAACAACACTATTGTACAGGAAATACAGTGCTACCAGTGGAATCGCTGCACCGATCACTCCAAGGACCATACCTTCAAGAAGGAACGGTGCACGGACAAATGCATCCGTTGCTCCAATGTATTTCATAATTCCAATTTCTTCTTTACGAACAGAAATACCAACAGAAATGGTATTACTGATCAGGAAAATAGAAATGATCAGAAGGAGCGCAATGATCACGATCGATGCATAGGAAACCAGCTTGTTAAAGCTTCCCAGCGTATTTGCTGCCTGTTCAGACTGCTCAACATCTCGCACATGCTCCAACCCCTGAATATAGTTTACTAACTCTGTCTGTTTCTCGATCTGATTCAGGTATACATGATAGTTTGAAGAATTGACAAGCGGATTGTCATCCTTAAATCCTTCTGCCGCATCAGATCCCTGGAAATATTTATCCTTAAAGTTCTCCCATGCCTGCTCTGCTGATTCAAACTCAACTCGTTCCACTTCCGGACGTGCCTGGATCAGATTGCCGACTTCCTGCATCTGTTCTTCAGTCGTTCCCTCATCAAAAAAAACAGTGACTGGAACTTCCTGCTCTACTTTCTGTGCAATATTATCTACATTTGTTACCAGTGAATAAAATACACCTACCAGAAAGATACAGGCTGCCATGGTCAGAATAGATGCAATGGAAAACATCTTATTTCTGCGGATGTTCTTAACTCCTTGTTTCATCGAATATCCTATTGTACTAATTCTCATGCTTGTACCCACCTTTTTTCTCGTCGCTTACAATGACACCTTTTTTCATTGTAACAACCCGCTTCTGCATTTCGTTCACGATTTCCTGGTTATGCGTAACGACCAGAACCGTAGTTCCTCTGTCATTTGCCTCTTCCAACAGTTTCATAATCTCCCATGAATTTGTTGGATCCAGGTTACCGGTAGGCTCATCTGCAAGCAGAATTGCAGGTTCATTCACGATTGCTCTTGCGATTGCAACTCTCTGTTGCTCACCACCGGATAATTCCTTTGGAAATGCCTTGTATTTTTGGGCAAGCCCTACCAGTGACAATGCCGCCGGTACTTTTTTTCTTGATAATTCTTGTAGATGTCTCTGTGACTCTCTGTGCAAACGCAATATTTTCATAGATATTGCGATCCTTTAACAGACGGAAATCCTGGAATACAACACCGATATTTCTTCTGTACATCGGCACTCTCCGATGTTTCATACGGCTTAAGTTATTACCATTTACGATAATTGTTCCAGATGTAGCTCCAGCTCTTTCATGATAAGTTTAATCAACGTAGACTTACCAGATCCGCTGTCTCCCACGATAAACACAAATTCACCCTGTTCAATCTTCAGATTGATTCCATTCAGGCTGCAACCCCTTTTGAGTACTCTTTCGTTACTTCTCTTAGTTCAATCATAAGTTCCTCCTGATTATTAATACTCCAGCGACTCCATATACTTCATATACTTCACTACCATAAGTGCGATTTTAAATGTAATGGCGTCTTCAAACACACGCAGATCCAGACCGGTACTCTTCTGCAGTTTATCCAGTCTGTATACCAGTGTATTACGGTGTATATATAATTGTCTGGATGTTTCTGATACGTTCAGATTATTCTCAAAGAATTTATTGATCGTTATCAATGTCTCCTCATCAAAATCATCCGGCGATTTTCCCTCAAAAATCTCACGTATGAACATCTTACAAAGTGGAATCGGCAGCTGATAGATCAGACGTCCAATTCCCAAAGCACTGTATGCAATAACGCTGCGTTCACTGAAGAATATCTTACCAACATCAAGAGCTAATTTGGCTTCTTTATATGATTTTGAAACTTCTTTGATATCACCGACAACTGTTCCATATGCTATCAGAATATCTTCTTCTCCATCTTCTTTCAGGAGCGTATACATATTCTCCGCAATCTTCTCCAGTTCCGCATGGCCATCATTCGGTTCCAGTTCCTTTACCACGATAATATTCTTCTCATCAACAGCTGTCACAAAATCCCTGGTACGGTTACCAAGAAGTGTTCTCACGTTGTCGAGCGCATTCGTATCTTTTTCATGCTTTGTTTCAATAATAAAGATAACACGTTTTACTTCTGTGTCAATATGTAATTTCTTAGCACGGTTGTAAATATCTACCAGCAGCAGATTATCCAGCAACAGGTTTTTAACAAAATTGTCCTTATCAAATCTTTCTTTATATGCGATAAGAAGATTCTGAATCTGAAAGGCCGCGATCTTGCCTACCATGTAAACATCATCACTTCCCCCATTGGCAAGAAGTATGTATTCCAGCTGATGTTCATCAAAAATCTTAAAAAACTGATATCCCTGCACGACCTGACTGTCTGCCGGGGATTCAACAAAGGAAAGTACCTCCTCTACGTAGTTCTCCTGTTCTGAGAATGTGCTTGCAAGAGATTTACCGTCTGTGTCCATCACGCAAAAGTCAATTCGTGTAATCCCTTTCAATCCTTCAATTGTATTTTGAAGTATTTGATTAGATATCATATTCCATCTCCTCCACTCTTTTCAATATGCATTTTACACAACAAATTCACTACAATAATCTACAAAATACATATCGTCAAATCTTATCTTAATATATATAACCAAAAAATAAAGAGGAAATCACACTTTTTTGGTGATTTCCTCAGTTTTTTTACATTTTGTACATATTTATTGCATAGACATAGTGACGAAATAACTTTTCTTATATTTTTCTTAGGATTTCATTTTCAGCTTATTTTTTTCCATTTCACGTCTGAAAATGTGATTCAAGAGATACTTTGCAATTTTCCCCTGACCGAATCCCGGCTTACGTGGCGAGAATATCTTCTTTCCAACTCCGATCCAAACTCTTGCATCCAGAAGATTTCTGTTTTTTGCAATAAATCTTCCTGTAATGGAACCGATAATGCCGAAAGGACACAATCCACTTCACTTCCGTTGATCGCATTCACCAGCATATCATCCGCTCTGCCTTCTGCAGATACCTTCGCCAACCCAACTAACTGAACCCCACTATATGCCTTCTGCAGATACCGGAATGCCTCCTGCCCTTCTTCTTCTGACTCTACCAGCAGATAGAGTCTTTTATGGTTCTTATGCAGATAGCGCATAAACATCTTCAGATACAATTTCATATTAATCTCTTCCGGCAGTTCCGGTTCTTCCGCTGCTTCAAGGATCAGCTTTTCCCCCGGCAATATCATATCAAATTCATTCATCTTTTCTTTCAGTTCCGGGAGATCGTTCATCTGCATCAGCGCATCTACCGATACAACATCTATCACACTCACAAGTTCAGATTCCAGAAATGCAATTGTTTCCTTCATGGCTTCTTTCGCTGTAAAACTGTCTATATTTACACCTAAAACATTAATCTTCTCGTTCATATCCTCACCTGCTAACTCTTTTACCAGTTGTTCGATTATAGCAAATGGATATTTCCTTTTCAACCTTTATTACATAATATTCATACTAATTAACATTCGTAATATTTTTGTCATTTTTTTCATTGTTGCCAGTCTGACGCTTCTTTTTCGTGATCAGACCGCCGATTTTTCCTGTTTCTTTTGATGTAAGTGATTTCCATCCGTCCTGCATCACTCTGTCTAACAGACCAAGTTCTTCAGCAATTTCATATTTTACTTTTTCATCCGGAGTAAGTTCTTCCAAACGGACGGGATGTTTCTTTTTTGCCGGCATAATGATTGATTCCTTTCGTTTTCTTTCATTATGCCTGATTTCCTTTACCTATACATTTCTGCTGCTTTAATCTTCATCTGGTATAATGATCGCCGCTATTATATATGCAAGAATCCCCGAACTGCTCCATTGCAATCAACACAAATGCCAGTCTTACCAGTGTCGGATCAATATTAAAATAATTTGCAATTCCGCCACACACACCGCATATCATTCTGTCTTTTTTTGACCGGTATAATCTTTTTCCATCCATTTTGTTACCTCCTGTATCTCCTTCTTTTTTACATCTGATTCATATATTTAACAGTAATCTGTCCAATACCACATTCGATTTCCATATTTTTTGCCGCATGATTGTCTATCGTATAGTCTTTTCCAAATCCAGAATAGCTCTCATCTGCACATCTGATTTCTCCAATACCACATTCCAGATCGTAATTATAATCTTCTTTTACACCTTTTAAATTCAGCAAAAGTTCTCCCACACCACAGTCTGCTTCTAATTTCTTTCCGGCATCTCCTGATGCTGTGACGGATCCGGCACCACATACAAATTCTGCCTCCTCTGCCTGAAACTCAAGGATATTCACTTCTCCTGCTCCGGCATTTACCTCCAGATTTTTCGTTCTGATCTGATCCGCTTTTAATTTTCCGGCTTTCATATTCAGTTCTATTTCGTTAAATGCCATGTTTCCGGGATCGTCACGGTAATTGTGCCTTTTCCAATGTTATTACTTTTTTTAATCTTTTTATTTGAAGTCAAATATAAGATTCCATCTTTTTCAAATGCACGAAAGCCCAGTTTTTCATTAATATCTATGCTTTCTACCGTAATTACATCCGTATCCGTCCCCTTTTTCAAATGAATACTTCCTGTATAAACATTACTCTTAATCGAATTGATATCTTTATATGAAGCCTTTCCGTTGTTTTCAAGTATATTTGCTATACCATTCATATTATCACGTCTTTCGTCATCATCATCCAGTCATCCTGCTCATCATACCGGTCATCATCATCCAGTCATCATCATCCCAGTCATCATTGTCCCAGTCATCATTGTCCCAGTCATCATCATCCTGGTCCCACTTATCTGTGACGATATATTTTGTAACTTTTGATCCCCATTTCATTTCTTCCGGGAATCCATGCATGATATCATCCATTGTTGTCCCAATTCCCCACGCTGCGCCACAGCATATGATCCCGATCAGGAAACATGTGCCACATACGATCCAGAATATTTTCCATCTTTTTTTCATATCTTACGCCACCGCCTTCCTGTGAAATGGTTTTCTGAGAATCCATACAATTCCTCTGATCATCCCTGGAAATACAATGATACAAAGTCTTATCCCTGCCACGGTTCCGATCGCACCAACAGCAATCAGTATCATACCGGCTCCGAATAGTGCAAGACCGACTCCTATATTCACAAACATACTTCCAATACCTGCTGCCGTCAGAACGATCGCCACGATCACAATTGCCGCAAAACCTATCACAATTGTGACAAAGAATGTAAATGCTGCAATGAGGATTCCTGCAATTGCTGCCAGAAGGCCAATTGCTACAGGAACGATAACCGGACACCCAATCAGAATGATCGCCACGATCAGAATCATTTTTAACCATTTATTCGTCCATGGTTTATTTTCCTGCTCCATCGGCATTCCAGCTTTTTCATCTTCCGGATCCTCTCTGTCTGCCTTGATCTTTGCAGCCACTTTTTCAGACTTTCCAGTTCGTCTATCACATTCTTTTCATTCTCTGCTCCTGCATCATCAAATAATCGTTGTAATACTTTAATGCATCCATTCTGTCCTCTTCCGGAATGTCCTGCAAAAGTCCGGATAATGCTTCCATAAACTCTATTCGATTCATTCTAATATCCCTCCCTCAAATAATTCATTAATCTTCCCGGAATATTCTTTCCACTCTTTCCGGTACATGATAAGCTGGGTTCTTCCGGTTTCTGTAACTTTATAATAACGTCTGTTTCTTCCATCAAACTGCCTGTCATAGACTTCCAGATATTCCCCTTTCTGCAGCCTTCGAAGTACCGGATATAATGTAGATTCTGATACATCGATTGCTTTTCTTACATCCTGCGTAATCTTGTATCCATATGTTCCTTCATCTTCCCGCGATACTACCGCCAGCACAATTGCATCCAGAAGAGCTGCACCTGTATTAAAAACCATGCCCTCACTCCTTTTCGCACTATGATTTCATATTATTTTGTTACATATATTATACGTCATATAATATAGTGTGTCAACATATATTATGTATGTTACAAAATTGTAAGATATCGCAAAAAAGTACACCCGTGACTTCGGATGTACTTCCCTGTTTCTGATATATTCCCCAATATACTATTCTATATAAATCTCTTTTTTAAAGTAAATGAATAGATGATCTTTTCTTTTACTTTTTTCCCAGACATCTGTTCCAGTGCCTTCGCATAATAACGTAACTGCTCCTGATATTTCTCTGCCAGTTCTTTTCCGTTATTCACCTTATCCGTCTTATAATCCAGCACAACCAATCCATCCGGTTCTTCAAAATAAGCATCTATGATTCCCCTGTATCAGGATCAGTTCCCCGTCTTCTTCCTCAGGATACAGCTCTTTTGCATCCACACCGAGTACAAATGGCTGTTCTCTGTAAAGTTTCTGCTTTCGGGCTGCTTCCTGCATCCGCTTTCCCGAATTACATTGCAGAATTCCAGGATATCTGCCTGCCGGATACATCCTGCTGCTTCTTCTTCCAGCCTTCCATGCCGCACCTGTTCTTCCAGCCAACCGCCGAACCACTGCTTATTCCCGTATTTCTGCATCCCTGCAAAATCTAACAGCTCCATCACCCGGTGGTATGCCGTACCTCTCGGTGCCCCTGTCAGACCTTCTTCCTGCCGCATAAACCGGGGCAAAAGCGGCACCACTTCCGGTTCTTCATAGAAACATTCTCCCTGTTCCTCCTCTCTTTCGTCTGATGCAATCTCATAGGCTCTTTTTTTCAGTTCCGTGACAGTGAATTTCAGCTTCCTTTCACTGCTCTTTTCATAGGGATAGGAAAATGCAAACTGTTCCTGCATCATCTCATGCAAGCCAGGCTCATAGATTTCTTCTACATTCCAGTTTCAAGAACAGTTCTTGAAAGACCGCTCTTTTCTTCTTCCTCTATGCTTTCTTTTACCACATCCGCTATATGCAGGATCTGTATTCTGAACAGCTCCTCCCTGCACTTAACACTGCTGGCAATATCCAGTCCCAGTATGTGGAGGCATGACTAAGCTGAGAAAATGATAATGTCCCTTCTGTATCTTTCCTGAACATCTGATACCCGGCAATCTTATCCTCTGGTTTTGAAAGCGTTCCTGTAATGATCAGTTTCTCTTTCGCACGCGTCAGGGCTACATATAATACACGCAATTCTTCCCCGAGACTCTCTAATGCTTCCTCCTTTTGTATCACTTTTTTGATGATACTTGGAATCTTCGTACGGTATTCCAGATCCACTGCATCCAGCCCGACTCCCATACCGGCATGGAGTGCCACCGCACTTCTTGCATCCTGCATATTGAAACGCTTTCCCATTCCGGCTGTGATCACGACAGGAAATTCCAATCCTTTGCTTTTGTGAATCGTCATTACCCTCACTGTATCCGCATATTCATCTTCTATGCTCGCCTCACCATAATCCACGTCATACTTTTGTAGTTGTTCGATGTATCTCACAAAATGAAACAATCCTTTATAACTGGTTGCTTCATATGCTCTGGCTTTTTCAATCAGCATATCCAGATTCGCTCTGCGCTGTGCTCCACCAGGCATTGCTGCCACATAATCCCCATATCCCGTTCTGTCCAGTATCTTCCATAAAAGTTCATGCATCGGTGTATATGGTACGATCAGGCGTAATTCGTCCATCTGTCCCAGGCACTTTTCCAGCTTTTCCCGGATCTTTTGTTCACGCCCATGTACTCTGTACTCTGCCACACTCTCAAAGAACGGCTTATCCGGATACATACACCTTATCTCTGCCATCTCTTCATCCGACATTTCTGCAAATGCAGAACGCAGCACTGCTGCCAGCGGAATATCCTGTCTCCGATTATCCCAGAACCCTCAGATAATCCAGAAGTACACCTACCTCCTGTGTCTGAAAATACCCTTCACTGGTTCCCGCATAAGCAGGGATACCTTCACGGTTCAACACTTCTGTAAATACATCGGCAAATCCTTTGATACTTCTTGTCAGGATCACAATATCCGAATAACGCACATTTCTGAGTTCGCCGGTCTCCTTATCCACGACTTTCTGCGAACGCAATAGTTCGCGGATACGCATGGCAATCATACGAGCTCCAGTTCCCTTTCTGAGGCAATTCCTTTTGATGTATCCCCATCCGTTTTCTGATATTCATCCAGGTCACTGTCCATTAACAGAATCTCTGTCTTAAGATTCTCTGTCTCCGGATATTCTGCCCCCGGATACAATGCCGCCTGCTCATCATAGACGATCCCGCCCAGCTTCTCCGTCATGATCTGCCGGAATATCGCGTTGGCACTCTCCAGCACTTCCTTCCGGCTTCGGAAGTTTCTGTGCAGATCAATTCTCTGAGTCTGACTTTCTTCTATATTATATGTATAAAACTTTTCCAGAAATAATTCCGGTCTCGACAGACGGAATCTGTAAATACTCTGCTTTACATCTCCTACCATAAAGATATTATACCTGCCGCTTCTGCAGGTTGATACACTGTTAAGGATTGCTTCCTGAATCAGATTGCTGTCCTGATACTCATCGATCATAACTTCATGAAACTGGTTCTGATATTCTTGCGCTATTTTTGATGGTACAAACCCATCTTCTGATTTTTCTGTCAGGATACGCAGTGCATATTGTTCCATATCCGAAAAATCAATGATGTTCTGTGCCCGCTTCTGCTCTTCAAACTTTTCTCCAAACAGCCGCACAAGATTCCCCAGCTCTTCCATCGCCGGAGCACACATTTTCAAATCCTCCACCAGTTCCTGCGGACTTTCATAAAAATACTGCCCGCTGATATTCTTTACAATTCCCTTTACAAGTTCCCGAATCTTCTTGACTTGTTCGATCTTTTCTTCTAATACTGTCTGATCTTTGTTTGCCGCAATCCTCGCCCATTTTACATTCGTAAATGCTTCCGCCATCTTCTCATAAGACCGGATAGCTGACAATTCTTCAATCACCTGCATATCCTTATCCAACGTTGCTTCATACACCGCCGGACCATCCGGACTTAACGCAATCATCTCTGCCTGAGCCAGCAATTCTCTGGCATCCTCCAGATTCTTCCTTATATCTGCCATTACTTTTTGCATGAAGCTGCTTTTTTCCAGTGTCTCGACATCCGGTATCCTGTACGCTTCCACACAGGACTCCAGCCACGCTTCACTGTCCGGATAGCTTCTGGAAAACTCATAGATCTTCAAGATCAGATCTTCAATCTTTTTATCATCTCTCCCGGTACTGTAAGCTGCTGCAAAATCAAGGAAGCTCTTACTTCCTTCCTGATATTTTTCCTCCAGCATTTCTTCCAGTACATCATGTCTTAGCAGTTTCAGTTCCCCTTCTTCACCAATCCGGAATCCCGGATCGATATCAATCGCATGAAAATGATCACGGATCACTGAAAGGCAGAAGCTATGAATGGTTGTGATCTGTGCATTATGGATCAGTGTTGCCTGTTGTTTCAGATGCTCATCTTCCGGGTATTCCAGTAGTTTCTTCTCAATCGCCAGACGTATTCTTTCTTTCATCTCTGAGGCCGCCGCCTCGGTAAATGTCACGATCAGAAGTTTATCTACATCCACCGGAGGGTCATCTTCTGTCAGCATCGTGATGATACGTTCTACCAGAACAGCTGTCTTTCCGGAACCTGCTGCTGCCGACACCAGAATATTACGATTTCTCAGTTGTATGACCTTCTGCTGTTCTTCTGTCCATTTCACACCCATTCCTGGTTTCCTCCTTTCCTGTCATTTTCAGATTCACGCTGTTCTATCCGCATTGCCGCCATGGCTCTTCTTTTCCCATTGTTCCGATATCACGGTATTCATATCCCGGAATTTTAACATCGAATCCACAGACATGCCTGTATGGACAGTAATCGCATCCACTTTCCTGCCCACGCTTATAAGGAAGCTCCTGCTTCACCATTCAATATCTTCGTTCTTGTATCTTCCATCTGCTTTTTGGCATGAGTCATCATTGCAGAAAAATCCTCTCCCGCAACCACTTTGGAATACCCTGATACGCTGCCGTTCTTATTATATTTTACCGGAACTGCCAGAGATTCGCCCGAAGTATTATGATCCAGATGTTTTAATATCTCTGTCCCAAGCGGAATGATACCATCCGGCTTCAACTGCTTTAGAACCGCACGCTCTGCTTTTTCTTTGTCTTCTGTCTTATCTACCAGAGGATCCTGAATACGGTAATAGAACACACCAGCCGGGATTACCTCCTTATCCGGATGGCGCTTTTTCTGAAATTCGACTGCTGCATCCATATAGATCATAAGCTGTAATTGTAAGCCATGATACAATGCAACCACGTCAAATGCCTTACTTCCGGTCTTGTAATCCATAACTTTGACATATATCTGCTCTTCCGTCTCACATATATCAATGCGGTCAATCTTTCCTCCGAAGAAACGCAGTTCATATGCCTCCGGCACAAAGTCCCCGGCTTTCAGCTGGTTCGTAAGTGCCCATACTGTTCTCTCCAGCATCTGCTTCATGCGCACGATCATCTGTTCATTTCTTGCCGTACTGTATAATACAGAATTGCCATAATCTGTAATTGCTTCTTCCACACTTGCATCGATCAGCTTTTTTCTTTCTTCTTCCGGCAATACTGTCCAACCGCCCGCCTCCGATGCCTTTTTCGAAAACAGTTCCAGGCCCTGTGACAGACATTTCCCAGATCGACTGCTTTAAATTCATACAGCGGCCGTTCCTTCAGGCGGAGCCCGTAAGCAAGGAAATGTGCACACGCACAGGTCGCATACCGTTCCATTCTCGTGATGCTTCCTTCGAAATTCTCTCCATAAAGTTCTCTTGCTACACGTTCCGATAATGGATCTTCCGGACGTCTGTAGTACCATGCGCGCAAAATCCGGTCCACCGCAGCTTTCCATTCCGGAGATTTCTGATACCAGGTATATAATTCCTGCCAGGTGAGGTCCAGATTCTTCTCCTGCAGTCCACGGATCAGATAAGCAACTCCACTTTTCTCCGTCAGTTCTTTTTCCTTTAGTTTTTTTGCTTCTTCATCCTGAACCTTTAACTCCGGATACAATCTTGATAATTCCTGTATCAGATAAGACGGACGCTGTGCTTTCCCTCCTGCAGACACTTTACTATAATAAATCTTCAGTTTCTCCGATGGCTTAGTCAGGTTCATATACAGGTAAAACTTTTGGACATATGCTTTTTCCTTTCCGCCTGCCGCCAGCGCATGATCCGCCTGCCGGAACTTCTCTCTGTCCTGTTCTGTTAACAGACCGGTTCTCATAAGTGCTCCGGGAAGGAAGCTGTCATTGGCTCCAAGAAAAAAGAGTGCCCTGATGTCTTTTAATCTTGTTCTCTGCATATCTCCTGCCACTACCTGATCCACACTTGGAGGAATTACACCGACTCTTGCCTCTTCCAGTCCTGCATCCAGAAGCTTACAATATTCGTTCAGTCCCACCGGTTCCTCACCCAGAAGTTCTACAAATTTATCAAATAATTCTATAATGATCCGGTAGACCTGTGAATATTCCTTCGCCAGTGCCAGCTCACCTGCTTTCTGAAATTCTTCTTCTGTTCTTTGCAGGCGTTCCTGGATATTTTCCTTCACCATGAACTCATATACTGCCATCGTGATATCTCGCACCGTTTTCCTCTTTTGTTTTAATACAAACATCAGGTTATCCACTTTTTCTACCAGTTGTACACGGTAACTGATTCAGCCGGTCCAGTTCCTCTTCTTCCATCCCCTTCAATCTGCGGATCCAACGGTTCTGCCAGCCTTTATATCCCCTGATTCCCAGTCCGAGCACATAGTTTTCCAGTTCATCGACTTCCTCGCAGGCGAATCCTGCAAGATTCGTTCTTAAGAAGCGGAATACACTTTCATAAGAGAAATTCTTTTCCGCCATATTCAGAAGACTCCTTATATATTCTACAAATGAATTCAACAGGATGCTTCTCTTATGATCCATAAACACCGGAATCCCGTAATTCTCAAATGCCTGTTCCAGATAGTCTCCATATACATTCATATCACTGACGATCACACCGATATCTCTGTATCTGTACTGCTCTTTACGTACCAGTCTGCGGATTCCCTCTGCCACTGCATCTGCTTCCTGTCTTGGGTTCCCTGCTGCATGGATTTCCAGATTCTCCACAGCTTTATCATACCTTCCAGACCCGTACCGGAAGATATTTCTCTCCAAAAATGCAAGTTCCTGGTTCTTTTCAAATCGTTTCACCGGATATCCATACAGGCAGACCGGTTCTTCTACCTCTATATGATCTTCCCCCGCCATTCTGACCAGTGTCGTTACCATCTGCTTACTCAGTCCAAACAGCTGATATGGATGTTTATAAGCATACGGATTCTCCCGTTCATCCATCGTAACTGTCACCCAGACTTCCTTGCAGCACCGCATAAGTTCCAGTATCAGCCGGTTCTGCACCGGTGTAAATCCGGTAAATCCGTCAAGAACTACAACACTGTTTTTCAAAAGTTCTGATTCTTTTACCTGACTGTTCAATACATCCAGCAATTCTTCCTTCGTGATATACCGCTCTCTTAAGTAATCCTGAAAACCTTCATACAAAAGCCTGATATCTTTTAACTTGTAATACAATCTGGAGTCTTCATCCAGATGATCCAGCATCTCATCCATCTCTTCTTCCCCGATATCATACTGTGTAAATTCGGATATCACGGATTTTACCTCACTGATATAGCCAAGTTTCTTAATATTCCCTTTCAATACCGTCAGTTTGTTCTCATAATCCCCTGCAATCTTTCTGAGGATCAGGTTTTTTCCCTCATCATCCAGAACCTGCATCTGCTTTGTACCGGTCTCTTCAAATACCCGGTAAGCAAGTCTTGCAAAACTCAGTACATCGATATTCATGATACCGTGTCTCGGATGCATACTGACCAGATCCTTCTGCGTCTGCATTGTGAACTGTTCCGGTACGAGCACTATGAAATTCTTCAGTGGGTATTTTCTGATTCTTCTATGACATGCTGATATAAATAAGTTGATTTTCCTGAGCCGGATGGCCCGAATACAAATTTTAAAGGCATAAGGTTTCCTCCTTATGCCCTAGTATAACACGAATATATGTTTGTGTATAGCCGTAAAACCTGCTTTTATACTGTCATTCACGACAGCTTTTGCAAGATTTCCCCGGTATCTTATAATGCACGCAGTCTCTCTGCAAATTCATTACTAAGTGTCATTTTCGCAACGTAGAACACATCTCCTGTCATGTATACATTCCAGTCATCTTCTACTTCTACCTGGAGTTCTCCTCCCGGCATATGAACGATCACTTTACTGTTCGTAAGTCCCAGTTTGTACGCTACACCTGCTGCCGCACATGCTCCGGTTCCGGATGCTCTGGTGTATCCTGCACCACGCTCAAAAATCTCGATCGCAATATTCTCTTTATCCATCACCTGCATGATCTGTGTATTGATTCTGTTCGGGAAATATCTTGCGATCTCGGAATAATCACCGATCTTGCATACCAGCGGTTTGGAAATCTCACGCATAGGGATCACGCAGTGTGGATTACCGATGGATACACAGGTAACCGGATACAACGTCCTTCCGAATACCATGTCCTCGTTGATCACTTCACGCCTCTCGCCGATGACCGGGATCTCATCACTCCAAAATGATAATTTTCCCATAGATACACGCAGCCGGCTTCCATCTTCATTTAAGAATGTCACTTCCACCGGACCGTTTCCTGTATATAATTTGAAATTCTTTTTCTGTACGTAACCGGCATCTTTCAGATATTTTGCAAAAATACGGACACCGTTTCCACTGGTCTCTGATTCACTTCCGTCCGGATTCCATACTTTTACATGCATACCGTCTTCTTTCAGGATCGGTCCTTCCAGAACTCCGTCAGCGCCAAGCCCCTCATTACGATCACAGATCATTTTTACATTTGCCTGATCCAGTTCTAATTCATTATGATTCGGATCAAATACAAGATAATCATTCCCCAATCCATGATAACGTTCCAATACTACTTCATCTTTCTTCCTCCTGATTTTTAATCCCCGTCTTTAATTACATTTAAAAATTTCTTCTGTTGTGTTTTTATTTCTTTTGACTGTATATAGTTCACACAGAGTATTCGCCGCTTACTGCATCTGTTAGCTGCATCTTTCTCTTTATCCATATCATAACAGGCATTATTTCCATAATCTACACAAATAATGCCATGTTTCTTGCAAATAATGCCATTTTCCTATAAACTGATTACAGATACTATTTGCAGCTTTTTATCTGTCTCGAATCACTCTGATTTTGATATTGTATTTTTAATAATATATGGAGGATATATATGGAACAATACGAGAAAAAAGGATATTTGAACAGTGAATTCAGACTTTTTCACCTGACTGATCAGGATACCAAAGAAATAGATTACCATTATCACGATTTTGATAAGATTACAATCTTTATTCGGGGAAAGGTCAATTATATGATCGAAGGCCGCTCTTACGACCTAAAACCTTATGATATCGTTCTGGTAAAACAGGGAGATATCCATAAACTGACGGTAGACAATTCCTGTCCTTATGAGAGGATTATTGTCTACATCTCTCCGAATTTTATGAACGCATACCAGACCGAAAACTACGATCTGAGTTACTGTTTCCAGAAAGCTGATCAGGAGCACTCCAATGTTCTGCGCATCCCTTCACCTGAAAAGAGTTCCCTGTTCCGTTCTATCTCCAATCTAGAACACTCTTTCACTGACGGCGGCTATGCTTCCGAACTCTACCGGCAGGTAATGTTCCTGGATTCATGATCCATTTGAACCGTGCGGCAAGAAAAAACCGGTTGGAATACATTGACACGGATAATTGTAACGAAAAGGTGCTCGCCATCCTTGACTACGTCGCGAACATCTCTGCGAGAACTTATCGATCGACCTGATCGCCAGACATTTTTATATCAGCAAATATTATATGATGAGATTATTCAAGCAGGAAACCGGTTATACACTGGGACAATATATCTCCCAGAAGCGGCTCCTGCTTGCAAAAGAACTATTATCTTCCGGTGTGCCTGGCACACAGGTTTGTTACGATTGTGGATTTAAAGATTATTCTACGTTTTCCAGAGCTTATAAGCAATTGTTCGGTGTAACGCCTTCCGGACGTACCTGCCCATAAAGTTCTGCCGGAACGAATGCCCGCACGAAGATACCATCTTCCCGGTACTCTTCCTCCTGAAGTTCTCCGTACTTCCGGATCTTTTGGATCTTTCCGGCTTCTTTATATGGATACAATGCCTCAATCTCCACTTTCCGCTCCCTCAATACAGCTTCTATGGACTGAAGAAATCCTGTAATTCCTTCTCCCGTCTTTGCCGAGATTTTTACATGATAATCTGCACGCAGGTCTCTCGGAACCCAGGTATCTTCCATTCGGTCAATCTTATTAAATACCGTGATCACCGGCTTATCTTTCACTCCGAGATTCTGCAGTGTCTCATATACGGTATACATCTGTTCATCCATCTGCGGATTCGAAGCATCCACTACATGCAGGATGATGTCCGCATATTTTGCTTCTTCCAGCGTACTCCGAAAAGCTTCGATCAGATGATGTGGAAGCTTTCTGATAAATCCTACCGTATCTGTCATGAGAATTTCCTGACCGCTTGGCAGTTTCAGATCCCTGGTAGTAGGATCCAGAGTTGCAAATAATTTATCTTCTGCAAGAATTCCTGCACCGGTCAGAGCATTTAACAATGTAGATTTCCCCGCATTCGTGTATCCTACGATTGCTGCTACCGGAATATGGCTTCTGCTTCTCTGCTCTCTGGTTCACTTCCCGGTGTTTTTTGACATCCTTTAATTCACGGTTCAGTTGTGCGATCCGGCTTTTGATCAGGCGGCGATCCATCTCCAACTTCTTCTCTCCCGGTCCTCTGGTTCCAATTCCGCCTCCCAGTCTGGACATCGCTCTTCCCCAGCCGGTCAGTCTGGTCTGCTGATACTTAAGCTGCGCCAGTTCTACCTGTATCTTACCTTCACTGGTCGATGCTCTTGCCGCAAAGATATCCAGAATGATCAGGTTCTGTCCATGACTTTCACATCCAGCTCATCCTGCAGGTTCTTCATCTGCGCCGGAGACAATTCATCATCACACACAATCCCAGTCGCACGCAATTCCCAGATCATATTTTTTAATTCTTCTATCTTTCCCTTCCCGACATAAGTTGCCGGATGCTGCTGCTCCCGGTTCTGGATCAGCATTCCTGCCGTCTCCGCCCCGGCTGTCGATACCAGATCTTTTAATTCTTCCAGTGATTCTTTTGTATCATCCTGATCCGAGAGTGCAACTCCGACCAGAATCACTTTTTCTGTTTCATCTTTTATTTCTATCATATTCTATTAACGCGTCTCCAGGAATTCTGCTTCTTTTTTAGCTGCCTTGTCATTTGGGTAACTATCCAGATATTCTTCCAGTTTTACTTCCGCACTCTCCCAGTCTTCCATCTTCTCATAAGCAACGATGATGTTATATTTCATTTCTTTCTTCATCTTCTTGCTGACGTCATCCTGTTCCAGTCCGAGATTATAATAGTTCAACGCTTCTTTTGCTTTTCCCAATTTCAGATCACAGTTTCCGATGAGATTGTAAATTGTTCCTGTCTTCTCAGCATTATTATCCAGAGCCTTCCTGAATGCATTTCTTGCCCCTTTATAATCTTTCTGTTCCCATTTCACAATGCCGATTCCTCTCCAGGCATCTCCGGTATTCTTATTCTTTTCTATTGCCTGTTCAAACTGTTCAACCGCCTGATCGTATTCTCCTTTTTCAAGATACTCAACTCCCTTTTTCGAAGGATTTCCACAGGCAGTCAGTAACAGACCTGCACTGAATATTGCAAGTAGTGCTTTTCCTCTTTTCATACTTTTTCTATATACTCCTCATTTACTCAATCTGCCAGTCAATCGGTTCTATTCCGTGCGCTCTCAGATAATCGTTCGTCTGACTGAATGGCTTACTTCCAAAAATCCGCGGTATGCAGACAGCGGACTCGGATGCGGTGCTTTCAGGATCAGATGCTTCGGATTATTCAGCATCCTCGCCTTCCTCTGCGCCGGCGCTCCCCATAAGATGAACACGATTGGACGGTCCTGACTGTTAAGTGCCATGATCGCCGCATCGGTAAATTCTTCCCATCCGATATCCTTATGGGAATTCGCCTGATGTGCCCTTACGGTTAATACCGTATTCAACATCAGCACGCCCTGCTCTGCCCATTTTGTCAGACAGCCGTGATTCGGGATCGTACATCCCAGATCATCATGCAGTTCTTTATAAATATTCACAAGCGAAGGCGGCACATCCACACCTTTTTTTTTACCGAAAAGCAGAGTCCATGCGCCTGTCCTACATTATGATATGGATCCTGTCCCAGAATTACTGCCTTTACATTATGAAGCGGTGTCAGATGAAATGCATTGAAGATATCGTCTGCCGGCGGAAAGATCTGTCTTGTTCTGTATTCCTCATTTACTGTCTCAAATAATTTCTTATAATATGGCTTTTTGAACTCTTCTTTCAGAGCGTCCAGCCAGTCATTATTGATTGCTGCCATTGTCTTTTACACTATCCTTTTTATTTTTTATCCTCGCTGTCATACAGACTGCAAACTACAGACGGACAGATACACCTTTTCCTCTTAAATATTCTTTTACTTCTCTGATTTCCAGTTCTTTGTAATGGAATAAAGATGCCGCCAACGCTGCATCTGCTTTTCCCTCTGTCAGTGCATCGTAGAAATGTTCCAGATTGCCGGCTCCACCGGATGCGATCACCGGAATACTTACTTCTTCTGCGATTGCTCTTGTAAGTTCCAGATCATATCCCGCTTTCGTTCCGTCGCAGTCCATACTGGTCAGAAGAATCTCTCCCGCACCAAGTTTCTCCACTTTTGCTGCCCATTCCACAGCATCAATTCCCACATCGATACGTCCGCCATTCTTATAGATATTCCATCCGCTTCCATCTTCTCGTTTCTTTGCATCAATCGCCACAACCACACACTGGCTTCCGAACTTTTCCGCCGCTTCCGAAATTAAATTTGGTGTATTGATCGCGGATGATTGATAGAAATCTTATCCGCACCCTCTCTCAGGAGAGCTTTAAAATCATCCACTGTACGGATTCCTCCACCCACCGTAAACGGAATAAACACATTTTCCGCTACTTTGCGGACCATATCGACAACTGTACCCCGCGCATCCGAAGATGCTGTAATGTCCAGAAATACCAGTTCATCCGCCCCTGCTTTATCATATGCCTTTGCAATCTCGACAGGATCTCCCGCATCCCTTAAGGATACAAAATTAACTCCTTTTACCACTCTTCCGTTATTTACGTCCAGACATGGGATAATTCTTTTTGTATGCATTGCCTTGTCCCCCTATAATTCCACAAAGTTTTTTAAAATCTGAATTCCTATATCACTGCTCTTTTCCGGATGGAACTGGCACGCAAACACATTTCCCTGTTCTACCGAAGCATGGATATGTGTACTATACTCTGTTGTTGCAGTCACAATATCTTCATTCTCTGCTTTCAGATAATAAGAATGTACAAAATATACATAGGAATCTTCCGGAATATCTTTAAATAATCTTCCGTTATTTTGGAATTTTAGTGAGTTCCATCCCATGTGAGGGATCTTAAGTCCTTCCTGATCCGGGATTCTTAATATCTCTCCCTTCAAGATCCCAAGGCCTTCCACACCCGGAGTCTCAGTCACTTCGTTCAAATAATAACTGCAGTCCGAGGCAGATTCCAAGAAATGGCGTTCCTTTGGCTGTTACGTCTCTGATTACTTCATCAAGTCCATACTGTCTGAGTTTCCCATCGCATCTCCGAATGCTCCGACTCCCGGAAGGATTACCTTATCTGCATTCATGATCGTTCTCTCTGTCTCTTGTAATTGTTACTTCCTGTCCCAGAAGCTGCATGGCTTTTTCCACGCTCTTTATATTTCCTGCATCGTAGTCAATAATCGCTATCATCTCGTCGTCCTGCCTTTCGTATGTGATCTGGGACTCTCCGGCCATTCATTCCGTGCCCATTATTCTTTATTGTACATCAAGTTCAAACCAGAATTCAACTCCATTATCATAATTCTTTACTCCATATTCCTGATGGAAAGATTTCATAATCGCTTTTACAATAGAAAGCCCGATTCCATTACCGCCATATTCGCGTGTATGCGCTTTATCGACTTTATAAAATTTATCCCAGATATGTACGATATCTGCTTCTGGTATCGGAGTTCCGGTATTAAATACGGATACCCGTACTTTACCGTCTTTTTGAACCATTTTTACCTCTATCACCATATCCCCGCTGACATGATGACATGCATTGCTGACATAATTTTTCACGACCTGCTCTACTTTAAATTCGTCTGCCCATGCATAGATATCTTCTTCTGTATGCAGGAGAATTTTTGCACCTGCCTGATCTGCCATGATTTCCATACTCTGGAGCACGCCTCTTACAAGTGCTGTAAGATTAAATCTGTCAAACACAATATCCTCATCGCCGAATTCCAGTTGATTTAATGTCAGAAGATTCTTAACCATCTGATTCATCTTGGAAGCTTCATCCATGATCACCTCACAGTAGAATTCCCTGCTCTCCGCATCTTCATTCACACCCTCTTTTAATCCTTCGGCATATCCCTGGATCAGTGCGATCGGCGTCTTTAATTCATGCGATACATTTCCCAAAAACTCATTTCTCATCTTTTCCAGCTTATCTTTCTGTTCAATATCTTTCTGCAGGCTGTTATTCGCCTTCTTGAGCTCCGAAATTGTACTTTCCAGTTTTTCCGACATCCGGTTAAAGTTCTCACCAAGTTCCCCAATCTCATTACTTCCACCACTGGTATATTTCGCATCAAAATCAAGATCTGCCATACGGTCTGATAATCTTGCCAGTTCGCGGATCGGTTCTGTGATACGTTTTGCAAAATACCAGATCAGCAGGATAGATACAACCATCAAAATACTTCCTATATATAATAAGAAACGATTCGATATCGTCGCACTCTCCCGCATACTTTCCACCGGACTTCTGAGCAGGAACTGACTGCCATCATCCACTTCCCCACATATCTACATAATAGTTCTGATTCCATGGATCCCATGACTGATTGATCTGGTAAACTTCCGTGGAATCCAGGATTCTGCTTTCTTTCTGTGCCTGATTCAGAAAATATCCCATCATCTGATTCTTCAGCATATTCTTATCATGCACATTTGTATGTACATCATTATCTTTTTCTATGACCAGATAAGAAAATATTATTCTTTTCAGCGAAATGAATAAGTGAACTGTTTTTCCTTACACTGTTCCACTTTTCTTCATTTGATACATTATTCAGCTTTTCATAAAGCTCTATAAAACGGGATTCCTTCTTACTGATATAATATGGTTCCAGAAATTTGCCATTGATGAACATTAATGTCACTACCAGGCAGATCAGCAGTCCTACAAACGCCATGATCATCTGCGTCTTGATCGAATGATGCCTGTTTTTGATCTTTGCTTTTTTTTCTTCACTTATGATTTTCATTCTTCATCAACCTCAAATTTGTAACCCATCCCCCAGATTGTCTTGATATAATTTCCTTTTTCTCCGAGTTTGCTTCTTAACTTCTTAACATGTGTATCAATGGTTCTTGCATCTCCAAAATAATCGTAATCCCATACATTATTCAAAATTTTCTCTCTTGATAATGCAATGCCCTGATTCTCAACAAAATACGTCAGAAGTTCAAATTCTTTAAAACTTAATTCAATCTCCTTACCATCAATCTTCACCTGATGTGCTGCTTTGTCGATCACAATTCCGCCGGCATTGATCTCATCACTCTCTCCTATTACATTGGCTCTTCTTAAGATTGCATTCACTCTGGCTACCAGGATCTTCGGCTGAACGGTTTCGAAATATATTCGTCAACGCCAAGATCAATCCCTGTAATTCGTCTCTCTCTTCTGATCTTGCAGTCAGCATGATAATCGGAACTTTGGATGACTGGCGCACTTCGCGGCATACCTGCCAGCCGTCCATTCTTGGCATCATCACATCCAGGATGATCAGCGCAATATCTTTTTCATCATAAAATTGTTCCATTGCTTCCATACCATCTCCGGCTTCGATCACCTGATATCCTTCTCTTTCCAGGAAATCTTTCACCAGTTTCCGCATTCTGCTTTCATCATCTACTACTAATATTTTAATCTTATCCATAAGATCCGCCCCTCCTCTTAAATCTATATTTTCGTGATATATTTTCTTTGACTTTATTTATTATAGCAGAGAACTATGTAGCCTTTGTGAAATTTTCTGATATATAGAATAAAAAAGTACCCGCGATATCCATATTACTTATGTTATCACGGAGTACTTTTTTCTCAAGTTACTCTAAGCAGTAAATCATTATTTTTTACAACTTCTATTTACTTATTTCTTCA
>ENA-OQLB01000509-OQLB01000509.1-human-gut-metagenome-genome-assembly--contig:-NODE-509-length-21784-cov-1.335688_pt1 | contig 21784 bp, 20 predicted proteins | sample MGYA00242656_ERZ504813 | MGnify/ENA primary metagenome ERZ504813 (study PRJEB26092, sample SAMD00036388) | human gut metagenome | host: Homo sapiens | study: EMG produced TPA metagenomics assembly of... | reverse complement strand
CCAAGATCTATAACCGTACTGCTTTTTATCGCGAAGCTAAAAAATTAATTACGCAAAACCAAGATATTAATTATGATCTTGCTTGTTTTGATATTGATCGATTTAAGATTATTAATGATATTTATGGTAGTAGTGTCGGTGATGAACTATTGATTTATATTGCTAACACGGGAGTTAAGCGGATGAAGAAACTTGGCGGATTAATTGGACGTTTAAGTGGGGATTTATTTGCAATCGTAGTTCCTCATCAAGCGAATATTGAAGACCTGTTGCTTCAACAAATGAATGAAGACATTGGTAACTTTGATCTTGGAATCAAGGTTGTAGTCAGTTTTGGTTATTATAATATTGATGATCTATCATTACCAGTCAATAATATGTGTGATCGGGCAATGATGGCGATAAAAAAAAAGTAAAAGATAAATACAATACCAGCTATGCAACTTATGATGATGAACTTCGAGATCAAGTTTTAGAAGAACAGAGAATTATTGATGAAATGGATCGTGCATTTGAAAATGATGAATTTATTCCTTATTATCAACCCAAATTTAATATGGTAACGAGGACATATATTGGTTATGAGGCATTGATGCGTTGGCAGAGTCCGACTCGAGGAATGGTGTTACCAAGTACCTTTATTCCAGTTTTTGAAAAGAATGGTTTTATTTCTAAAGCAGATCGGGTAATTTGGCGTAAAGTATGTCAAGATATGGTTATTGCCCGCCAAAAAGGACATGTCTTATTACCTGTATCTGTAAATGTTTCTCGAATTGAATTATATGATCCGGAATTAGGAAATACTATCTTAAAACTTTTAGCGGAATATGAGCTGTCGATTGAGTTATTTCAATTAGAAATTACTGAAACGGCATATATGCAGGATAGTAATCAAATGATTGAGGCTGTAGTAAAGTTAAAGGAACTTGGCTTCACTATTTTAATGGATGATTTTGGTAGTGGTTTTTCATCGTTGAATATCTTAAAGGAATTGCCGTTTGATATAATTAAAATTGATTTGGCGTTTTTGGAACATTTTGATAAAAATAATAAAGCTGAAAAGATTTTAAAATCAGTGATTCAAATGGCGAAACGCCTTAATATGGAAGTAATTGCTGAAGGAGTAGAAACCAAACGCCAAGAAGATTTTTTAGTAGAACTAGGTTGTAATCGTGCTCAAGGGTATCGTTTTGCTAAACCAGCTAGTGCTTCAAAAATTGCTTATATGGTTGAAAATGGTGTCATCGGAGTAGGTGATACTAAAGATGAGGATAGTGCAATAGTTAATATTGATGATATTTTAACGACTGTTTATCAGCAAGGGGAAGTAGATTGGTATCGACAGGCACTATTAGAATTAAATGCTCAAGTTTTCGAATATGATTTTAAGCGTGATAATATGATTTATTTTTGATACTCCAACAAAGGAAAATGGTTCTAATTTAGCTAAGATGGAAATTCCCCAATTATCTTTACAATGTAAGTATTGGTAGAATCGTACATTCAAAAGATGTAAAAAGATATCAGACTGTTTTCAATGGTAATCAGGAATTTAAGGTTATCTATCGACGTTTTATGATTAACCATGGGTTCTGGTTATACTTGGGTTAAAGATACAGGAAGAATAATTTATGATGAAGATAACAAACCAAAAATATGTATTGGTGTAAGTCGTGTTATTTCAGATGAAAAGCTTAATGAACAAATGATGAATGTTTTATCAGTAATGGAGCAGTCAACTGATTTTGATTCATCAATCAACCATATTTTGGCAGAGATCGGGGATGATTTTTTACTTGATCGGATTACGTTATTACTAGAAGAAGGAAACAATTATCGTTCTGTCTATGCATGGCAAGATGAGTCGATTGAGCTTGAGATTAGTGATACTTTCTCAATAGTGAGGACAGAGCTTCAAGAAATAGTCACATATTTTAAGGAGCATCAAATAATTGTTGTTAATAAAAATGAAGGTAATCAATTTAGTAAACAAAATTAATAAAAAATTTCTTTGATAATCAAGTAAAGACACTTGTTATCATTAGTCTAAACGATGATATTGGTGAATTTATCGGGTGTATTGTTTTTACAATGATAAATGATTATCGACAATGGCGCGATGATGAACTTTGGGCATTACAAGAATTAGTAAAGGGGATAAATGTCTATTTAAATAAAGAGAAAATTTTTAATCGTTTAGATAGCATATTATTAACATATAATCGTGTTATGGAAAAATTGAATGATGGAATATTGATGTTTACATATGAGTCTCAGCCCCAGCTGCTATTTATTAATGAAGCATACCGTAAGATATTAAATATTGATGATATAAATGTTACTAATTTTCTTAGTACGTACTATCGGAGCGTCGATTTGGATGTTCAAAAGCAAATTCATCAGGCAATTGAAAAGTGTGTTGAAACTGGGGAAGAACAGACGCTTTATCATCCACTTAAAACTTGTGAAAAGCAGATTATTAAGGCTAAAATATTTATAATCTTTCGCCAGTTAAAGAAAATGGTAAATTGGTAATTATTAGCATTACTACGAAACAGTGCACTTAAGTGCTATTATTTTATACTTGTGTATAATTGTATCTAGGAGGTCATAATAATGGCAGAAATATTGATTATTGAAGACGAAGTTAAATTGCGCCAAGAACTGGAAGTATATTTAAATAATAATGGATATTTGACTAAAGTAATTGAGTCTTTTGAAAATACTTTAGAACAAATGAATCAGTTTGATGGGGATTTAATTTTATTGGATATTAATCTTCCCAATGTAAATGGACAGTTTTTATGCAAAGAATATCGTAAGAATTCAAGTAAACCAATTATTATTGTAACTAGTCGCAACAATGAGATGGATGAATTGATGTGTATTAATTATGGTGCTGATGATTTTGTCACGAAACCGTATAATCCATTAATTTTATTGGCCCGAATTGAAGCGGTCTTAAAACGAACACAGCCTACAAGTGATGTTTTGATTAGTTATGAAAAGATAAAATTAGATGTATCTAAAAGTAGTATTATTGATAAAAATAAAGTGATTGAATTATCAAAAAATGAGTTAAAAATATTTTACTTTTTATTACTGCACCGTGGGAAAATTAAATCTCGAGAAGAATTAATGGCATATTTATGGGATAGTGATATGTTTGTGGATGATAATACATTGACTGTTAATATTAATCGCTTACGTAAAAAGTTAGAGGATATTGGTTTAAATGATGTAATTCATACTAGACGTGGTCAGGGGTATATCATTTTATGAGATTATTTGATTATTTAAAAGATGAAATCATTACGGTTACAGTAATGATTTCTGTGACTTGTTTGGTAATGTTGATTTTGGCAGTTTTTAATTGTCCAACTTTTTAGTAGTCTACATTCCACTTCTGCTCATTAGCTCATTTGTAGTAGTATTAATGTATAATTTTTTTCGGCGTAGAAATTTTTTATAATAATTTGATAGGAATCTTAGATCATCTTGATGAAAAGTATCTTATTACTGAATTGATTGGAAATCCTCATTTTCTAGATGGTAAAATTATGGTTAACTGTATTTATGAAATTGATAAATCAATGAAAGAACATTTAAATGATGCAATTTATCGACAAAGTGAACTCAAAGAGTATATTGAGATGTGGTGTCATGAAGTAAAAACACCTGTAGCTACAAGTCAAATGATTATTGAAAATAATCTAAATCCAGTTAATGAGAGTATTAAAGAAGAACTCATAAAGATAGATAATTATGTTGAACAAGTACTCTTTTATGCTCGAAGTGAGAATGTTGAAAAAGACTATTTAATTAAAGATGTTAAACTTAGTGAATTAGTTAATTCAGTAATTAAACGTAATAAAAAAGATTTAATCAATAAACATGTTAAAATTGAATTAAAGAATCTTGAAATAGATGTTGCTAGTGATAAAAAATGGTTAGAGTTCATTTTAAATCAGATTATTAATAATGCAATTAAATATGTTGATGAAACACCAATAATTAAACTATTTGCAAAACAATATAAAGATCGTGTTGAATTAATGATAAAAGATAATGGAATTGGAATCTTAGAAAATGAATTGAATCGTGTTTTTGATAAAGGATTTACGGGAACAACGGGACGAACTAAACAAAAGAGTACGGGAATTGGTTTATATTTATGTAAAAAATTATGTTATCGATTAAATCATGAAATTAAAATAGATTCAAATTCACATGGTACGGTAGTAACTTTGGTTTTTCCGTACAGCTCACACATAACCTTTACAATAATGTAAGGTTATGTTATTTTATTCGATGGTAGAAATTATTATGACGGCTATAATAGTTGTTGAGGTGAAGAGAAATGGAAAAAATTTTAAGAATTGAAAAAATTGAAAAATATTATGGAAATAAAAACAACATTACAAAGCTGTCGATAATATTAGTTTCGATGTTAACGGTGGTGAGTTTGTAGCCATTATGGGGGCTAGTGGTAGTGGGAAAAGTACTTTACTAAATTGTATTTCAACGATTGATAAAGTTACTAGTGGTCATATTTATTTAAAGGATGCTGACATTACTAAACTAAAGGGATATAAATTAACAAAGTTTAGAAGGGATTCGTTAGGCTTTATCTTTCAAGATTTTAATCTTTTAGATACATTGACTTCATTTGAAAATATTGCTTTGGCTTTAACGATTCAAAAATCAGATTATAAAAAAGTAGATGAGAAAGTAAACAAGGTTGCAGCAGCTTTAGGAATCAAAGAAATTTTATCAAAGTATCCATATGAATTATCTGGTGGTCAAAAACAAAGAGTTGCTTGTGCTAGAGCTATCGTTACTAATCCTGATTTGATTTTAGCGGATGAACCAACTGGAGCTCTTGATAGTAAATCAGCAAGAATGTTATTAGATAGTTTGAATGCGTTAAATGAAAAATTGAATGCAACAATTTTGATGGTTACTCATGATTCATTTACAGCTAGTTATGCTGATCGAGTATCTTTATCAAAGATGGTAAAATCTTTAACGAAATTGTTAAAGGTGATAATTCTCGTAAAATGTTCTTTAATAGTATTATGGATGTTCAAACATTATTAGGTGGTGAACTAAATGAAGTTATTTAGTTTAGCACTTAGAAATATTAAAAAGAGTATAAAAGATTACTCAATTTATTTTATTACACTAGTTATTGCTGTTGCTATATTTTATATCTTTAATTCGATTGATAGTCAAACAGCAATGATGTCAATTAGCAAATCAACAATGGAAATTGTGCAGTCTTTAGTAAATGTTTTATCATATATTTCGGTTTTTGTTTCGGTAGTTTTAGGATTTTTAATTGTTTATGCAAATAATTTCTTAATTAAACGCCGAAAAAAAGAAATCGGTATTTATATGACTTTAGGAATGTCAAAGTTAAAAGTATCTACGATTTTAGTACTTGAAACAGTTATTGTTGGAGTGATTTCATTAGGAATCGGTTTACTCTTAGGAATTGGCTTATCTCAATTGTTATCAATTTTTACTGCAAAATTGTTTGAAGCTGATATGACCAAATTTACATTTGTTTTTTCTAGTGGAGCACTTTTATCAGCGATTATTAATTTTGGATTTATTTATATTATTGTAATGATTTTCAATATTATCACACTAAATCGATTTAAGTTGATTGATTTATTATATGCAAATCGCAAAAATGAAAAGGTTAAAATAAAAAATGGCTGGTTAATTTTTATTATTTTTATTATCTCTATTGTTTTGATTGGGTACGCATATAAGTTATTGTATGATGGCGCTTTATATGTTGTGGGTTCTGATTTTTTGATCATGATTATTCTGGGGACGATTGGAACTTTCTTGTTTTTCTTATCAGTATCAGGTTTTTTATTAAAAGTTGTTCAAATGCGCAAAAAGACTTATTATAATGGTCTGAATATGTTTGTATTAAAACAAGTAAATAATAAGATTAATACACATGTTATTTCTACAACAGTTATTTCCTTAATGTTATTGTTAACGATCGGGATATTATCATCGTCTTTAGCGATGGCCTCAGCAATGAACACTACTTATGAGGGAAATAGCCCAAGTGATGTTACTGTATTTTCTAGTAATACTGAAATTATTGAAAGATTTAAACAGGAACCGGTGTATCAACAAATCATCAAAGAGGATTATCAGTTCAATTATCTTAATTTACAAGGATTAAAACAAGGTATTTTTATTGATTCAAAAGATAATGCTTATACTAATATAGAAGCAGTAAAAAATCAACCGATGCGTGTAATCAAAGAAAGTGATTTTAATAAAATCATGGAATTAAATGGTAAAGAAGATCAAAAAATACAATTGGCTAATAATCAATATGAATTAGTAGCAACTTATCCTGTAGCACTTGAATATTATAATAAGTTTCTAGCTGGCGATAGTACAATCAAAATAGGAGATACTACGCTTCAAAGTAATACGGATCAAGCAGTAGAATTGGCAATTACTAACGATAGCGGCAATGAAGGGTTTGTTGTTGTAAATGACCAGATTGCAAATAAATATGTGGAAGAACAAGAAAGTTATTTAACTTATCTAGTGGCAGACTATCAAGGTGATAAGGAAGAATGTGAGGAACAATTCCAAGATTTGCTTAAATCTTTTAATGAACAGTTAAGGACTGAAAGCAGTCCAACAGTTATTAGTTTTACCCGGATTGGATTAGGGCAATCGGGAATTGGAACGAGTGCTTTGTTTACTTTTGTTGGACTGTATTTAGGAATTGTATTTGCACTTGCAAGTGGTACTGTGTTAGCAATTGAACAATTATACAGAATCTTCTGATAATAAGAACGTTATCGTATCTTAGGACAGTTAGGTGCAAGTAAACCAATGGTAAATAGAAGCCTTTTAGTTCAAATTGGAATCACATTTATGTTTCCATTAATCGTAGCTTTAATTCATAGTTTTGTTTGCACTAAAAGAAATAAATTATATTATTAGTTTGATGGTCAGCATTAATATCGCTGATAACATCTTGGTTACGACGATCTTTATTGTAATTGTATATGGAGGTTATTATTTAGCGACTTATTTAGCTAGTAATCGAATCATTAATGAATAAAAAACCCGTTATGGTTTTTAGTTTAAGAGCGTATGCGGAAGTTCGTAGATATATCGTCATGGCTGTATGTACGAATTTGTTTATGAGGTAAAATAGACTGGCGATCTTCTAACAATCCATCAAATACAATCTTGTGTCGATAGGGGAGCAGTGCTAAATTACAGACCTGGGGCAAAGTTGAATTAGGATAAATTTCTTTAAGATGATTAACAAGCCCATAAATAGCATAAACACCAGTTTCATTACTAACGAGCGTATAGTCATCAAGATTTGTTAAAATTAAAAAGTCATCAATAAAGCCAGCTTTAAAATCATTAATAATAGTCAGTTCATAATTGGTTAGGTGCTCAGGATTTTCACTGATATAGTGGTTCGATATATTTGGATTATCAAATAGTAAAGGTTCGAATTTGAGAAAAATCATCTTGCTCAATATAATCAAGATTTTTCATTGAAATATCTGTAATTTTAAAAACTTGGTTAGTATACTCTAATAAACTTAAATACAGCTGATAAAAGGTAGAACTCTCTTGCTCACTGAAATAAGAATCTTTGTTGATTGTCAAATAGTAATCATACGGGGATAATCCATAAAAAGCAGCACTATGAATTAAAGGAACTGCAGCACGTAAATTCTTTTCAAGATGTTCAATAACTTGATTATTTGTAATTTTTAATTCATTAATCATATAAATCAAATCGTTAAGGTCACCATGAATTTGACAAAAAAGCATAATACTATCTCTAAATAATTCTCTTACAAAAAGATTATCAATTTGTTTCGACTGCTTCATAGAGGTTAGTGATGGCTGGTTCACTTAAGTCAAAGCCATATTTAGCGATCGTTCTTAATTGTTTGGCGGTATAAGCCGCAGGAGTTTTTTTTTTACTAATGTTTGGAGCTGTTCAATTTTTTTGGATAATCGGCCGATATGCTCATAAGCTAATAATAATTCAGTTTCCCCTTGATAAATAAAGTAATGCTGAAATAGATAGTGATTTGTATCTAAATGAGTGTTTACTTCATTACGTGAAAGTGAAGGATCATAACTATGATAAATATTTACTAATTCTTGTGGTTCAATAATACCTCTAATGGCTAGAATACCAATCAATAATTCATTGATTTGATCTATTTGAATGACCTTGTCAATATCCGCTTGTTCTACAGCATTAATAACATTTATCTTTATGTCTTCAGGGATTTCTAAATAGTTATTATTATTAGGATTTTTAATTAGTAAGCATTTGTTGATCAATGTATTGATTGTAGGGATATCTTTACGATAACTTTTGGTTTTTTCAAAATTTTGTAAGAAAACGATTTCGTCATAACATAAAATATCTAAAACATTTTGAATACTGCCATTGTAGTATGCTACGATCTCTTGATAAATCTGTTTTGAGGTAATTTGATGCGGTGGTTTAGGGGTGGCAACAATCTTAAAATAACGCTGGTAAATATGCTGACATTCAGGTGTTGTAATTAATTCAACTAGTTTCATTAAACCACCTCCTTATACTTATAGGATACTACAATTTGCTGGGAGTTTAAAATGATATACAAAGAATCTTTACAATAAAGATAAGCTATGCTTATAATAATCAGGTGAGGTGTAAGATGAAAAGAAGAGAGCCGGTAATTCATGATTTAAATAAGTGTTCATTTCATGAAATAGAAGATAATTATTATCAGTGTTTATTTAATGAAAATCCTCAACAAGTTATTCCAATTAAAAATTTAACGATTGAGGAATGTAAATTTATTAAGATTGATTTTAATATGATCGAATTAGTTAATACTCATATAACAGATTGTATTTTTGAAAACTGTGATTTATCAAATTTAGAATTTAATAAGGTTAGTATCCATCGTTGTCACTTTATTAACTGTAAGATGACAGGGCTAAATTTTATTGACTGTTCTTTACAAGATCTTTTATTTGAGGGAGTACAAGGACGCTATATGAATATTAGTCTTGGAAATATTCGTTGTGTTGAGTTTAATGATAGTACATTAGATGAAAGTAGTTTTATGGAAGTGAATGTTAAAAATCTTGTTTTTAAACAAGTTAGTTTTATTGCTGGAGAGGTATTTAAAACAAGCTTAAAAGGGATGGACTTTAAGACCACTAATATTGAGGGAATTAGAATCGATGATTATAGTTTAAAAGGAATCCATGTTGATATGTATCAGGCAATCGCTTTAGCTAGTTTATTGGGAATCATCGTTGATTGAATTCAATGACAAAAAATGAAATTAAGGGCTATTTAAGCCCATTTTTATATCAATTAAAAAAAAATAATGAACAAAATACAATTCTGTGATATAATGATGAAGTTATAAGAGAGGTTGAGTAAATGAAGATAAGAAATATTGCGATTATTGCCCATGTCGATCACGGTAAAACAACACTTGTAGATCAATTATTAAAATTATCGGGTACATTTAGAGATAATGAACAAATAGCAGAACGTGCAATGGATAGTAATGCCATTGAACGTGAGCGTGGAATTACTATATTGGCTAAAAATACAGCCATCAATTATAAGGATTATCGCATCAATATTATGGATACTCCTGGTCATGCCGATTTCGGTGGTGAAGTTGAAAGAATCATGAATATGGTTGATGGGGTATTATTAGTGGTCGATGCTTATGAGGGAACAATGCCTCAAACACGTTTTGTTTTAAAGAAAGCATTAGCAGCTAAAGTAAAACCAATCGTAGTAATTAATAAAGTAGATCGTCCAGTAGTAAGAATTCAGGAAGTAATGGATGAAGTATTAGAATTATTTATGGAATTAGGAGCTGATGATGATCAGTTAGAATTCCCGACTGTCTATGCTTCAGCATTACAAGGAACTTCTAGTTTGGACCCTGATTTATCAACTCAAGAACCAAGTATGGACTGTTTGTTTGATATGATCATTGATGAGATTCCAGAACCATTAGTTGATGAAGAAGGACCATTACAATTCCAGCCGGCTTTATTAGATTATAATGATTATGTGGGAAGAATCGGTGTTGGACGAATTCAACGTGGTAAAATACGAGTTAATGAAAGCGTAACTTGTGTTCGTGCTGATGGTTCACACAGTCAATTTAGAATCCAAAAATTATTTGGTTTTATTGGCTTGCATCGAATTGAAATTGAAGAAGCAGGGGCTGGAGATATTGTGGCGATTGCTGGTTTAGCTGATATCGGTGTTGGTGAGACTGTATGTACTACGGGAAAAGAAGAAGCTTTACCATTATTAAAAGTAGATGAACCAACTATTCAAATGGTTTTTGGTACTAATACTTCGCCATTTGCGGGTCAAGATGGAAAATTTGTAACAGCTCGTCAAATTGAAGAACGTTTATTTAAAGAAACTAACCGTGATGTATCTTTAAAGATTGAAAGAATTCCTAACAGTGAGGAATGGATCGTTTCTGGACGGGGAGAGTTGCATTTGTCGATATTAATTGAAAATATGCGTCGCGAAGGATATGAACTTCAAGTTTCTAAACCAAAAGTAATTATTAAAGAGATTGACGGTGTACTTTGTGAACCATATGAAGAAGTTAATATTGAAGCACCCGATGACTGTATTGGTAATGTTATAGAATCATTAGGATATCGTCGAGGTGTACTTGAAAATATGGTTAGTAATGAAGGACAAACAAGTGTCACATATACAATTCCTTCAAGAGGGATGATTGGTTTTATGACAAACTTTTTAACAATGACAAAAGGTTATGGAATTATTTCTCATTCATTCTTAGAATATCGCCCAATGGAAGGTGAATCAGTTGGAGAAAGATCACTTGGTGTTTTAGTTTCGATAGATAATGGTCAAACTACAGCCTATGCTTTAGGTGGGGTTGAAGATCGTGGAGTTATGTTTATTGGTCCTGGTGTTGATGTTTATGAAGGGATGATCGTTGGTGAACATAGTCGTGACAATGATTTAGTAGTTAATGTTACAAAAGGTAAACAACTAACAAATACCCGTTCTTCATCAAAAGACTCAACAGTTGTTTTAAAAAGACCTCGGACATTTAACTTAGAAGCTTGCTTAGATTATATTAATGATGATGAATTAGTTGAAGTAACACCTGAAAACATTCGTTTGAGAAAACGTTATTTAACAGAACAAGCACGTAAACAACAAAACCGTTTAAAACAAAATAATTCATAAAGCAGGAAATTTCGATTTTCTGTTTTTTCTTTTTTATTCAATTTTGTTAGACAAACTTTGTAGGAATTTTCTAAAAAAAAGATAATATTTTTATCGTTAATTCTTAAAAAATGATGATTAACACTATAAAATTTGCATATTTGGCTTGAATATGATATTATTGATTCAAGAAGAAACGGGGGAATTATTTAAAGATGAAAGCAATCGTAGAAGTACAATATCATGGGAAAAACGTAACAGCAACTGATATTGAAAAATTGGTAAAAGAGGACGTTAAATCACAGGGAGTTAAAATTTCAACTGTTGATACGTTGCAAATATATTATACACCAGAAACTTCATCAGTTTATTACGTTGCGACTACAAAAGATGGTAAATCTGTAAATAACGAAGAACCATTAGTTATTGAGTAGTTCTTAATATAATATCCAAAAATATATCCAAAGCAAGAAACGATAATTTAGATTATCGTTTTTTGTTTTATTATCATCAAAGGTTTGTGGTTTATCGACAAAAAACATGCTATAATTATTTTGTTTTGAAGGAGTGAAAAAAATGAAAAAAATTACAGCTGGTTTATTAGCATTTTTAATGCTAACAGGATGTTCAAATATAGATAACGATCAAACATTGTTTGTAGCTAATAATAAAGAAAAATATGCGCTTATGGATTATGAAGGTGATAAGCAGACTGAATTTATTTATGATAAGTATGAAGAAGTTGGAAGTTCTGGTTATATTGTAATTAAGGATAAAAAGTATGGATATCTTCTTCGTGATGGTGAAGAAGCAATCAAATTAGGAAAATATGATAAACTAGAATCAATTGGAAATATGATTGTTGGTTATGATAAGAATGAAAAAATTAGTATTTTAGATGGTGAAGGAAAAGAATTATACAAGGAAGATAAAAAAACAGAGATTTCTTTATTCGGGTTACCGGTTATTCATCAAGGTAAAGAATATATTGTTTTATATAATGATGGTGAGGTATTAAAAAAGAGTAAGGAGAAGATTATAAGTGCATATACAGTTGATAGTGATTATGCGGTTATTAATTTTGAAAAGACCTCATCTATTTACAATTTAGTTAATGAAAAGCATATTGAAGGAATCAAGATTGGTGGCAATAATCAGTTGATGGATCATAGTAGTAAAAAAGGTTATTTGCTTTATAATCGTAAAACTCATGAGATCAATGCATTGGATTTAGAAGGAAAAATAATTTTTAACTACAACACTTGAATTAGATGATTTATATTATGATAATTCAAAAAATATTATTGGAGTAAAAAATCAAACTACATATTTATTTAACAAAGATGGTGAAACAGTAACATCAAACAGTTACTATCGTAACTATAAAAATTATGTTGTAAAGAATAAAGAAATGATTTACGGACCACATAAATTCGTTAATGATGGTAAAGAAATAGAGGTAAATGGGATTCAGTTTAGACCCAATGGCATCATTTACAAAGAGTAAGATTTTCCCGGTGTACTGTGCGTTGATGGAAGGTTACCAATATTATGGTTTTGATGGTAAGGAAGCAATAAAGGAATCTTATAAGAGTGCTGAAGCTTTTGATGAAAATAATCTTGCTGTTCGTTTCTAAAAAAGAAGATAAATATTATTTAATTAATAATAAAGGCAAAAAAGTATCTGAACAATATGTACGAATTATGTATTTAGGTGAAAAATATTATGCTGGATATACTACTGGCAGTAAGTATGAAGTATTTGATGTAGAAGGAAATAAAGTAATTAATGACTATTTTATGGACGAAGGGACAACCTTTGTGTATAATGATGTAGTTTATGGTATCTTCAACAAGAGTGGAAGCAGTTATATTTATGATATGAATGAAAATGAAGTGGTTTTCTCAGTTGAAGGTGATTTAGAATTCAATGAAAAAGGGTATTTTGTAACAGTTGATGGTGATGCTTATTATTCATTGAAAGGCGAGAAAATTTATAAGAGGTAAAGAAATGGAATATTATATTTACATGCTTATTTCGTTGGCAGTAATGTTGACAGCAATCAAATTGATTTTTTGTGAGTTAGAAGGTAGAACGGCACAAAAAGAAAAGTATTTTAAGCTGGTATACTAAATTAAATGAACCGTTTAAGTATACTCGAACAAAAAGTATTATCTTTATGTGTGTGATATGCTATGCTATTGCGTCAGTTCAGGCGATGTTTACAACTGAATGGTTTGTTGAAATGTTAGGATTTATCGCATGTTGGATGTATTTGTGATGGGATTAGCCAGTTATATTGATTTTATTACAATAAAATCCGTTTTAGGAAGAAAATCAATGAGGCTTTATTGATGAAATCAGAAATTGCCAAAGCGATGAATGAAACAGCTAATGCGCTGGTACAGCAAAGTTTACCAACTTATTCAAGCCATGAGATTGCCGCCCGTTATTTTAATGATGACACTCATTTAGCGACTATCTCATTTGATGGGGGAGAATATGTTGCTGCTTTTGAACATTTACCACCACTTACATATGTTGTAGAAGCTCAATATGAAAAAGCTGAAGAAAAATTAGCTGATCGCAATGTTAAAGTAACAAAATTAACAAATGAAGGGAAATTACCATTTAAAGATGAGCGAATCGATGTCATTGTTAATGAATTATCTAATTATGATAAGTATGATTTGTATCGGGTCGTAAAACCAGGTGGGTATATTATTGTTAATCAAATGGGTAGTGATAATTATAAAGAATTGATCAATATTTTCTTACCTTTTAAGTTACATGGTCGTTGGGATCGTGAGGCTAGTTGTCAGACATTGAGTGACATTGGTTTGGAGATTATTGATAGTGTGGAAGAACATGGGTATGTTCGTTTTGACACGCTGGCATCATTTATTCAGTTCATGAAAGGAATCACTAAAGCTGATATTACTCAAGATCGTTTTATGAATTTTTATAGTCATGTGTTGAAACAGATCAAAGATAAGAAATATTTTGAATTAACGACTCATCGTTTTATGGTAGTGGCAAGAAAAAAAAGAGTTATAAGAGTATGGTTAAATTTGAAAAAAATTTTCAATTTAACCTTTTTTTTATGGAGAAAAATTAATTATTACGGAAAATGATAATTAAACTACCAGACAATTTTTTAGGAGAGTTTTATCTGCGCTATGAACAGAAGGTGTTTATAACGTTGGCAGGGTTGTCTAAGATCATGTTGAGATATGTAAGTCTGTGACTAGAAAATTATTTGCTTTTTGTAACGATGTTGGTTCACGTATCAGAAATAATATGTACTGCTGTTATGAAGTGGATATTAAGCTGTTTAGAATCTCATTGCCGGAGGAGTAATGGGTAACTGATTATGGGCAAACGCTTAAAAAAATGTCGTAAATTCATATTTAAAATTGTATTAAAGGATTTTTTACAGTATTGATAGAATAAAAAGAGATGGTTTTATGATTGTTAAGAAAAAGGCTTTAAATCTAAAAAGATTTAGGAGCTGATAAGGTAGGTATACTTCCAATCTCGACACTAAAAGAATTGTTAATTAGAATATTATATTATTGAATTTAATATACAACATTAAATTCATGAAGTAACATGGCTAAACAGTAATTAAATCAAATATCAAGCAAGGTTAAGAAAAGTATCACTTGTCACACCGTATGATCAATAAACAAAAGATGCAAGTTATGTAGCTAATACAATGCGGTAAAATTATCAAGATGAGTTATTTAGAGATTATTTAAATTAGATTGAAGAAAATAGTTAATAAAGATGATGAGGTTATTTTTATTCATCCAATAATGCTGGCAGGAGATAATAAAATTAAAGATCTAGTATTTTAAATCAGATCATTAGTCGAAAAAATGGAAGTTTAACTTCCATTTTTGATTCTTTATTGTATAATTAAAGTAATTTAATAACGCATATTTAATGGTTGTTGTACATTAATAAGGAATCTTGTTAGAAGCAAGAGCGGTCCCGCCGCCGTAATGAGGAGTTAAGACGATAGACCACCGGTGAAAACTGGGAAGGTGTTAAGACGATGAATCTAAGCCGGAATACTTGCCATTATCTTAGGATACACTTACGGACGATAGAGTAGTTCTACATAAACGTGATCCTTTTGTGCGCCATTTTTTAGAAAGGGTCTTTTATTATGTCAAAATATTTAAAAATTTCATTAGTATTTATCTTGGTTTTATTGACTGGATGTGGAACAGTAACAAAGGGCAATAATATTGTGAAAACCAAAACAGAATCAACTGAACAACAATGGGCTAATGAGGTGACAGCAACAATTGATGCAGCTGGTAATGTAACAGTCATAAGTGAAAATAGTCAGACAGATAGCGCTACAGATGCTGGTGATGAGCATAATAAGGGAACAAATAGTTCTGCTTTAGATTCTAATCAGACATCTAATGATGGTGCTAATACTGATGCTGGTAATAAAGATAATTCTCCAAATAATAAGCCAGCTGATAATGATAATCAAATGATTAATGTTAGCATTTCAATTGATTGTAAAACAATTTTAAATAATATGAATGATCTAAAAGATGGTTATGAACAATTTATCCCAACTAATGGAATGATTCTTAGTACTGAACAATTTAAAGTTAAAAAAAATACAACCGTAATAGATGTTTTAAAGAAAGCAACAAGTGAAAATGAGATAAAACTGGTTACTGTTTCTTCAGGTTTTGGGCTCTATGTAAAAGGGATTGGTCAAATTGAAGAAAAAATATGCGGTTCATCGAGTGGCTGGATGTATAAAGTTAATGGTAATTTTCCTGAATATGGTGCAAGTTCTTATCGATTAAAAGATGGTGATAAAATAGAATGGCGTTTTACTTGCAAACAAGGGGATGTTTAAATGCTCAGTAAAATTAATATAATAAAAAACAAATTAGTAATCAAACCTTTTAAAAATAGTCATCCAGTAGTATTATTTGCTTATTTTCTTTCAGTTATTACTCTAACAATTATTCAACAAAATTATTATTTAATCATTTTGTCGATAGTTAGTGCGATAATAATTGATTATTATTTTAATTACCTAACTTTTTTTTAAAGATATGAAATATACTGTTGTTTTGGTGGTTATTATAATGATTACAAATCCTTTATTTGTAACGGAAGGATTTGATATTTGGTTTCAAAATGACTATGTCACGATTACTAAACAAGCTCTATTTTATGGATTAGTATTTGGCTTGCTGTTATCATGCATGTTATTGTGGTTTCGCATAATGAAAACATGCTTAACAGATAGTCATATTGTTTATTTATTTGGTTCAATATTACCTACCTTAGGGTTAGTTATATCGATGTGTTTGAATATGATTAGTAATTAAAAAATCAATATCAAAAAATTAGAGAGCTAATATAAATATGCCCAGTCAAAATAAGTTGGGTTACTACCGAAATATGATAGTTGTATTAGTTACATATGCTTTTGAATCATCGCTTGATATGATGAATTCAATGCAAGCTAGGGGTTATGGACAAGGTAAGCGAACTAGTTTTCATTTGTATAGTTTTAGAAAAGATGATGCTTTAAAATTAATAGTAATAATAGGACTATTTATGATAAGTTTATTAGGATTTTTAATCCGCTATTGTAGTTTTTATTATTTTCCACTTATTCAAGAATTTAGTTTACAGTGGCAAGATGGTTTATTTATGCTAGTTTATATAGGATTAATGTTATTACCAATTTATTTAGGAGGAAAGAAAAATGTATAAAGTAAAAAATGTATGTTTTACTTATCCTGATAATGAAAAAGTGATTGATAACCTTTCCTTTGAAATAAATAAAGGGGATTTTGTTGTTATTTGTGGCGAGAGTGGTTGTGGCAAAACAACATTGTTGAGATTGTTAAAATCAAGTTTACAACCGACAGGAACACTTGAAGGAACAATTGAACTAGACGAACAAATAAAAAAAGATATTCAGATTGGCTTTGTTTTTCAAAACCCTGATGATCAAATTGTTATGGATAAGGTTTGGCATGAAATTGCTTTTGGACTTGAAAATCAGGCAATCCCCTTAAAACAAATGAAACGTCGAGTAGGTGAAATTGTTAATTATTTTAATTTACAAAATATTATTAACAATGATACACAATCATTATCTGGCGGAGAAAAACAACTTGTTAATTTAGCTAGTGTAATGGTAATGAATCCTAGTGTTATCTTACTTGATGAAGCTACGGCTCAGTTAGATCCAGTTAATCGTGATGAATTTATTAGAATTTTAAAACAGCTAAATGATGATTTTGATATTACGATTATTTTAGTTGAACATCAATTAGAAGGCTTGTTGGATGTTGCAAATCGTTTGATTTTGCTTGATCATGGCCAAAAAGTTATTGATGATCAAATTGAAAAGGCAGTAAAAAAGATGTTAACAGAGGATGTTTTTGTAGCTGCTTTACCTAATTATGTACGAGTTTCAACATTAGCTAATGCACTTTGTTTAACTGTAAAACAAGCACGTGAAGCACTAAAAGACTATCATGATTTTGATATTAAGGAGCAGGAGGTTGTCGATACTGGACTTTTATTGAAAATTCGTGATTTGAGCTTTGCCTACGATAGTACGGTTTTAGAAAATCTTGATTTAGATGTTAGACAAAATGAGATATTATCAGTAGTAGGAGCTAACGGTAGTGGGAAATCATCATTTTTGAAATGTATCGCAGGGTTAGTTAAGTATCAAGGTAATATAACTAAAGTAGGAGTTGTAGAAAAAATTGGTTATTTACCCCAGGATCCCACAACATTGTTTATAACCGATAAAGTTATAAATGAATTATTAGTAGTAGAAAATAATTTAAAAACAGTTGAAATTGAAATGGAGAATATTGGAATTAGTAATTTACGAGATATGCACCCGTTTGATTTGAGCGGTGGTCAAAAGCAATTATTGGCATTAGGAAAAGTTTTACTGACAAGACCGCAATTGTTGTTATTAGATGAACCTACTAAAGGAATAGATGCAGTGAGCAAAGATAATTTGGCGAGTTTGATTCGTAGTTTAAGCAAACATATGAGATAATTGTTGTTAGTCATGATTTAGAATTTGTCGCTAAAATAAGTGATCGAGTTGCTATGATTTTTAATGGACAAATGGAATCAGTAGACTCGATGCGAAATTTCTTTAGTAATAATTTATTTTATACTACAACGATTAATAAAATAGTAAGAAATAATAACTCTGAAGTTGTTTTATTAGAGGATTTAGGGTTATGAAAATAAAAAAAAGTATCTTTATTTTAATGGTTATTGTTTTAATAACGATCTTAGGAACTGTTTTATATAAAGGTGAAAAATATAATTTAATTATTATTGCTTCGTTCGCATTATCTTGTTTACCATTTTATTTTAAATATGAAAATAGCAAACCTAAAATAAGGGAAGTTGTGGTTTTGGCAACAATGATTGCCCTAACAGTTGTTTCTAGAACGATTTTTATGTTAACACCCAGTTTTAAACCTGTAACTGCAATGGTTATTATTTGTGGGATAGTTTTTGGTCCGGCATCTGGTTTTATGTGTGGGTCGTTGTCAGCAACATTATCAGACTTTGTTTTTGGAATAGGACCATGGACTCCATTCCAAATGATCGCATGGGGAATAATTGGTTATGGAGCTGGAATTTTTAGTAAAAATTTGTTTAAAAATAAATTTTTATTATATGGATATAGTGCTATTTGTGGACTTGCTTTTTCCATGGTAATGGATTTATGGTCAGTTCTTGCTTTTGAAACAAGTTTTAATTTAACACGATATTTGGCAATAGTATTAACTTCATTACCAACGACGTTAATATATATTGTTTCAAATATAATTTTTATGTTTTTACTTAGTAAGACGATGTTTCAGATCTTACAAAGGGTAAAAATAAAATATGGAATAACGGAGGGAAAAATTGAATGAAAAAATTAATGCGATTTACTGTGGCGTTAGCGCTTGTTTGTGCTTGCATTGTGCCAATCAATGCGCAATCTTCAACTTTAGCCAAAGCTCAAAGCTATTGGTTGAATAACAATGAATTATCTGGACTGGATGCCGTTTTGGCTGTAGAATCTTTAGGGTTAGATGTTGAAGATGAAAAGAATAATTTTACTTTAAACTATTCTTTTGAAGCACCAACAAATTCTTATGGTGATGAAATTACTTATGAAGAAATGGATGCTGGTTATTTGGCTAAAAATATTATGGCTTTAGCGGCAATAAAATCAGATCCTGCTAAGTTAAAACTAAAAGATGGTTCAACGATTAATCTAATTGATTTATTAAAATCAAAAATTGATGAAAATGGTAATGTTGATTATGGGTCAGCAAATCCAGAATCAAGTACTGCATATACAATGTTTGCCTTAGCTATTGTTGATGAAAGTTATAATCTTGATAAACTAGGATTAAACTTGACTGAGATGCAGCTTAGTGATGGCTCTTGGGGCTATAATGGAGCTTGGGGTGGACCTGATATTACTGGATGGGCATTAGCTGCTCTTTCATTATGCAACAATACATATCAGGCTTCAATTGATAAAGCTTTAGCTTATTTAGCATCAATTCAAATTTGATAATGGCGGTTATAGTGGCTTTGGCGTTAATTGTAATAGTCAAGCTTGTGCCGTATGGGGAATTTTAGAATACGATATTCAAGGTGTAAAAAATGGTACTTACAATAAGGGTACAGGCAATCCATATGATCTATTATTACAATTTATGCAAGAAGATGGTTCATTTGGCGCTAGTTTAGATGTAGATTATGGCAATGCTTATGCAACAGTTCAAGCGGCCCTTACTGTTGGGGTATATGAAAATGGTTCCTTAATTGACAATATTAAAGCTCAATATGATGAGATGTTGAATCCTAAAAATGATCAGCCAGAACCAACACCAGCTCCTGCTCCGGTTACACCATCTACATCTGCTGATAAGCCAATTGCATCAGTTAAGACTGGTGATGATGCAGTTGTTGCACTAACAGTATCTTCATTGATTATTAGTGGTGGAATGTATTTGTTTATTAGAAAAGAATCTTAAAAAAAGTGTAAAATGTAGTGACCCCCAAAATGATATGTACCCTCCTTACTGGTTTGTCCAGTAAAGAAGGTACACATCAAAAAGGAGGTCACTTTTTATACGGAATAGTAAAAAATTTAAATTAAAATATATTTAAAAATATAAGGATGGGAATATCTAAAAGATCTATCGGGTGTATGTCATAAGGATTTTTGACTCAACGAGTGGAATAAAATTAGAACATATAAGCTGACTTTATCCATCGAACAAAAAATGGAACTGATAAATAGAGTTGGAAACAGAGAAAATTATCGGTTAGTAGCTTTAGCTGCCAGTATAGGACGATGTATTAATAAAAAACTGAACATCTTAGTTTGCAATTATTATTCAAACCTTAAAGGATTAATCTTTCATTTAGATCAAGAATGACATTGTCACAGCATAAAGCCTATCAAAAATGGTTAAGTGATAAAGAAAATTGCATGAACAATTCAAAGCTGCAATGAGTGAATATATCGAATATTATAATAACGAGAGAATCAATACAAAAAGAAAAGGATTGAGTCCACTTGTATATAGACAACAATCCTTTCAAGATCTAACTTTAATTTAACGTGTCCAACTTTTCGGGGCACTACAAAAGCACTTTTTTTATTTATTATATTTTTGGTGGTTTTTACGATATTGTAAAGGAGAAAAATTTGTACTTTTTTTAAATGCTTGAGCAAAATATGAAAGCGAGGAGAAACCAAGAATTGTTGAAATCTGTGAAATTGATAGGTCGGTATCTCTAAGTAAATATTTGCTCTCATATATTCTTCGCTGAAGTAGATAGCTGATTGGTGAAACACCGACATCATTTTTAAATTCATGAGCAAGATAGAATTTATTCATATGAGTTTTTTCAGCTAAAGTATCCAAAGTTATTTCTTTATGGTAATTACGATCAATGTAGTTCTTGATCATAAAGATTTCCTTGCGAATAGTCTTACCTTGTGTTAAAGATACATTAATACGATTTAATCTTAAAATATTTATTAGTAAGACTTGCATTAGTTGTTGGCACATATCATCATATAGTTCATTCTTAGCTTGTGATTCTTTTACCATTAAATTTAAAGTAAAAGAATCTCATTTTTATAATTAGCATAATTACAGCTAATATAATCTTTTAAACTATTCTCAGGTATTTCAAAACTAATCCCATCAATAGCAATTACAATATATTCCAATGGATTTCGATCACGAGAAACTTCAGTATGCATCGTGTTAGGGTTGATAATAACAAAATCATTTTCTTGAACATTAAATTCGTCTGCTCCGATTTTAAAGCCACCGCATCCTTTAGTTACATAAAATAATTCAGTAAAGTGATGGGAGTGTAACTGAGAATGCCAGTCACCTTCATATTTTGAACTACTAACATATAGTAAGCGAGCTTGATTA
>ENA-OQLB01000508-OQLB01000508.1-human-gut-metagenome-genome-assembly--contig:-NODE-508-length-21826-cov-2.567215_pt1 | contig 21826 bp, 29 predicted proteins | sample MGYA00242656_ERZ504813 | MGnify/ENA primary metagenome ERZ504813 (study PRJEB26092, sample SAMD00036388) | human gut metagenome | host: Homo sapiens | study: EMG produced TPA metagenomics assembly of... | reverse complement strand
CATAGAGAAGGCAGACGCCAGGGTCACGTCATCGGCATAGGATCGTCCAGTAATTCGGGGAGACATCCGAGATGCTTCCTTCCGGCTCATGGAGTCCTCGATATCCTGCAACCATTTGTTATACAGCTGGGCATTATTGAAAATAAAGGCTTCGCCGTAAGCGCCTGTCGCACGGTCGCCCAACCAGCCGAGACGTTCGTCACGTTGCGGGCAGTCGGTCGGCATCCCGCGATAATTACTACGGATTCCCCAATAAGAGTTCTTATGGATCTGGTTGACCAGCGGGTTGGATGTTTCAAAAACGCCCGGTTGTCGCCATCTCGTCATAAATGACATGTCCGGTAAACGCGGACAGTTCCGGTTTATAATCGAGTCCCGAAACTTCCACAAAACGGAAACCATGATAAACGATTTATAGAACAGACATTGGATATCAAAATTCGTGATTTGGTTTATTTGGAAAAACAAAAGACCTTAGATCCAGCTATTGATGTCAAAGGTATTCGATTGGACGTTTATGTAGAAGATGATCAGAATACTGTATATAATATTGAAATACAGTCAGCAAATCGAGGATCATTACCAAAACGCAGTCGATATTATCAAAGTGTTATGGATGTAGAATCCCTAAATCGAGGAAGTGTCTATCAGGAATTACAGAAAAGTTTTGTGATTTTTGTTTGTTCTTTCGATCCATTTGGAAAAAAATATATGAAATACACTTTTGATAATCGTTGTCAGGAAGTATCTAATTTATCATTTGAAGACGGAACAACTAAAATTTTTCTTAATACAAAAGGGAAGATTTATAACGTATCCAAGGAATTGCAAGATGCTCTGAGATATTTGGAAAAGCCGATTATTAAAGAAGACAGCTTACAATTAAGTAAGATGATCGAAGCTCAATTTCGAAAAGCAATGTCTGATCAGAAATGGAGGCAAGATGTGAAAGCAATGGAAATTCGATATCAAGAACTTCTACAAGAGGGTCGTATAGAAGGGCGTGCAGAAGGACGTAACGATAGAGAGATGGAGATTGTTTTAGGTATGATTGAAGAGGGTGCTTCCGATGAGATGATTCTAAAATACTTGAAAATCTCAAAAGAAAGACTCGAACAGATCAAAAAAAATCAAAAAGTACACGTATAAAAACATATTATATAAAGAAAAGATATAGGCAAAAAACAGACAGAAAAATTACTGTCTGTTTTTTTATTGCCTTTATGAAAGGAGAAAAAATCAAATGACAAAACAGGTTGTGGCAAAACGTAGCTTATCCGAAGGAACAGTACAATTAGAAGAATGTATATGGGATAACGGATCTGTAACATATGATGTGTGTTTGATCTATACATCTTCACAGGCGACAAGTAAGAACTTTCATAGCATAGAAACTATTGAAGAAGCTTGTCGCATATATAATGAATACTCTGAGGAGTTATGTGAAGTATATAAGAACAAATACCGAAAAACACAACGAAAAGAAGGAAAACTTATTATTCAGGTGCAATAACTGAATGTTTATGCATTGTATTATAAAGGAAGGAAGAGAAAAAATGAGAGACTTAAACATAATCACAGTGTCAGGAACTGTAAATCGTGAACCAGCTTATAAAGAGAATAAAGAAAATCCAAACAGAACGATTTTATATTATAGTATTGAAATTTATACAGGAAGAGATTATTATCCGGACAAAGAAAAGAAGCAGTTAGTTCATGAAAAAATCTATCTTAATTGTGTCAATTATGGGAAAACGGCAATGGAATTGGTTAATAAGGTTAAAAAAGGATCTTATGTGCAAGTTTCAGGAGAGCTTAGACCAAATAATTATGACAGAGAAGATGGAAAAGTGTATGGGCTTCAAATCATGGCCAATACATGTATTCCAATGAATCAGCTAAATCAGCAGAACAATAATCAAAATACACAGAAACAAAATCAGAATAATTCAAGCAAAAGACAGCAGAGGCAGTCTAACCATGCAAATCCTCAGAATCAGGAATCAAGAAACTCTAATAGAGGACAGCATTCTGAGATGCAAGGGCAGAACACAACTGAAACAAGTACAAGTGTACCGCCTAAAAAAAGAGCTACAATGCCAATGGCACAAGAAGTAAATCAGCAGCAATCAGCAGGGAATTCATCCAATAGAACATCAAATTCAAATCAGCAGAATTCACAATCTAATACTGGCAAAAATGCTTCAACTCAAAGAAGTAATAATTCTGGAAGAAAAAATTCTGAAAGATCAAATCAACAGCCAAGTAGTAGTAATAATGAGTTTGCTGGTCTTGCACCGGAAGAAAATCCATTTAATATGGCAGCGGTGAAGGATGATGAGTTTCATAACCCTTACGGAGATGGAAATTTACCAGATCCAAATGACTTTATGCAAAATGGAGATAATTAATTATATATATTAAGGAGAATGAGTAATGAAAGAACAAACAATGAAAGAAACAACACTAAAGGTTAAAAATCAAACAACAACATTACAAAAAGCAATTATTTTGGGTGATATTGTGTTTATGATTGGATCCTTTTCAGTATTTTTATGCAACTTATTAATTTCCTATATTTTATATCGAAATGAAGGAAAAGAAGGAGCAGAGAAATGGAAAATTGTATTATTAGTTTTCTTATTTTTAACTGGAGGACCAGTTAACTCTTTATTAGGGTTAGGGAATGTAAGTTTATTTAATACATTTTTTATCCAAAAATAAGGCTAGTAAAAAAGAAGCAGTAGAAACTAATGAAGAAGAGATTATTAATAATTCATCAGAAGTTGAAAGTGCAGTAAAAGAAAAAAGTGTGAAAAAATCTGAAACAAAAAAAACAGATCCTAAAAAAGAAGTAGACTTATGGTTAAATCATTTTGCCTACCAGACAATCAATCGCTTCATCATGGAAGCAGACGCAAGTGGTTGTGACTTTTTACAGGTAAATACATCTGGAAAAGTAGAAGGATATGGAGAAGAAGATGGAGAATTGAAAAAAATGTATGAAGATACAATTGAACGGTTACCAGATTCTAAATTTTTCCCTTATGTATGTTCAGAATTTGAACGTCTTTGGAGAGAAGTTTCTACAGATTATTCCGATGATAAATTTGTGATTCAGTGGAAATAATCGATACTTTATGTAGAATGTAGGAGGAATTCTACATTTTCACATTTCAGATAACAATTTAACTAAATAATAATAGAATTTCAGACGAAGGCCGTCGCATTAATGATTAAGAATCAGAGATGCGGCGGCCTTTTTTTTGTTTATAAGAAAGGACCTTTAAATTTATGAGAAGAAAGAAAAATAAACAGATGGAAGGGCAAATGTCTATTTTTGATATGTTTTCTTCTGTCATTGAAAATACTAAAACTGAGGAAGAAAATGTTACAGTTTCAGAAGGTGGTATTGCTGCAGCTGACATAACAGCAGTAGAGACAGGAACGCAAACATCTATTTTCGACTTGTTTTCTACAGATGAGCAAGATACACAGAAACAAGAAAAAAAGCCTAAAAAGAATTTCTTCCATAGAACAATTCAGTTCGCAAAGAGCTTGGAAGATAAATGGAAGAACAATCTAGCAGCATTAAAAATGTTACTTGGGTTGGACGATTATGCTGATGAAGATCAGCAAACCATCTTGTCAAGTTATGAAGGATGGGGTGGATTGTCTTCATATTTCGAAGTGGAGGAAAAGAAAGTACAGTTAGAAACCCTTGTTGGAGAAAATACATATAAGGGAATTAAGTCTTCAATCTTAACATCCTATTATACAAATGAAAAAATCATAAACTTTATGTATCAGATTCTATCTGAAATAGGAGTCAAAGGGAAGTTGAATATTCTTGATCCTTGCATGGGAACAGGAAATTTCTATCGGATGCTTCCAGATACATTACAAGATTCAAACTTGTACGGTGTTGAGTTAGAGGAAACGAGCTGTAATATCGCAAAACAGCTATTTCAGAAAGCCAATATTCAAAATTGTGCATTTGAAAAAGCTGATCTGCCAGACAATTATTTTGATCTGATCATTGGAAATGTACCATTTTCCGATTTTAGTGCAGCAGATAATACGTACGGCTCATGCTTAATTCATGATTACTTTTTTCTTAAAGCATTAGATCTTGCCCGACCGGTGGAATTGTTGCTATGATAACCACAAAAGGCACAATGGACAAGAAATCTAGCCGCATTCGTAAGATGTTAGCGAAAAAAGCTGATCTTTTATGTGCCATCAGACTTCCAGAAACAGCTTTTGCAGTGACAGGAGCCAAGGTTTCTACAGACATTTTATTTTTCCAGAAAAGAAGATACCAGACGGTCGGTGATGAACCGGAATGGGTAACATTGCACAAGAAGCTAATATGTATTTTGGCACGCATCTTAATCATATGTTAGGACGTATGATGGAAGAAAGTGGACCATACGGAAAACGCTTTGTATGTAAGGAAAAAGAAGGTATGGACTGGAAAGCATGTATTGATAATTTTCATTTGGAAAGTTATCTCAAAGATGTTTATGAACCAGGTCAGACAATTGAGAATAACGATGAAGAATATGTTCCGGCAGTAGATTCCATTAGTAACATGTCCTATGGAATTTACAATGATCATATTTATTACCGAAAGAATTCCATGATGAAAAAAATTCCGGATACAGGAATGGTCGCAAAAAGAATTGCAGCCATGATCGAATTAAGAAATGTATTAAAGGAATTGATTTCTAAAGAAATGCAAGATGTTAGTGATGAATCGATTGAACCATATCGTAAGAAATTAAATATGACTTATGATAAGTTTCAAAAAAAATTTGGACTGATCCATAGTAGAGGGAATAAATTAGCATTTCAGGAAGATGATAGTTATTACCTCCTTTGTTCTTTGGAAAATCTGGATGAAAACAATAAGCTAAAAAGCAAGGCAGATATATTCACAAAAAGAACTATTGTTCCTCATTCTGTGCCAGATAAAGTCAATACAGCACAGGAGTCATTATTATGCTCACTGAATGAAAAAGGATGTATTGATTTTGCTTTTATGGAAAGTATTTATGACAAAGCAGAGAAAGATATCATTGAAGAACTTCAAGGACAGATCTTTTTAGATCCAGAAACCGAAGAGTATGTCATGAAAGATGAATATTTATCAGGCAATGTTCGAAAGAAATTGGAATTTGCAAAGTGTGCAGCAAAACAGGATAAAAAATATAATATCAATGTCGCTGCATTGGAAGAAGCACAGCCGGAGCCATTAAAAGCTGCAGAGATTGATGCAAAACTTGGTGCAACATGGATTCCTGCTCATTACATTGAAGATTTCTTGGTTGAGGTTTTTGACACTCCACGAGAATATTTTAATGGAAATGGTATGAGTGTTACTTATACTAAAGAGACAGATCATTGGGATATCGAATGGTATCGAGATTCTGCAAACCAGAAAGCTGCGGTTACGTATGGAACAAAACGAATCAATGGATTTCTTTTGTTAGAAAAATGCTTAAACTTAAAAGATGCAAAGGTCTATGATACGGTTTATGATGAAAATGATAATAAGAAAGAAGTATTAAACTCAAAAGAGACAACGCTTGCGATGGGCAAACAGGATGAGATCAGAGAAGTATTTCATTCTTGGATCTTTAAGAGCTATGATCGTCGTTGTGATCTTGAAAACATTTATAATGAAAGATTTAATTCCATCAGGTATCGTACATTTGATGGGGACTTTTTAAAAGTTCCAAATATGAACAGCGAGATCAAACTGTATAAACATCAAAAAGATGCAATCATGAGGATTCTATTTTCTAAAGACAATTCACTAATTGGGCACAAAGTCGGCTACGGAAAAACATATACTGCGATTGCAGCAATTATGGTGGCCAAAAGATTAAAATTATCTGAAAAGAACTTATTTGTTGTTCCAAATCCATTAGTAGGCCAGTGGGGAGAAGAATTCATGAAATTATTCCCTGGTGCTAACATTTTAGTGTCCAGTGAGAACGATTTTACTCCGGCCAAGAGAAAAGAATTTTGTTCTAAAATCGCGACAGGATCATACGATGCAATCATTATTGCTCAGTCACAATTCCAAAAAATCCCGATTTCTCCTGAATATCAGGAAAAATATATTAAAGCACAGATTGAAGAATTAGATAAGCTGTTAGACTCTGCTGAGCAGAACTTTACAGTACGAAATATCGAAAGTTCCAAGAAAAAACTTTCTGTCAAGCTTGAAAAGTTACAGGATAGCAAGAGAAAAGATGATGTAATTTACTTTGATCAGTTGGGTGTTACTAAGCTGATCGTTGATGAAGCACATTATTACAAGAATCTGCTGTTAACAACGAAGATGAATAATATTGCAGGTATCAATACCAGCAGTAATTCAAAGAGAGCTTTTGATATGTTCATGAAATGCCAGTACATGGAAGAAAATTGCCGAAACAAAGGTATTGTATTCTTAACCGGTACTCCCGTGTCAAATAGTATGGCAGAAGTATACACAATGCAACGCTATTTGCAGTTAAATACCTTAAAAGAACTTGGCATTGACTCATTCGACAGCTGGGCATCGACATTCGGTGAAACAAAGACTGCCATGGAACTTGCTCCGGAGGGAACAGGGTATCGTGCCAGAACAAGATTCACACGATTTGTTGGATTGGCCGAGTTATTAACAATCTTTAAAGAAGTGGCTGATATTAAGGTCAAAGATATTAAAGAAATGGATGTGCCGAATGCCGTTATGGAGACTATTTCCATTGATGCTTCTGATGAACAGAAAAAATATGTAGATGGTTTGGCAAGCAGGGCAGCTCGCATTCGAGACGGTGGAGTAGATCCATCAGAAGATAATATGCTCAAGGTTACAAACGAAGGACGTAAATTAGCTTTAGATCAGCGACTGGTTGGAATTGAGGAAGAAAACTTTAATTCTAAAGCAAAATATTGTGTGAATCAGGTCATGGATATTTATGAGAAATATCCTGGAAAAACTCAGGTTATTTTCTTAGATTTATCAACGCCAAAGAAAGGAGAGTTTAACGTTTATGATGATGTAAAGGCTAAATTAATAGAAAGGGGAATTCCAGAAGGAGAAATTGCTTTTATCCATAGTGCTAAAACGAATAAACAAAAAGTTGATCTTTGCAAGAAGGTAAACGAAGGTGTTATTCGTGTATTATTAGGAAGTACAGATAAAGCGGGAACTGGTTGCAACTTCCAGAAAAAATTGATTGCCTTACATGATCTGGATTGTCCATGGAGACCGTCAGATCTTACACAGAGGTCCGGCCGTATTATCCGTCAGGGTAACTTTAATAAAGAAGTTTACATTTACCGATATGTAACGAAAAATACCTTTGACTCTTATTTATGGCAGACAGTGGAAAACAAGCAGCGATATATTGGACAGATTTTGTCAGAAGAAAACATTCCTAGACGTATGGAGGAAGATGATTTAACATTATCGTTTGCGGAAATTAAGGCAGCAGCCTGTGGGAATCCATTAATCAAGGAACAGATGGAACTTACGCAGCAAGTAAAACGATTAAAAATGCAGAAAAACAATTTCTTAAATCAATATTACGAGTTAGAGTCTTATATTAGCAAGATTGCTCCAAACAGAATTGAACAGTATAAGAAAAATATTGAAAACATTGAAAAAGATATCGAAGTTGCTAAAAAATATCATACAGGTGATTTCCATATCAAAGTTTTAGATAAATATGATTCCGATACAAGAGCAGAAGCTAACAAAATAATCCACAATATTCAACCATCTTATAAGAATGAACGAAAGATTGCCAGCTATCAAGGATTTGATATTATTCTTGATAGAAAGTCAGTTTACAGTCATCAGACAATGATTATTCGTGGTAATTATGACTATGAATTTGAATTCAGTGGCAGTACGAATATCATGTATCAGATTGATAAGATCATTGAATATGGAATATTGGAAGAATTAAAAAACTTTCAAGAGAAGATTAGAGTTTGAATCCAGAAAATTTGTTACAGCAAAGACGGAATTAAATCCTGATTTTCCTCATGAAAGTGAATTAATTAAGAAACAGGCACGATTATCTGAATTAAATCAGAAATTGAGTGCGTAATAATCAAAATAAGGGGCAGGCATATATTTGTCTGCTCTTATTTTTTTGCGACAAAATCTTTATAATTTTTTTGGAATATGATATAATACTAATGTATTTTTTATTAGACTTTGGAGTTTTAACAGAAAAATTCTGAACTTTTTTAAGGATAAAAAATCAATAGAAATTTCATAACCAATCATTTGGGCATAAAGTTTAGCAGATATTTTGTATCTGCTTCTTTTTATGTCCATTTTTATTTTTACAAAAGAAAGGAGAAAAAAATTGATAAAACTAAAAGAATTGCAACAGAAAAGGAAAGGAGAAAAATTATGGGGCAGAGATCACAGATTTTTGTAAGATTTGAAAAGAACCCCGGAGAAAAAGAGATTGTCGCAAGATATTATAAATGGAATTGTGGGGATCAAATGATTAGTATAGTATACCATACAATTGAATGGCTAAAAAAACATTTGGATCTAAATAATTGTGGTTCTGGGCAATATTTATTATGGAATCAAAAAGAATTTATCCGTATTCTTGGTACAAAATATGATCTGGGCGACGTTGTTATCATTACTGATATTTTAAATAAATATGGAGATTATTGGAAAGATGATAATGATGGAAAAGCACTTATTGATATACAATGTGATGGAGCGATCAAGTATGCATTGTTAATAAGAAATAATACTTTGTGCAATCCTTCAGAATATATGTTATGGAATCTTTGGATAGAATCCATACTTCCAAATAAACCTATTCCAAGAAGAATGATTGACAATATAGGGAATCATATTCAAGAATTATCAGAAAGTGCCATGCTTATGACGGAAGAAGAAGTCAAAGAATTTATGGAATACAAAAGGAGAGAAGAAGAATGAATCTTGTTAATACGTATGAAAAAATGAGAGAACTGAAAAATGATAATGTAATAAGCTTTTCACGAGTCTTAGCTGATTTGAATTAGAAAGGAATAAAATTAAATGAAAGATAAAACACGTCTGATTGCACTATCTGATAGTCCAGAGATGGATGGAGAATTAGTTATTTTTGAAACAAACGCACCTTCCAAACGTCTAAAAGAGCTGGAAAAAGAAAGTTGTGCATTATTTACGGAAGAAGCTTATGATGAAATTCCAAATTGGTCTTATACGTTAGAATTTGAGGGATATTTATGTAGATATATTGATTCTGAACAGCATGTAACCCCATACGGAACATCAGAAGAATGGCAGCAGGAAAATTATCAAAATATTAAAGAATTTTATTATATTGATAAACTTAAGCCTGAGTCAATTAACTAAAGAGTTGTAGGTTTCTAGGTATAAAAATAAGAAGGAGAAAATCATGATAATAAGAAAGTTAGAAGTAAATGGGAAAACTGTTGTTTTAACGGAAGATGTGATTCGTGAATTACATCGCCAAGAACATATTGAAGAAGGAAAACTTATGATAGAGAGATTCGCCTCAAAAGATGTTTATAATAAAATGACAGATGATGACTTCGATATGGTAGTCGATGAATTTGAATATATCTTGAATACAACAAATGATGATACTGCTGAAATGATGGAAGAAGCTGTTAAAAAGATTACTCAACAAGTAGAGGAACGATATTATAGTCAGACAACAAAAGCAGTGTTAGTTGCAAAAAGTTGAGATTGACAGTAAAAATTACATTTTATAGAAAGGAGGCTCGCTTAATAGCGAGAGCAAATTTATCCCCGACCTTAGAGGTTTGGGGATTTTTGCTTATTTACAATGAATATTCAAAATATATCAAAAAATGACAGAGAAGTAACAGTTACTCTAAGTCTGATGAATTAGTCAAACTTTGCAATGTATTATATTATGCTAGAGACAAGTACGATGGAGACAATTTATATCACGAAATTAAGAGTGACTTAATGATCGCAAGAGATATAAGTCAGTATGGAAATATTGATGATACGACTCTTTCTAAAATTATAAAGGAAAGAGCAAAAGCAGCAAATCCATATCAGACTAAACCATCTCAAGAATTTTAAAAGGAGAAAAAATTATGTTAAAGAAAGAATTTACACAATATCCACATCATACTGATCCATATGCAAAGCATCGTATCACAGATGAAGAATTGGATTTTTTGTATGAACTGCAGAAAGAAATGAATACCCAACATTCCGACATGCTGACTTATCCACGTATCTGGGTTATTCAAGAACCAATCAAAAATTATCTCGACAATGTTGAGACTGATCTTAGAAATGATCCGGATGCAGTAGAATATCTAAATCAGATTGCTGATGGAGCAGATTTATGTATTGATTGTATCAATATAACAACTCCGCAGCAATTATATCAAACGATTCAGAGTATTATTAAGGATAATTCACTCGAAGAAAAGTATCAGGTAGAGTTGATTAACAATTATAAGGTCTTGATTCATGGAAAAAACGATATAGGCAAAACTATGTTATGGGAAGGATCATTAGAAAAAATCCAAAAGAATGGATTGCTTGCAATTGTAGAATGGGTTATGGGATATACATATCATCATGCAGAATTAAGATATTACATAAAAGAATTATATCAGCGTCCAGGGATCTTTTTCTTAACTTACAAAGATGGCGTACGTTATCTGCAAAAATACGCGGATAAGTATGATAAGGATGTAAAGCTAATTGAAACGTCTCCAATGGATTTATTTACAGATTGCAGTCCAGAAATAAAAAAACTGTTTGATATTTTACATACGGTTGATTTTAGCAAGAAGAACCGGAAAGTCTATATCTCTGGAAAGATTACAAAAACAGAAGATTATCAGGAACGATTTGATGTAGCAGCGAGAGAACTTTTGGCACAAGGATATGAAGTTGTAAATCCTGCATATGAAGGGACAAAATTAGAAAACGCTTCTTATGAAGATTACATGAGATTATCTTTTCAGTTGTTAAAGGATTGTGACATCATTTACATGTTAAAAGGATGGGAAACAAGTCCAGGTGCAAATCAGGAGTTTGGCTATGCATTAGCAAAAGCTATGGAAATCAGATTTGAAAAATAAAAGGAGAAAATTTATGTTAGATTTATCAAATATTTTTAATAAAGATATGAAAAAAGCAATTATGTCCAAAGAAAAACTCGCAGAAATGTTAAGGGTTACACCAGAAGCCTTAAAGGCATTTGAAAAATCCTATCAGCTACATTCCATGAATGAGCCGATCAGCGACAACCTTTTCAAAGTCAATGCAAAGCAGGCTGCAAGTTTAAATCCAAAACAGGATGTACATGGGAAAGGAAAAGTTCAAGATTTGATTGACCGGATCGTGAATGAGCTTTTAGATCAAGCCCTCATTTATGAATATGACGGAAAACCAGGATTTACATATGGAAATATCTATTCTTGCAATCAAACGAGAACAGTTAAAGTTCCAGAAAACTCAGAAGTAACACTTGAAGAAATCAATGAGCTGCCAAAAGAGTTAAGACCTGATCTGACTGGACGATATGTTAAAAAAAGTCTTTCTGATGGTACGGGAGATGCATTGTTAGAGCAATATCAGCAGTATCTGAATACAAAAGATCCACGAAAAAAAGGTTTCTTTATGACCATTTTCGTCAGGGATTAGATATGTTAGATCTGGATGGAATCAGCTATGCAATTTTAGATCGTTGTCAGAATTCCATTGGAAACTGGTTTCCACGATTAGTAAATGCGATTTTTTATTCTGATTTCTTTCAGCTGCCAAAGACAAAGATCATGAAAGTTCCATTGCCGGTATTACAAATGAGTCGAATGGAATATACAGAATTGTCATCTACGACTTTTCAGATCATTGATCAATTTTGCCAGAAAGCTTTTGAATTAGACGAAACGAAAGAATACTTTATCAAAACTGGTGTTTTTTCTTCTAAATTTGATTTTCGGAATGCTTATATTCATGACGCAAAAGAAGTCAAAGAGATCGGAGAATATTTACTATTCATCAGTTTTCAGGCAAGTTGTTTTGCACACTATGATCTTTCTGGAAGAAACCAGCCAAGTATATATGGTGCAGCAACAACAAATGAGTGGGTCGTTAGAGAATTCATTAAGGATAAAGAAAACAATCCATGTATCTACAAAGGATTACCACTACATACAGAATATCGTGTATTTATTGATGCAGATACAAAAGAAGTGTTAGGGATCAATCCATACTGGGATCCGGATGTCATGAAAAAGCGATTTGGAAAAGAAGCGGATGCAAATAATCCAGATATGGTGCATGACTATGTGATCTATGCAGCACATGAGAAAACATTAATGGAACGATACGAGAAGAACAAAGAGAAAGTTCAAAGAGAGATCATGAAACTGTTACCATTTTTAGATTTAAGAGGGCAGTGGTCCATTGATGTGATGCAGAATGGAGAAGATTTTTGGATCATTGACATGGCATTAGCGAAAGATTCAGCTTTACTGTCTTGTGTCCCAAAGGACAAGATTAAAGCGGTAGAAGAAGACTGGATTCCAAGAATCTCAATCAAAGAACTGTAACAAATTTTATGAACTACCCACCACCTAAAGGTATGTGGATACGCAGCTGAGAATTTTATAAAAAAAGGAGAAAAATCATGAGAAAAGAATTAGGAAACATTAAAGAGCCTACAGACTTTGAAGGAACGGTAAAGGAATTAGCAGAACAGGTTTTGGATTTATCGACAAAACAGCCAGATGGGATGATTCATGATGCAGATACGATTTTAGCAGATATTATGGAAGCAGCAGACTTTCAAGTTAGTGGAATTTCTGATGATATATTAAAATTGTATCTTGAAGTAGAAAATAAGGACGATTTTGAATCATTATTTTATTTAATTACAGATGAAAAATTTGAAGATTATCTAGTAGAAAGCAAAAAAGTGATGGAAGAAAATATTTTGAAAGCAGAACCAAGAGCTATTCAAGTATATCTTTCAGATTCTGGCAATGATGAGAAAGAATCTATCATTTTTAAAACAGATGCTCCCAAAGCAGTGATCGAGAACTGGATAAAAAGTCAGCATAATTCAATTTCTTCAAATTATCCATTCCACCATATAGTAATGGAATTGTTAAATGAGGGATATATGGTTAAATTATTATATGATCAATACTCAAAATGTAATGATGTCGAATTGATCGATCAGTATTCTTGCGAAGAAATATATCACGTAGGTTGTAGTATTGGAGATATATTTCATCATATGAAAATTTTCAATAGTTTATATTATGATGCTTCTGGTGTTCCATATATTAAATTAACTGATTCCATGGATGGCAGTGATTTAAGAAAGATTGCAAATGTATTAGGAATTTACTCAATAAAAGCAAATGAATTTTGTATTTCTAAAAGGAAAGCATTAATATGCAATCTTGATTTTGTTGATATAATGAGAATAGCAGAACATGAAAAATACAATGTTGAAACTGGAATAATAAAAAATTCAAATGATGAATGTTATATCTAACTCGAAAGTAATGCCACCATTATATGGAGAAGATTTTGTCTTGAATGAGAATAGCTAGAAATTAATTTTTGGAGCAGATACATATTTTATGTGTCTGCTTCTTTTTTTTTTGCGACAAAATCTTTATAATTTTTTCTGAATATGATATAATACTAATGTATTTTTTATTAGACTTTGGAGTTTTAACGGAAAAACTCTGAACTTTTTTTAGGATAAAAAAATCAATAGAAATTTCATAACCAATCATTTGGGCATAAATTTAAGTAGATATTTTGTATCTGCTTCTTTTTATGTCCATTTTTATTTTTACAAAAGAAAGGAGGAAATACAAAATGTGTAAATTAAAATTCACTGATAAAATGTTAATTAGCCTGAAATGCACTATGATTCAGGAGTGCATGAACAGTGACTATGTTTATTTTGATTTTTTGGTGAGAATCGCCAGATGATGATCAAGAGGATTTATATGCAAAAGTTGAAGAAACTCTTGAACAGATGCCAGAAGATGAATTGATGAAATTTTATAAAGAATATGTAAATTCATCAGGAAAGGAGATGAATTAATGAAAGTTTTATTAATTCATACAGACGGATGTTCTATTGATGTTGTTGGAAAATATAACACCAAAGAAGAAGCCTGTAAGCAACTTAATTTTGAATATGAACGAAAGATTGAGTATCAAGAAATGTTTTCAAATGGTATTGATCCGGAATGGATGAAATCATCACACTGCGATAATGAAGAAGCTATTCTCTATATTAATGGAGAAGAGGTTCATGTTTGGCAGATTGTAACTGCTTAATTTGATATATATTATATTAATATGGTACAAAAACAGATGAAAAATTATTATTTGTTTTTGTACTTTTTATATATCAAAGAATTTTATCGTACTGAAATTAAAAAATCATAGGAAAGGCAGGCAATAAATATGAGTTTGAATAGTATTAAAAGAGATTTGAAAGATTATATTGAAGAAAATAAAGCAAGACTGGAAGCATGGGAAAATGTCACATATTTAACGAAAAAAGATGGAACCCCTTTTAAAAGCATGTCAAAAAATTTCACCAATGCAACATATAAAAGGAAAGAATCTTTTCGAGGATACATTCTTGAAGTTGATACAAAATTTACCAAAAATCAAATATTTTAGAAATTATATTGATTGTGGTAATAAGGATAATCCAAATACTTTGGAAGAAATTAAGCAAAAAGTATCAGAAGAAATCGAAAGCACAAAAAGGTTTATCAAATCATTAGAAAAGCGATTAGAAATAATTGACTATGCTTACGAAGAATTTTCAAAATCTTATGATGATATAAGAGAAAATTTGAAAGAGTTATGTGAAAATGACGATTTTCTGGCAAGCATGATTTGCAAGGATATTGTCAAACGACAAAATTATTGGTAAGGAAGGAATACATTATGAAAAATGAAAAGCAAATTAAAATTGATGGGTATAAGTGCATCAAGCTTGATGAATGGAAGACGGAATGGAAAGCGGAAAAAGTAAAGTATGTAATTGGAAAAGCAGAAGAAAATGAAGAATTCCCTACATTCTACGCAAAAGTTCAAAGAGTCAACGATAATGATGATCTTATTGATGATGATTATATCTTCGAGTATGATCACAAACCAAAGAGATCAGCGGTTGAGGATGATTTCATTGATGAATTTGGTCAAAGAGATTTAGATCACCATGAACGTGAAATGCCTATACCAGAAAGTGATATTATTCATATGATTTGCATATAAGGAGAAAGAAATTATGATTAAAAATTGGAAATTAGAAATTACAGAAAATGAGACAAAGCTGATTATTCAAGATGGAGCTGCGATGAATAATGATATTCTGAGTCTCGCAAGACATCTTGTAATCAAATATCATCTTAACAAATTACCGGTTTACCATGAAAATGGTAATAAATATTTTGATTATACTTTAAAAGAAGATACAAAATATAAAAATGATAATTTGCCAATAAAGCCATTTAAGAAAGTCACAGATTCGAATTTTTCATATTTTTTAAAAAAAGCAGAAGATTTGATCCATGAATCAGGATATGTTGATCAATTGTATGGCATCGATTTTGTATTTGATGTGCCAAAACGACAAGGTAATTTTGCAGATTGCCTACTGTGCATTGATTTTCTCGATATAGATGAGGAAACAGAACGACCTAGTGAATTGTACCAATTCGATCTTATGGAATTAAAATGGGTAAAGAAAAAAAAGAAGCAAAGATCATGGAAAGATATCATGATCACAAACATCAATTGGTCTACACCGGATGATGTTAGAGTGATGGCAGGATTACCTGATGAAATTTATGCTTCAGTTCTTAACATTAATTTTTCTAAATATGATCCTGACGATGATTTAGATTATAATGAGGATTTTCTGGATGATGTTTCAGACGCTCTGACAAACAAATATGGTTTTTGTATGATGGTTTTAAGATTAAAATCAGGAGGAAAGAAAATGAGTGAGAACATTTTTGGAATCATTACCAGATTCGGAGAAGATGATTTTTCTTATTGGGAAGGATTCTCTTTGAGCGAGGAAGAAGAAAAACAGATTATGGCTATTCTTCTGAAACATGATACAGAAGGTTTTTCTGTTCGTGGAAGTAGAAGTGATATTGCCTGTGAAATAAAAAAATGAGAATTGAACTATCATACGGTGCCGATGTCATCAAAAGCATGGCAATAGTGTGATAGTTCTTTTGAAATTAGGAGGAAAGAAGAATGGCAAAAAAAGAATGGTTAGTAGTAGTGTGGAATGATGGCAGCGGTCAGTTCTCTATTGAACGGCTCGCTGCAACAGAAGAAGAGATTAAGAGTTATCTTTTATCGTTAATTGAAGAGGACAAAGAATTATCGCAAGAAATATGTCATGAGTGTACAAATAGCGTTAATGAACTTGGAAGATACGAAGAACCTATTACAGAAGATTTTATGGTGTTTCATGCGTATGCTTCTTTTGATACATACCATATTGAATATGAGGCACGTCCATTTGATGAAATTAGAGATGTAATGGAATCATAAAATATGATGGAGGAAATTCATTGAGTAAAAAATGCGAATATTGCGGATATGACGGAGACGGATTTGAAGAAGGTGAATTCGGATTCTGGTGTCCAGACTGTCAGGGATTCCTTTATAAAGAAGGGAAAGAAGATTACAGTCAAACAGATATCATCTTAGAAAAACCAGTATCAGATCATCGCCCGATCATCCAAAAATCAAAATTAAAGAAACAGCTGTCTCCTTTAAGATATCCAGGTGGAAAATCGAAAATGATCGATCATCTGCTGCCTTATCTTAAAGGAAAGAAATATTTTGTAGAAGCTTTCTGTGGCGGAGCTAGTTTTGGACTTTCACTTTTAGAATCCGGAATGATTGAAAAACTGATATTAAATGATCTGGATCCGAACGTGTATGCATTTTGGAATATAGTATGCAGTGATCATTATAAAGAGCTGATTCAAAGGATCAAAGAATATCAGCCAAGTAGAGAATCCTATTTTCTGTATCAAAAGCGAATGCTCAAAGCAAATATTTCAGAAGTTGATCGTGCATTTTACTTTCTTGTGATCAATCGATGTAGTTTTTCTGGAATTCAAACAGCAAATCCAAATCCCAACATGGAAGATCGCTGGCTTTCTGATACTCTGATCAAACGGATCGAAAAGATACATTCTATGAGCGATCGGATTGAGGTAACAAATAAAAATGCAATGGAACTGATCGAAGAAATGTATTGGAGCCCAGATAATTGTATCTTTATTGATCCGCCTTACATTGAAAAAGGCGATTGTTTGTATCCAGTAAAATTTCATTTGCATCAGGAATTAGCTGCATTGATTACAGAATTACTGAGAGAATTCCCAGGATGTGCAGATATTTTGCTAACTTATGATGATCAAAAAATTCTGCATGAACTTTACGATCAAAATCATATTGGAATACATATGATTGGTAGAAAATACAGTTGCAGCCGTTAAAAAAGGAGAAAATCATGATAAAAGAGAAAATTTATGGCGAAATCGTTCAAATCAATCAGAGAAATGTATGATATTCAGACTTCAGTGATCAAAGATGTGAAAAAATCTTAAATTAAGAAAGGACATACTGTAGACTACTCAGGAACGATAAGTCCATATAGTAGCAGCTATCAGTACTCCATTCAAGAGGAGAAGAACACAAAATACAGATTCCTTTCCTTTCTAAAGAAAGAGAAAATATGCTTCTTGCTGAGGCACTTTTTGAGATAGATGCTGGAATACAAGATCATGCAGAATGTAAAAATCTGGCACGAAGATTGATGATACCAACAAAAGAATTCTTGCAGCAGGTTGATAAAAATGAAAGTGAAGGTCATAGAATCAATATTTCAAAGATTGCAGCTCACTTTTATGTTGATGAATCTAGTGTGATTGCAAGAGGTAGAGAACTTAGAATATTTGATGTTTTGTAAAAAAAAAGGAGAAAAATCATGAAAGTCAATAAGAAAGAGCTTGCCGTTGGAAATACGGCTTATGTTGTAACTAAGAAATACGATTCAGATCAGATGAAACAAGTATATCACATTGATCCGGCGGAGATTAAAAAAATTGGTCGTAAATATATTACTGCTATTGTTCAGTACAGAGATCAAGAATACTGTCTGAAACATGACGGAGTCATTTACGAATTTGCCTTAAAAAATAAGACAAGCGGAGCAAATGATGTATTGTGTTTGTCTGAAGAAGATGCGAAAAAGCATATCTTAAAACAGAATCTTTTGATGGAATTTCGAAATAAGAGATTCTATGAAAATGACTGCAATCTGGATCAACTGCTACTTATGAAAGCAGGATATCATTACGATCCAACAGGTCCAATGGCAGAACATTGGCAGAAGATTTTGGAATATGAGAAAGATAATTATTAATTGTTATGCAGGACAGGGAAACTCCCTTGTCCTGTATCGTTAAAAAGAAAGGAAAATCAAATGGAAAGAAACGATAAGATATACAATTTAAGAGGATTTTGTAACGTGCAAGATGATTGTTCGAAATGCAGATTAGATGCATTAACAGACAATTGTGACTTCGATGAACTGCCAGATAAAAAGATCGATCAATTATACAAGATCGTTGAAAAGACAATCCATAAAGGCACAGAAGAGCTCACAGGTGTCGTAAAAGATGTCAACAAAGGGGCCAAAACAGTAACAAGTATTCTGGAAGAAATCAAAAAAGAAATGTGCGATGAATATTGCGTGTATGCAAAATTAACACCAAATTTTCAAAAGGAAGCAGAAGAAGCATGTAACAGATGTCCACTAAATAAATTGTAAAAGGAGAGTATCTTTATGGAAATTAACAATAGATTTTTGTTTAAAGCGAAACGGATTGACAATGGAGAATGGGTGCAAGGATCTTACTTTGTATTCATGGGAAAACATTATATTTTTGAACATCCCTTTGAAAGCGATAATCTAACGCATCAAATAGATGAGTCTACCATCTGTCAATGCACAGGACTAAGAGATAAGAATGGAAGGCCGATTTTTGAAAACGACATCATAAAATCCTATTATATCTATACCATTGTTCATTGGAACAAAAAATATGCATCTTGGGCACTTGAAAGAAAAGGCTGGGTATATGATCACTTTTTTTGGAGAAGCAGAAGATCCGGAAGATTGTATAGTTGTAGGAAATATTTTTGATAATCCACAGTTGAAAAAGAAGTATGGTAAAGATTGGGAGGAAGAACACAAATGATCAAGACAAGATATAAAATACAGGAATATTTTTCAAAAGAAACAAAAATTCATTGCGACAGAGTAGAACAATACACGAAAGCAATGGCAGAAGAATTAAGGCTGTCTGCATACGACACAAAGATGTTAACGGTTGCAGCAAAATATCATGATATTGGTAAATACTACATTCCAGAAAAGATTCTGAATGCACCAAGACCATTAACAGGATTGGAACGCAAAGTCATTGATATGCACGCATACTATGGATATGAAGCTTGCATGGAATATGGGTTTGAAAAAGATATTTGTGAATTAATATTACTGCATCATGGTACACACAAATATCGTACGCTGACAGATGAACAGATCAGCGATTTTGCAAAAGAATATTTTCAAATCTTAATGGCAGCTGATATTTATGATGCATTGATAAGTGACAGGGTGTATCGTAGAGCAATTGATCATGATCGAGCATTGGATATCATTGCAGAAAATCCAGAGATTAAGCGATGGGTGTTTCTTGCATTAGAAAAAATTTCACTATGTTAGGATTGAGATACTGATCACAACATGATATAATAGAATTGTATTTTTATCAGACTTTAGAATATAGGAAAATTCTGAACATTTTTAAGAATCAAGTTAATAGAAAATTATCAATCATGGGTATAAATTAAGCAGATATATGGTATCTGTTTATTTTTATACCTTTTTATAAGGAGGCAAAATGAAAAATAGAGAATATTATTATTACGGTGCCGAAATTTATGGCACTGAAAAATGGGAAGAAATAAGAAAAAATAAACTTGAAGAAATGAAAAAAAAATACAATAACCTCAAGATCGAGGACGTTGACGTGGTCGAAAAAATGCCATTTGATCACGACGGACGGCATGCAACTGGATGGGAGGTGCTAATCAATGGCGATTGGGCTTTTGATTATGAAGAGGATTGCGAAGAGGAAGAGTGAACTACCACAGAGCGTAAAGGTCTGTGGCTTCTGTTAAATAGTTCACCAGACTCAGGATTCAGAAATAGATCCTACGATATTTAAGTCATGAGAAAAAATCATTGAAACAGACAAAAAGTCTGTTTTTTTTATTTACGAAAGGAGATTTTTATGTTTAAAGAAGCAACAATTCAAGGAAAGATTTCAGGTCCAGTGATGATCGTATCTGTTACACAGAAACAGACCAGAACTTCAAAACCCTATTTGATCTTAAAGTTAAGAGATGATCAGAAGAAAGAGGTAGATGCCAAGTTATGGAATATGTCAGTTGAAGAATTTCCATTTGATAAGAATACAGTGATCATCGGTGAATTTTCTGTTGGAGAATACAACGGACAGAAAGATTTTACACTGGATATGTACAGAGAAGCTTTGGAATCTGAGTACAGAATGGAAGATTTCATTAATGCAGCACCTTACAGTCCGCAAAAAATGTATGAGTATATCTTACAGATTGCAGATCAAACAGTACTTGATGATGCTTATCTTGCTATCATTCATAATATTTATGAGAAGTACAAAGAACAGATCTTTATCTGGTCTGCTGCCAAAGCAGTACATCATAACATTCGATCTGGATTTTTGTATCATACATTCCGTATGGTTCAGAGTGGAATTGCACTTGGAAAAGTGTATGGGCAAGCCTTAAATCACAGTTTATTGTTAACCGGCATTATCTTACATGATGTTGGAAAGTTAAAAGAATTATATACAGATCCTACAGGAAATGCCGATTATACTCCGGAAGGAAGTTTGCTTGGACATTTACTGATTGGATGTGAAATGATCGATGAAGCTTGCAATAAATTAGATCTTCAAAATGATGAGAATAAAGATAAGATTTTACTTTTAAAACACTTATTAGCATCTCATCACGGCAAGCAGGAGTACGGAGCAATTACAGTTCCACAGCTGCCGGAGGCTATCATGTTAAATCGAATTGATATGATCGATGCGGAAATGTATCAATGTGAACATGCATTAGAAGATCAGAGCAACGGAACATTCACGGACCGTATTTTCGGGTTAAACAACACCCGCTTATACAAACCACTCTAATTTTGGAAAGGAGTCGTATGAATCAAGGATAGAAAGAAGGAAAAGTAAATTGAAGAAGAAAATAAATCATAAAGACATGATCGAAGCATGGAATTACGATTCTGGCGTCTTCAAAGGACAATCTATCGGCATTCATAATTCAGCTACTGGAGAAATCGACAAGCTGTTATCAGTGGAATGTTTTCATGGAGGAGAAGAAGTAAAACGAATTGTAATTAATAAAGAAGCTACAAAGAAACATGGCTTTACAATTATCATTGATTAAATTTAATGGAGGAAGCTATGAGAAAAGCAGAATTCGAACAGAAATATTTAGGGGAAAAAGTTCAAATCGAGTTATTTGATGGAGATATCTTAACAAGGATTCCTACAAAAACTGGAGCTAGAAAGAATTAGAAATAATCCGGATCTTATTTGCGTAGAG
>ENA-OQLB01000507-OQLB01000507.1-human-gut-metagenome-genome-assembly--contig:-NODE-507-length-21844-cov-2.039094_pt1 | contig 21844 bp, 28 predicted proteins | sample MGYA00242656_ERZ504813 | MGnify/ENA primary metagenome ERZ504813 (study PRJEB26092, sample SAMD00036388) | human gut metagenome | host: Homo sapiens | study: EMG produced TPA metagenomics assembly of... | reverse complement strand
GTTATTGGCAATTCTTAATAAACTGTGCTCATCAATAATCTCACAACTGAAACTGTTATTTTCATATTCATTACTGTTCTGTAAGCGCAGCACAGATAAACTTTTTTACCTTTAATTCAATTAAGAAGCGTTTCCCGACATATTTCTCATCAGCGTCTTTGAAATCATATTTTATGTACCTCTCTATAAAAAGAACCCCTCCACCAGGCAGCCTCAATCTCTGCTCAAAGTGAAGGGATTTCCTCATCCATCGCTATTTATTTTACACGATAACCTTTGCAACTGCAAGACCATAAACTTCAAGTTTATCGTTTCCGTTGCCATAAATCCAGCTTACCTCTCCTTCCGGTGCAGGAATGCTGACAGCCTCTGTTCCGAAGTTCTGGTAAATATAATATTTCGCATTTCCATTCTCTCTCACTGTAATCTCCAGTGCATCCGGAATCTCTTCTTTGATTCCACAGGAAACGCCACTGTCTTTTAATACTTTCTCAAGGAAATCTCCATAGAATTCCTTATCTGCATCTGCTGCCACATACCATGCCTTGCCTTCGCCATATTCATTGACAGTCAGGCAGGAATATCCTTCATAGAAATCACTTCCATAAGTCATTAAAGTACGTGCCCCGCGAAGTTCTACAAGGTCACACAGATACTTGCAAGTATAAGTCTTATCCATTCCAAGTTCATTACCCGGTACAGGAACGAAAGAATTCTCTTCCCAGTCATAAAGACCATCAATCTCTGTACTTCTGATTCCCAGCACATCCATCAGTCCATGCGGAGTTCCTTCCAGATAACATCTGTCAGTATCATCTGCGATTCCTGACCAGTAACTTGTCACCAGAACACCGCCGTTCTCCACAAATGCACGAACGTTTTCTGCGAAACCTTCTTTGAACATATAAACCATTGGCAGCGCCAGCACTTTATAATTGTCCAGATCACAAGTCATATCAATCACATCTACATTCACGCCCTGCTTACGGAAACCTCTGTAGAATTTCAGCATTGCTTCCAGATAATGCAGACCTTTATTTCTCGGGCCCTGGCTGTCTTCCATTGCCACTGGCTGTCCCAGTCATAAATCATGGCCACCGGACTGCTCATTGTCGTTCCCGCCAGTTCCTTTAACTCTTTTAAAGTTGCTCCGACTTTGGAAACCTCTTTAAATACTCTCGTATCATTTCCACCGTAATGATCGATCACCGCGCCATGGAACTTCTCAGAAGCACCTCTGCTCTGGCGGATCTGGAAATAAAGAGCACCCTCTCCACCATGTGCGATTGCCTGCATAGACTGTGCAAAAAAGCATTCCAGGTTTCTTTAACTTGCTGACGCTCTGCCAGTTTGTAGAAGTCGGGCAGGACTCCATCTGGAAGAATGGTTTACCTTTCAGAGAGCGCATCAGGTCATGGCACATTCCGTTATCATAAGCCGTATCGATCACTGCTTCTTTATGCCATGTCGGGTAAGTATCCCAGGAAATCACATCAATTTCTTTTGCAATTTTAAAGTAATCCAGACCTCCGAAATAATGCATCAGATTTGCGGTTGTCGGAAGTGTGCTTCCACCCTCTCTCAGCGCGGCAATCTCATGATGAATGAAGTCTGCTGTCTGATGAGTAACAAAACGTTTCCAGTCCAGGTTCAATGCATGAAGCTGTGTCTCACCAATTTTAGAAGGACTTTCAATCTGATCAAAACTGTTGTAAGTATGACTCCAGAATGTTGTGCACCACTGATCATTCAGGTTTTCAATCGTCTGATATTTCTCTTTCAGCCAGTTACGAAATGCTTCCTGGCAAAGAGGACAATGGCATTCTCCGCCATACTCATTTGAAATATGCCACAGGATAACACCCGGATGTGTGGCAACTTCCTGCGCCAGTTTCTTATTGATGATATGTACCTTCTCTCTGTAAACAGGAGAAGTATAGCAATGATTATGTCTGAATCCAAACAGTGCTCTGTGACGTGTCTCATCTACACGAAGCACTTCCGGATATTTATCAGCCATCCATTTCGGTCTTGCACCTGAAGGTGTTGCAAGAATTGTTGAGATTCCTCTTTTGTAAAGCTTATCAATAATTTCCTGCAGCCATCCGAAGTTAAATACGCCTTCTTCCGGTTCCAGTGTGGACCAGGAAAAAATTCCAAGGCTTACCACATTGCATCCGGACTCCTCTAACATATCAATATCCTTTGCCAGAATATCCGGTCTTTTTAACCACTGTTCAGGATTGTAATCGCCGCCATGAAGCAGCTTGTCGGTTCTAAAATCCATACCTGTTCTCCTTTTAATTCTCTATTCTCAGTCGTTTTTCTTTTCATTACCATATTTAATACTCTATCCGATTTCAAAACACTCTCTTCTCGTTGCGTATTACTTTTCTCAGTCAAAGCAGACGGGATTTGATTTCATTCTTCTTACAGGATATAGTTTGCAATTACTCCAAGCACCAGCAAATGCAAAGGATAAAAAGCATAATAGACATATTTATTGATACGATCTTTTCTTTCTCCAGTGTAGCACCAGATTCCATAGAATGCAATCGGTCCGGTCACATACATCAGACTTATAATACAGCCCAGCACTGTTTTCAGCACATTTTTTGACTCAAACACATAGAACACAAACACAAGCAGCACCATACAAAGTCCATACTCTGCCGGAAAATGCTCACCCAGACAATAGCTGCGATCAGGATCAGTACCTTTAACATACCACCTGTAAATCCGGAAGTTTCTTTAAACAGATCTAAGCATTTCAGCATAACCAGACAGATACACATCGTGATCATTGCATTCTGGCTGGAAAAATCCCATATTTTTCCACGAATTGCAGATCATACGGAATCTCACTGACCAGAGCAGTAATTACCATCGTGATCAGATATTTCTTATAATCTGATGTATTTCGAAATCCCTCTACCAGCAAAAACGCAAATACGGGAATCGCCATCCCGCCAATAAGCTGCATGATGGACCCGATTCCCGCAAGTGTCATTAAACGGGAATCCTGGGACATCGCCTGGTTCAGACTTTCCTGCGTGTACTGGTCTAAATGGATCAGCCTTTCTCAATAACAGCAATTCCAACAGTCTGGATCAGCATGACAATACATGCAAACATCTTCAGCCCATCGGCTGTAATGTCCGGAGTTTTCCAGACGATTCCTCTTCTTCCCGTTGTCATATTCATAATATCAACCTTTTACAGCACCGCCTGTAATTCCTTCCACATAGAATTTCTGCATGATCATAAACAGAATAGAAATCGGTACGGATACCAGTACACCACCTGCACAGAACTGAGTGAAGTAAGAGTTGATAAGACTCTTATCCAGCATCTTATACAGACCAATGGCAACTGTATATTTGGAAGAAATTCCGGCATTCAGAATCATCTTTGCATACACGAAATCCATCCATGGTACCAGGAAACTGCTGATAACTGTATAAACAACGATTGGGCGGCTCATCGGCAGAACCATCTGGAAGAAAATTCTTGCCTCGCTGCATCCGTCAATTCGTGCAGCCTCGCAGAGCGCTCTCGGAACGGTATCAAAGAATCCCTTCGCAATCAGATAGCCAAGACCTGATGATGCAGAGTAAACCATGATCAGACCAGCATAGCTGTTTGTCAGGTTAAAGGATTTCAGTGTGAAATATACCGCGATCATCGCCAGCATACCAGGAAACAGATTCAGGATAACCGCCATATTCATCAGCGGTTTTCTCATCTTAAATCTCATAACAGATGTTGCATAAGCAACCATCAGTACAAACATGGTGGAAATCACACAGGTAAAGCATGCAATGATAAATGTATTCAGAAACCACTGTGGGAACTGAGATACGGAATCCGGATGAAACAGCTTCAGGTAATTAGTGATGCTCCATTCCTTCGGAAAAAAATGTACTGGTATTCATTCCTGAGTATGCGCTGAAGGAAGTACATACCAGCCAGATGATCGGAACCAGCCAGATAAATGCCAGCACTGCGATCAATAAATTATGTAATACTATAGAAGAAGTACGACTATCTTTCATCTTTTTCATTATTGATATGTTCCCTCCTTATCTCCCTTGATCATCCTGTTAAATGCAACCAGGGTGAATACTGCACAAATAATAAACACAATAATACCGATTGCTGATGCCATCTTATAGTTGTAGTAATCCTGAGTCAGACGAAACAGCCAGGTAACCAGAAGGTCAACCTCTTTTGCCTGTGAGCTTGCCATTGCCTGATTCGTTGTTGTATAAACATCCTGTGTAAGCAGATAAATAACATTAAAGTTATTAATATTTTTTACAAAGTCTGTGATCAGAGCAGGTCCTGTTACAAAGAGCAGATATGGCATTGTGATCTTTCTGAATATCTGGAAGTTTGTTGCACCGTCTACTCTTGCACTCTCAAGCTGGTCAGAAGGAAGGTTCATCAGAACACCTGTTGCGATCAGCATCTGATACGGAACACCGATCCAGATATTAATAAGGATAATCATTACATGTGCCCAGCCCGGAGCAGAAAGAAATGGAATATAGCTTGTGGACACAAGTCCTATGCTTCTTAAGAATCCTGTCAATCCAATGCTGTGACAGATTGTATTGACAATACCGCCATTTGAAAAGAAGTTACGCACCAGCAGAAGTGACACAAACTGTGGAACTGCAATAGTTACAATAAATAAAGTACGCCACATTTTCGGCAGTCTTGTTTTTTTGCTGTTGAGAAGCAGTGAAAGCAGGATACCACCGATATAAGTTGTGAATGTTGCAAAGAAAGCCCATACAAGCGTCCATCCCAGAACCCGCACAAATGCATATCCGAATGTGGATGTAAGACCACCGCCGCCAAACAGATTGATAAAGTTACTGAGACCAACCCATGAGAACAACTCAGTAGGCGGCATATGCTGCTGATCATAATTTGTAAATGCTACAAAGATCAAAAGCAGGATTGGAATAAAAGTAAAGATAAGAACTCCGAGCACCGGAAGTGTAAGTAACGTAATGTGAAACTTCTCTTCTGTCAGTGATCTGAGATCTTCTTTAAAAGTATTGATATGCTTTCCGGCTTCTTCCATTTTCTGAAGTGCGTAAGCATTGATCACGTTCTTAAACCACACAACAGCCGCCGCAAACCACACAACAAAACTGAACAATGAAAACAACAGGATTGTAAAGGAATTATCATAATCATTAAATTCACTTTTCATTGTTTTCATGTTAAAGACTTTTTCCATCTTACAGTACCAAGGGTACTGAATTTTGGTACATACTGCATTGCAAATTTCACTGAAAAAACAATCACTGCAATCTCCAGCAATGTCATCAGTGCTGCTTTCACATACTGTTTACGCTTTGCATAACCTGCACCCATCCAGATCAGGGACAGCTTTACAAACGCATCACCTTTCACTACAGCAGTACCAAAGTCAGCGAAAAATCCACCGATAGCTTTAAAGAATCCACTCACTGCCGCTACAGCAGAATTATTTTCCTGTGCTGCCATATCTTTCCTCCTCATAATTTCATATGGTTACTGTCTATCTTTAAAACAGCCCACATGCCGTTATGCATATGGGCTATCTTTTTAGTATTTGCTGTCAGATAGTAATATTATTCTACAGAAGCAGTAGCACCCTCTACCAGATTATCAAGTGCTTCCTGGATTGCATTGTCGTCATCTGCTACTAATGTTCCCTGTGCAATCAGTCTCCGAATGTCTTTGCAGGATCCAGTATTTTCCGCCAACCTTCTGAGCCTGTGCATATTCAGACTGAGCTGCAAGTGCTGCAAGTGCTACATTTTCCTGAACAGAATCAGATGCTGCCACATTCTTGTTTGAAGGACCACTTTCTCTCTGATCAAAGAACATCTGCTGGGACTCTTCGTTTGTAAGGTACTCTGCAAGAAGAACTGCCCATCCGGAATTCTCAGAATAACCGTTTACACCAACATATTTGTAACCGGCAACTGATCCCTGCTGAACCTGTGCATCACCTACTGTAAATGTAGGAAGTTTTGTTGCTGCATATCCATCACCAAATGCTTCCTGTGCTGTCATAGCATCCCATGTACCGGAAACACATGCTGCAAGATTTCCTGATGCAAGCTGATTGGAAATGTCACCATCAGCAACCGCCATAAATGCCGGATTGGATGCAATATCAAGCATTCCTTTTACTACATCAACACCCGTATATCCGTCAGCACTTGTTCCGTTCCAGTCCATAGTTGTTGTTCCGTCATCGTTAAGCCCTGTTGTAAATCCTGCTCCATAGAAGAAAGAAGCATTGTACCATCCGGAAGCAAGTGTCATACCAACTTTCTTTCCAGCCTTATCAGCTGCTTCAAGAAGGCTGTCCCAGCTTGCTGCAGCTTCTTCTGAAATTACAGATGAATCATAGTAAAGAAAATATCCGTTGTCAGCAGCTCTTGGAAATGCATACAGGCTGCCATCAATTGTTGCTGCATCAATAGAGCCTTCAACGTTTGCAGCTTTTACATCATCAAGTGTTGTATCTGCAAGCTGCAGCGCCTCTGCATAATCATCAAGTTTCAGAAGTGCTCCGGCTTTTACAAGATCCGGAAGCTGATCATCTGCGAATGCATATACATCTGCACCTGCCTCTACGTCTGTCAGAATTGTATCTTTTGCAGTAGACTCAGATTCTACTCCAATCTGAATATCAAATTTCTGATCTGCATACTTCTCCTGAAATTTATCTGTCAGTTCTTTTAATAAATTCTGATCTTCCTCAGCGCCCCATACAGTCAGTTTAATTGTCTCGTCCTCTGCTGCGCTTACACATACTGTGCAGGAAAGTGCCATAGCTGCTGCCAGTAACGGTGCGATTACCTTTTTTACATTTTTTCTCATTTTCTCTTCCTCCTGATTTTTTGGTGGTTGTACGCAATCATTTCTTAAACATATTACTATTCACTGCGTGCACAGTAACCATAACGCTCTGTTTTTTGTTGCGCAACCGATTGTTCATGTTTTTAGTATATTACATAATTTTATTAAAGTCAATTAGCCATTATTATCTAATTTTCAGCTGATATTTTGCTATATTGCACAATAATCTTGTTCGTTTTCCGTTTTTCTGCGCAATCGTTTTTTCAACCCCTGCCTCAATATAATGTCAATCGGATAAAATCATCCGCTTCCGCTACGTGGCTCTACATCGAATAACTGCCCGTGAATCCTACAATCAGGACTCTCCGCCTGCAACGAATTGATTCTGTGACATAATTTCTTTCCGCTGTAGTGCGGTCCTGCCATACCATAGGAATATTACGGAGTAATTTCTTATGATTGATATAAAAAGGGAACCCTTATTCCAAGGATTCCCTACATTTCTCATATACTTTATTTATTGTGTTGATTCTCTCAGCACTACCTGATAATTAAGCGGTGTTATTTCTTCCTGTGGATTCTCTCCAAGAATCTTCAATAGCTTAGTACAAGCCATTTTTCCAAGCCGTACCGCATCAAACTTAATACTCGTAACCGGTGGATTATGATATTCCAGATTTTTACTGTCATACATACTCGCTGCTTTTATTTGTGCCGGTACCTGTATTTTCTTTTCCCTCAGGCTGCTCATACACATACTGCAGATCACGTCATCCATGCATACAATACCGTCTGCTCCTGCTGCATACAACTTACTTACTGCCTCTGATACAACCAGCTGATTATCTACATTCATGAAAATAAGATTCTCATCAACAGGAATCCCTAATTCATGATGTGCATCCAGAAATCCCTGATATCTGCTTACCGTAACATTGTAAGACTGATTTCCCCCAAGGAGCGCAAGGTGACGCATTCCCTTCATCAGCATAATACTTGTCAGTTCTTTTCCTGCCTCCTGATTCTTATTATCTATAAATGGAATATTCGGATCATCTGACGGACCGATCAGCACAAATGGTTCTCTGCACTCTTTCAGATATTTCTGTACCTTAGAGCTTACCACCGCCCTGCTCACTATAATCCCATCCACCTTGCGATTTGCTTCCAGACGCTGTATCTGCGATATATCTTCTCCGTCAATCATAGAAATAATGATATCATAATTATATTCCGAGGCTACTTCACAGATTCCATTCATACAATCTTTAAAAAACAGGAACTCTGTCGCAACATAATCTTTCGGCATTAACAGTGCAATATTATAAGTTTTTCGCTGTGCAAGGCCTCTCGCAACAACGTTTGGACGATAGTCATGCTCCTTGATAAATGCCAATACTCTTTCTCTGGTTGCCTGTCCGATCCGTCCCTTTCCCGAAATAGCTCTGGATACCGTTGTTTTACTAACTCCAAGCTCTCTTGCAATATCATCAATTGTATATATTCTCTTCTCTTCTTCTGTCATCATAATAACATCCTGTCGATATGCGCAACCGATTGCGTTTTTCGTATAGCATAACAAATTAACTCTCTTCTGGCAAGTTAATTCAGAGAAGATATACCGGAAGTTCCTCTTTAATACGAACTGGCCCTTCTACTGTCTCATTTTTATTTTCTGTAACAAATACTGCTTCCAGCTTTTTGGTATCCTGTGTGGAAACAACTGATTTCTTCACCGTTTTCTTCTCAGAAGTTGCTTTAGCTGCTGTTTTAGCTGCTGTTTTGGTTGTTGTCCTGGCAGTTGTTTTAACTGCTGCCGTATCTGCTGTTTTTGCTGTCGTTTTTGTAGTCCTTTTTGCACCTGCACTTGCTGCACGTCTGATACTCTCTTTTCCTACTGACATAATTTCATTACCTCCTCCGCTAATTTCGTATATTCTTTTGCACTTCTGCTTGATTTTTTATACTCTACAACAGGAATACTATTGTCCTGGGACCACTCTATGGAACTATCCACCCTGATTATCTGTTCAAACACGTGGATATCTTCCAATTCATGTAATGTTTCCATCGTCTGCTTATAGTAATTCTTTCTCGTATCCACCTTTGTCACCGCTATCCCGGCGACTTCAAGCTCTGGTGATATCTGTTTTACTTCATTTAAGAATTCAAACATATTTGCAAGTCCAAACATTCCCCACGGGCTTGCCTCAACCGGAATAATCACTTTATCTGAAGCACATAAAATGTTCATAACCCAGCCTCCAAGTGTAGGCGGTGCATCAATCAAAATGTAATCATAAGCTCCTGTCTCTTTAATCTTCTGAATACATTTCCGAAGAATAAATTCTCTCTGCCATTTTGTAAAAAGTTCATATTCTATAGAACTCATTAATGTAGAAGACGGAATCAGATCCAGATTCTCATATGGAGTATGTACCACATAACAACTTAGGTCTTCCTGCTTTTTAATCGCATAATACAAGTTCTTCTCCCCTGTTGCATGCTCCAGCACCCAGTCCTCTGAAAAAAACGCAAGTGACAAATTCAGCTGCATATCTCCATCAATCAGAAGAACCTTCTTTCCAGCCTGAGCCATTGCCGCTCCAAGATTAGAACAAGTGGTAGATTTTCCACTTCCGCCTTTATTATTTGTAAAACATATCGTTATAGTTTTCCCCATGGAACTGCCTCCCTTGTCACTTACTTATCCCACAATAATTGTTTTTTCAATTAATCTCATTATATGAGCTTTATCACGCATTTTCAACTATTTTCCATGCTCCAAAATCTTTTTATTTGATTCCCAAAATATATACTTGATTTTTTGAATATTTGTGTTATAGTAATCGTATACTTATTATATAGTTTTTAAAACTACATGTTATTGTTTTTATTTACTCACATAAATGGAGGCGATTTTTATGAAATTCAAATTAAAAGATCCCGGAAGTGCTATTACACATGGAATCGCTCTGCTTCTCGCTGTTGCCGGGGCAATTCCCCTTATCGTAAAGGCTGCACGTTCCTATGACGTAATCCACATCGTAGCTCTGAGTATTTTTATCCTGTCTATGATTCTGCTTTATGCAGCCAGTACTATCTACCATTCCGTAGACTCTACGGAAAAAGTCAACAGACGACTTCGGAAAATGGATCACATGATGATTTTCGTTATGATTGCAGGAAGTTACACTCCGGTCTGCCTGATTGTTCTTCATAACCACATTGGCTATATTTTATGTGCACTGGTATGGAGCGTTGCGATTCTTGGCATCATCTTAAAGGGCTGTTGGATCACTTGTCCTAAATGGTTGTCCTCTGTACTCTATATTGGTATGGGATGGCTGTGTGTACTGGCATTTGTTCCTATTTTCCATGCACTCCCACGCGCAGGATTTGACTGGCTTCTGGCTGGCGGAATCATTTATACTATTGGTGGTGTGATCTACGCATTAAAAGTTCCACTCTTTGATTCCAGACATAAGAACTTCGGTTCTCACGAAATCTTCCACATTTTTTGTCATGCTTGGAAGTGCCTGCCACTTTGTTGTAATGTATTTCTTTGTAGCACCATTACCAGTATAAGCAATGTATCTTATTTTCTGGAATTACCATAAAATCGGATATTCGCAATCCGCTTCCGCTACGTAGCTCTACACCGAATAACTCAAAAAGATGCTCTGAACAGTCACAATGTAATCTGCCAGAGCATCTTTTTATATGTTCAATTTTAAAACTCTTCAAAATTTATATAGTCCCACCCACTGCTTATTGCTCCTCGCAACCTCCGCAGTGAACTTACTTGATTCGGTTAAACAGCCACTCGTCTCTCCGGATATAATCCATAAGAACCATATCCTACACCAAAGTATCCATAGTAGCTCTTAGCTTCTGCAAATAATGGATCATATACTCTGCCGCCGATTTCAGCCCAGCAATGTCCGCTTCCATCAGTTGCCGTTGTATCTACACAAACATAAATATTTGTATATCCCAGCGCCTTTGCAAGGTATGCAAAAGAACATGCATCAGAGAAGCAGTCTCCGCCTTTTCCACTCAGGATAAGATAGTCATTGGCATATAATGCCGGCCATGCAGTCTGGTTGTAGAAAATTCTTCTGGTATCATAATAATGCTGATACATTACCCATCTAAAGCAAGTCTCAAACTTCTCACTTTTTGACATACTTGGTTTTGTGATCGCATTGACAACCTGTTTTGCTCTCTGTAAAGTTTCATATTCATATGCTCTTGTGGAATTCATTTTCTTTCCACTTGGATAATAAAAAGTGCTTCCCTTCTTCCAGGCTTCCAGAATTCCTTTTTCTGTACAGTAATATGTCATATTTCCAACTTTGACAGTCTTTGTTCTCAGAACACCCTTATCACTGAAATAATAATATTTTCCATCAATTTTTTTGACACCACTGTATCTTACTCCATTTGAGCCGAAATAATATTTCTTATTGTTATACTTTATCCATCCTGTTTTCATGAAACCTTTAGGACTAAAGTAATAGATTTTTCCCTGAACTTTACGCATTCCGGTCAGATACTGTCCATCTTTATAATATCTTTTGTTCTTTGACGCGTAAGTATACCAGCCATTCTTTACCTGTGGTTTCTGTGTTGGTGTCGGTGTTTCGATTGGTGTAATATCCGGTGTCTCAACCGGAGTCGGTGTCACTGTAACTCCAGGCATCTCTGCTGCCATGGCCGGAACGCTGAACGCCATACATGCAGCACACACTGCAAGCCATTTCGTCATCCTTTTCATCTTTTTTGTCCTCCTTGTACAATCTGGTCAGAAATCCATCAATTCCAGTTTTTTATTTCTGGTAAGCTGCTTAATCTGATACTCCCGTCTCATTGCCTCTTCCTTCGTGGAAAAACCTTCATAATATACCAGCGTCACCGGTCTTTTGGCCTTTGTATATTTCGCTCCGTTTTTTCCCTCATTATGTGCTTTCAGCCGTTTCTGCAAACAGTTTGTCCACCCCGTATAAAAAAGTTTCGTCTGCACATTTGACAATGTAAGTATAATTCATCGAACTCTCCATCTAAATTACAAATCTCCGGCTATATTGCCATACATTCGATTTCTTTTGTTCCCACAGACTTGTTATTAGCATCTGCTTATTTATTATTGATTTATAGTAACTATTCAGCAATCTCCTGTGAGGAGACTGATCAGTTACAATTTATGTAAAGGACAATTGCATTAGCATCTCTGCAATCATCCTTATTTCTATAATAAACAGCCGGTATAAAGCACGTATCTCATCCAGACATATCCTTTTCTGACTTGCATTTACAATATCAGAACTATTTATATGTCAAAAAAGCAGGCTGGGAAACCGACTGAGGATTTTCTTTCCCACCTGCTTTATTATACGTTTATTTTCTTATTTTGTGAATATCATTTTCCGAAGATTCCAGAGATTCCCCCTGAATTTACCACCAAGGATCTTTAGCTGAAGATCCTCACGGTCAGGATAATATCTGGTTGAAAATACAGTCTCTCCATCATTCAGATAAATCTCTGCTGCCGAAGTGTCCGCGAGAAGACGGATATTCCTGAGTTCACTGATTTTAGCTTTTCGCCTCTCTCTTCCCGCACCTGCAATTCCGGAAAAGCCAATTTCAGCGATTCCCTCTTCATATTTAAATATCATCTGACCACCCATGCTGATCTGAAAACTGCTGTCTGTTATTGCAATCTCTTCAAGTACCAGGTCAAACCCTTCATTCACTTCAACGCGAATCTCCGCGATTGATTTTTCATCATGAAGTATCGTTTTCTCTTTTCGAAGCCGCTCAAGTTCTTTAACAGGATACTGAAGAATTTTTCCATTCTGTACTTTCAGTTCTCTCGGTACTGTAAGGCAGTGCTGCCAGCCTTCATCGATAGTCTTATTTATATACTCTTCTTCTGCGTCCGGCATTCCCATCCATCCGATCAGAATCCTTCTTCCCTTATCGTCCACAAAGGTCTGCGGAGCATAGAAGTCAAATCCCATATCCCATTCACGGAAATCTTCAGTATCTACAGATTCATCTTCTTTTACCGGGAAATATCCGGACTGATAAATATTCTGGAAACGATATTCTTCCCGTTTAAGTCCCTGAGGTGATACAGATAAAAATTTCTGTCCGTCCAATTCGAAATAATCCGGGCATTCCCACATATATCCAAAAGCTTCCGGTGTGGTGATCACACGATCAAGCTTCCAGTCTTTCATGTCTTCTGATCCGTAAACTAAAATAGCACCTTTATCCTCTTTCAGGCGTCCTCCAAGAATCATATAGTATCTGTTATTTTTTTTCCAGACTTTTAGGATCCCGGATATGACATGTAAAATCTTCCGGATATTTTTCAAAAGAAATGATTTCTTCCTTATCTCCGAAATGGATTCCATCTTCACTTTCCACATGAAGTGTGCTGGTTTCCCTTCCTTCATTAATGTAATCATAATCACCATCAATCTTTACATTCCCTGTAAAAAACAGATGCATCTTTTCATCTTCAACCAGCGCAGATCCAGAATAAACTCCATGACAATCATACGGAGAATCTGGGTAAAGAGCTGTTCCTTCATATTTCCAATCTACCAGATCTACACTTGTATAATGTCCCCAGAATTTTAATCCACCTTCAACATCAAATGGCGCATACTGAAAGAACACATGATATTTACCTTTATACCAGCATAACCCATTTGGATCATTCAGCCATCCGACTGGCGGCATCAGATGATGCCCCAATCGGAATCTGCCTTCTTTCATATCTGCGTTCTTTTCAATCTCTGCTACGTTTTTCTCAAGAACTTTCGTTAATGTGCTCATGCTTTCACAATCTCCAATACTTTATCAGCAGATGTTACTGCGCCTTCACGTAAAACCTTCACATCTTTATAATCATCTGAATTGGTTACAATAAGTGGAGTAGTCACATCATATCCAGCTTCTTTGATCTTATCCATGTCAAAGGACACAAGAAGTTGTCCTTTTCTTTACCTGATCACCATCTTTTACGTGAGTTGTATAATATTTTCCACCAAGTTCTACTGTATTAATTCCGATATGAATCAGCAGTTCCATACCACTTTCAGTGCTTAAACCAACTGCATGTTTTGTATCAAAAACAGTCTCAACGGTCGCATCACATGGTGCAACTACCTTTCCCTTAGCAGGAATTACGGCAACTCCTTTTCCAAGAACCTCAGAAGCAAATGTAGCGTCATTCACCATGGACATTGGAATTGCTGTTCCTTCTAATGCACTATAAAGTGAAAAATCTTCTACATTGTCAGCTGTCTCTTCCATCTTAGAAATCTCTTTATTCTCAGTTACACCAGTCTCGGTTTTTACACTTTCTATATCTTTTGTTCTTTCAATGTTTTCTGTACCTTTAGCAGAAATATTTTCCACATTCTTCTCGACAGTTTTATTTTCTCCGGCTGCCATATCCTTGTATCCAAACAGCCATGTCAACACAAAAGCCGCACCAAAAGCAATTACAAACATCAGAATATAAGATACCGGATTATTCAGGCAAAGCAGAATTCCGAAAATACCGGTTACGCCAATTCCTGTAGCGCCCAGTCCTGTAACCGATGCAAACAACGCGCCAACTGCGCCACCAACACATCCCATCACAAACGGTTTTCCGAATCGAAGATTTACACCAAAAATCGCCGGTTCTGTAATTCCCATACATGCACTTAATGCAGATGGAACAGCCATAGATTTGATTTTCTGGTCTTTTGTTTTGAGTGCAACTGCAAGTGTAGCTCCACCTTGTGCGATATTTGCTGCTGACGCAAGTGGCAGCCAGTAGGTAACTCCAAACTTGGAAATCTGTCCAAGGTCAATGATTGTGTACATATGATGCACACCGGCAACAACTGTCGGCGCATAAAACGCACCCATGATAAAGCTTCCGATACCGAATGGCAGAGCAATCAGCCACTGAATACCATTCAGAAGTCCATTCTCAACAGCTACAAAAATCGGTCCGATAATAGATAATGTAAGATATCCTGTTACAAATACACTTACAAGCGGGGTAACAAACAGGTCAAACATCGCTGGAACAACTTTGTGAAGTCTTTTCTCAATCTGGGCAAGTACCCACACCGCAATGATAACCGGGATAACATGTCCCTGATACCCAACCATATCAATAGAGTAAAGTCCAAACCATACTTTCTGTGTTGCCTGAACACCTTCTGTTGCAACTGTCCATGCATTCTGCAGGTTTGATGAATCATAATCATACCGATAACCGCTCCCAGATACGGATTCGCGCCAAATACTTTCGCACCGCTGTATGCAATCAGAATTGGCAGGAATGTGTATGCCGTATTACTGAAAAGCTGTGCAAACGTATAAATCGAACCACTGGTATCGATATTCAGGAATCCATTGTTAACCATGAAATTCAATGCTTCCATAATTCCCATAAGGAAACCACTTGCAACGATTGCCGGAATGATCGGAACGAAAATATCACCAAGAGTCTTAATCAGTCTCTGTACCGGATTTGCTCTGGAAGCTGCAACCTTCTTCAGATCTTCCTTACTGCTCTCAGAAACTCCGGCAATCTGAATAAATTCATCGTATACCTTATTGACAACTCCTGTTCCCAGAATGATCTGCATCTGTCCCTGGGCAAAGAAAAACGCCTTTAACACCTTCAATATTCTCAATATATTCCTTGTCAGCCTTCGCATTATCACCGATAACCAGTCGAAGACGTGTGGCACAATGAGCCGCGGAAATAATATTCTCTTTTTTACCAATATGGTCGTATATTTCCTGGGCTGTCTTTCTGTAATCCATAATATCCTCCCTCTTATTATGTAATCGTTCCCATATTTAATTTTACTTTGTTTTTTATATATTTGTATTTTCACTTACAAATATATAAATTTATATGTTTTTCTTTGTGGAATCGTTCTCATATGTTGTTTTATTATATCCATCTTATTTTTATTTGTAAATATGTAAGATATCACAAATATTCGCTCTCATTTTTATACACTATATCCAAGATGCAATCGCGTCTATAAATCTTCTGTCTGTAACATCTTCTGTCTATAACATCCCGTCGCATAGCCTGGTTCGCTACTCTTCATTCTGTTCCCAGTAACGTAACCATAATTTAACCGAATCAAATAATCCCCTGCTTCACTTACGAATATCCGATTGACTTTGTCCAAAATTGCCTGAGACAACAGGACTTTATTTTTTTGCAGAATACCAACGTATAAATAACAATAAAATAATAAAAGAGTTAAGAACTTCTATTTTGAAAGCTCTTAACTCTCTTTGTACTCTTATAATCTGCTATATATTTCTATGGGATTCTCTCATTACCACTTTGCATCCCATCTTTATCTCTTTATGTATCGATATATTCTCTGACTCCATCAGATCCACTAACATTTTTGCAGATTCCATTCCACTTGTCTTATAAAAGAAATGAACAGTTGTCAGCTTCGGTTCAATTATTTTCCCCAGATAACTATCCCCCATACCGGCGACTTGAACCTGATCTGGAATATGGTATCCACTCTTCTTCAGCCAGTTCACCGCTCCAACCGCCATTGTATCTGTTGCACATATTAATGTATCGATATCCGGATGCTCCGTAAACAGTTCTTCTGCCTTTTCATATCCAGACTCCAGGGTAAAGTTTCCACACTTAACGCATGATTTATCTAACCCTATATTATTTTTTTTAAGTATTTCTTCTACTCCGGAGATTCGCATCTTTCCAACAGCTTCATCTTTATCTGTAACCGTAATATATCCGAACTTCTTTCCGGTCTTTAACATCTGTTCGGTAAGGCTCATCGCTGCTTTATGGTCATCCTGAAAAATACACGGATATCCTTCCAGGTGCTGCCCCAGCAAGACAATCGGTACTTTATATTCTTTCAACATTTCCCTGTGTTGCTTTGTCAGAATCGTTGCTATAAAAATCACTCCATCCACCTGATTATCTTTAAACAAAGAGAGATACTTTAATTCCTCTTCAACACTGTTATTGGTATTTGCCAGTATCATCTGATAGCCCTTCTGGTCAGTATATCACTGATTCCGGCAACCTCCCGGCTGATCGTATTAGAATCAATCTTAGGCAAAATCACACCTACCAGTTTCGTTTTTTTCGTACGCAGCATCTGTGCCTGGGAAGAAGGCTGATATCCTGTTTCCTCTATAACTTTGCTGATAACTTTTTTCTTTTCTTCACTGACATAACCATTATTCAGATATCTGGACACTGTAGCTCTGGAAACTCCAGCCATCTTCGCTATTTCATTAATATTCATGCAAAAATTCCTCTTTCACGCTGTTTGTAATATTATTTCACACGTATTTTTCGCATTATTTGTTTACCCTATCCGGTTACAAAGGTTACTGTCCTCTCTGTCCCCAATAACCAACAAATTTTTTTTCTATTATACTACAGATATACTTTTTGTTGCAAATATCAAAATATCATTATATGTCCATGAAAATCGTCCGCGTTACTGTTCACCGTTCACTTCGTTCTCAATAGTGCACTTTTCAAACTTAATCCATGCTTATTGAATAAATTTGTTCCGTATACCTCTATATTTTGGCACATACAAATCAAACAAGTCAATCGGCTATTCGCAATCCGCTTCCGCTACGTGGCTCTACACCGAATAACTGCTTCGCAGTTTATCAGAAGGGGCTTGTACCCCTTCTGATACAAGCAAGTCCCCACCACTGCTTATTGCTCTTCGCAATTGAAGCAGGGGACTTACTTGATTTGGTTAAAAGCAAGTGACCAATCCTAATTTCATATTTGCAGCAAATAAAAAGCTGCCTTCCTCATGAAAGCTGCTTTTTTATTTCATTTTTAGCTAAACAGATCTGCGAGAATCTGATCTGCTGTCATATTCAGATAACCATCCGGATCTGAAAGTGTACTTCTGTTCCATCTCAGATAATTACCCCTTCTGATGTAGTTGCCTGATGAAGTATGATAAGCATATTTCGTAAATCCAGGATATCTTGACATATATTTCTGTGCCAATGTAATTGCCTGGCTTGAATAATCACCTGACGGTGTTGGTGTACCTGCGATCTGAACACCTGCATTCGGTGTAGAGTGTACGATCACCGCACTCTTATCCTTACACTGTCCGAGAATGATCCATGTATGACCACTGTCATATCCAACATCACCAGGATATACCGTCCAGTCATCACTTGCCAGATTTGCCTGAGTGAGAACACTTCCCCAACCCATAGATTTATAATAAGAACCAACCTCGCCGGAAACAACTGTGTATCCGCTTCCGACACCGGATTTACTCTGCATTACCTGATATGCTGCCCAGCCTACAAATCCTGAACAGTCAAATCCTTTCGCGCGGTTCGCAGTGCTAAGGTCTCGATAGTTATTATAATCATAACTGCTGCTCTGGCTGTTATAGAAATCAGTCATTGTCTGGCTTGTTCCTTTTCTTGTGGAATCATTCCAGCCACCACCCCATACATACAGAGCCTGTCCAACCGGCTGTAATGCACCGGCAAGATAATTCTTGATTGTCTTTGATCCTGTAGGAGTTGTTGTATTATTTAATACACCGTCAGAAGTAAAGTGATATTTTGTACCATCAATAGTCACATCACCTGTGGCCATTACACCGGTTTCTTTATCAAAATAATATTTGTTTCCGCTGATAGTCGTCCAACCTACAGCCATCTTACCGCTGCCTGTACTAAAATAATATTTCTTTCCGTCAAGTGTCTGGAATCCTTTTGCCATAATTCCATCTTCTGTTTCGAAATATCTGTACTCATTATTTGAATTCTTAGTCCATCCGGTAAGCATATAACATGCACTGGTAAAATATCTCGTGTTATTTTTACTGTCTGTAAGGAATGTTTTGCAGGCAGCTACACCACTGTTGCTATAAAAATAATATTTCCTGCCATTCAGCGTCAGCCATTTTGTCTGCATGAATCCTGTAGATGGATCAAAATATCTCTTCTGATCCTTTGAATCAGTAAGCCAGCCAGTCAACATAACTCCGGCATTCTTGCTGAAATACCTCTTTCTCCCTTTACTGTCAGTTGCCCAGCCTTTTACCTGAACGCCTGTCGTTGCATTAAAGTAATACTTCTTACCATTGAGTTCAAGCCAGCCTTCTGCTAGATCCGTCTTCGTTTATGTAGTATGATTTCCCGTTAATAGTTACAAAACCGGTTTTCGTTTCAGCATGTACATTCGCCGCAGTAAAATACATTGAAATTCCTGTGACAAAAAACAGCAGAAACAGAAGTACCCCCCAGATTTTAAGTTTCCTGTTTACGTTTTGCATACATACCTTCCTTTTCTTCTTTTCATTATCAGAGCGTGTCTGAAAAGTACAGTCTGCAGTATCGCATGGATACTCTCTATATCTCTTATACCTCTCAGATACGCTCTGAACTTCAACAAAGTTTTTTACAATGTTGTTACGTTTCTATGACTATATTATATTACACTTTCAATATTCAGTCAACAGACAAGTAAAATTATGTTAAACATTCACCAATTTTTCACATTTCAATCCACAAAAAAGAGACAAAGTCCACAAAAACCCTGTCTCTTTTTTCTGTTTTTAGTAATACAGCCAATTGTACAATATTATTATATATCGTCCTGTATCAATCAGCGATTCTCTGATTATTCAGTTAATCTGATTGCAAATTACGTTACTGTTTCCCCTGTTCTCAGTAACGCATCCAAATTACAGTAAGTGTTTTCTTAATTCAGCTCCGTCAGCAGCACACAGATAAGCCGGCGCTACATCGAATACTGTCTTCGCACCAGTCTGTCCTTCTTTATTCATGCGATATGCAGCTCTTGCATATGCAACAAGTACAGAAGATGTAAATTCCGGATTGGAATCCAGTTTCAGGCTGTATTCGATTACATGGTTATTCTCATCATTCCAGCCTGTTTTTCCGGAACGGATCACGAATCCACCATGTGGAATGCCGCTATGGTCACGTTTCAGTTCCTCTTCACTGATAAAATGTACAGTTGTGTCATAGTCTGCGAAATAGTTCGGCATAGTCTTGATGTCATTCTCGATCTGTGCAAGGTCTGCGCCTTCTTCTGCAACTACGAAGCACTCTCTTGTATGTTTCTGTCTGGTTGTAAGATCTGGATTCTCTCCGTTTCTTACAGCTTCCAGTGCTGCTTCTACAGGGATTGTATACTGTTTTGCATCTTTTACACCTTTGATACGACGTACAGCATCTGAATGTCCCTGGCTTACACCTTTGCCCCAGAATGTATAGTCTTTACCGTTAGTAAGGATTGCATTTGCATAGAGACGGTTCAGTGAGAACATTCCCGGATCCCAGCCTACAGAGATAATTCCGACATGTCCGCTTTCTTTTGCAACAGCATCTACTGCATCAAAATGCTCCGGAATTCTTGCATGTGTGTCAAAGCTGTCAATTACATTGAACATCTTTGCATATTCCGGTGTCTGTTTCGGAAGGTCTGTTGCACTTCCTCCACAGATGATCAGTACATCGATCTTGTCTTTCATTTTCTCAGCATCATTTACAGAATATACTGTAGCAGTCTCTGTAAGGATCTTAACTGTTTTCGGATCACGACGTGTAAATACTGCCACCAGCTCTGTATCTGGATTATGTTTAATTGCACACTCTACACCACGGCCAAGATTACCGTAGCCTAAAATACCAATACGAATACTCATTATTGATTTCCTCCTGTATTCTTTATTATGATATCAGAGTCAAAAGGTCAGAAAGTCGTTCGTGCCTGTACAATAAGACTTTTGAACTTCAATTCGATATCAAGTCACTTTAATATAGTAATATTTTCACTTTTAGTTGTCAATTACTAACTGAATTTTTTTAACAACAAAACACGCCGCCACCCGGACAGCATAAGCTGCATGCCAGATTGCCAGGCAAAGTTTCATACAATAGTCATCGCTGCCTGTCGGCATGCCTCCAAAAGGATTCTGCATTTCCTGGTACCAGGTTCCACCGCCTTCCATCTGCTGTTGCAGCATCCGGTATTGTGCATTATCCGGCTCTAAACGAACTGCTTCTTTAATATCATTCAGAGCATTTACATTATTTCCAAGTCCCATATTTGCCATAGCAGAAAGATAATACCACTGTCCATTCTTCTGCTGAAGTGACTGCAGTACATTCATAGCTTCACGGTAGTGTCCACTCTGAATATAATTGGCTGCTGCCTGTCTGCGGATGCTCTCCTCATCCTGATAGCCGGAATCTGTCTGACCGGAAAAGCCTCCGAAGCCTCCATAATTATAGCCCCCGTAATTTCCGTAGCCAGTTCCCTGCTCTCTTTCTTTCATGATCTGTTCATAAGCCTGCTGAACCTGTTTGAATTTTTCCTCAGCCTGCTCTTTATTTGGATTGTCTATATTGCATCGGGATGATATTTTCTGCTCAGCTTACGGTATGCTTTCTTTACCTCATCATCGGATGCATCCCTGGATATCCCAAGTATACTGTACGGATCAATCATTCTTTTTCTCCCCTGATTCTTTTCTCTGTTTGTGAACCGCCTCAAAGCGCACCCACACTCCAGAGTAGAGAATATTTCTCAAAATATCGGTATATTTTATAATAGGAAGTTTCTCGAACTCCCTGCAAGTCTGTGACATCATCATGATCAGAATCTGCCGTACCTGCTCTTCAAACCCTTCCATTATATATTGTTCTGAAAAAGGATTGTAATTTTTATTTTTTATATCCTCCTCCACATCATCATATGCATCCAGAAGATAGATGAATTTCCGAGAAAAAATTCCCATTCTCCGCAAGCCGAATTCTCCCACACATTCCCTGTTTCCATGCAAAAATTTTCCTTCCATGACATCTCGCCAAAACATGTCCCTGACCAAATACTTCTATTCATTTA
>ENA-OQLB01000506-OQLB01000506.1-human-gut-metagenome-genome-assembly--contig:-NODE-506-length-21891-cov-2.829443_pt1 | contig 21891 bp, 44 predicted proteins | sample MGYA00242656_ERZ504813 | MGnify/ENA primary metagenome ERZ504813 (study PRJEB26092, sample SAMD00036388) | human gut metagenome | host: Homo sapiens | study: EMG produced TPA metagenomics assembly of... | reverse complement strand
CTGCGGTTCAGTCCCAGCCAGAACGCCCAGAACTTCTTCAAAAACTACAAGAAGAAGCAGACTGCAGCCCGGATGCTGGTGGACCTGCTGGCCGAGGGCGAGAAGGAGATCGCCTATCTGGAAACGGTGCTCTACGAGGTGGAGACGCTTCCGGCGAGGCGGCGCTGAACGAGATTCGCGCCGAGCTGAAGAGTCAGGGCTATCTGAAATACTACAAACAGCGCGACAAGCGCCAGAAGCCCGCCGATTTCCTCCGCTTTACGTCCAGCGACGGCTTCGAGATCCTGGTAGGCCGCAACAACGCCCAGAACGACAAGCTCACCCTCCACACCGCCCGGGGCAAAGACTTGTGGTTCCATGTTCAGAAGGCCCCCGGCAGCCACGTCGTGGTCATGAGCCGGGGTGAGGACATCCCCGACACCACCAGGCAGGAGGCTGCAGAGCTGGCTGTCGTGTATTCCAGCACCTTCAAGGCCGGTACCGCCGCCAAGGTGGCCGTGGACACCACCGAGGTGAAGAACATCTGGAAAGCCAACGGCGCAAAGCCCGGCATGGTGCTCTACGAGGTGTACACCACCGTCTACGTCACTCCGAGAGAGAAGCTTCTGGATGAGCTGAAAGCAAACGCGAAAAAATGACCCGATCGGAGCCGCTGTGCATCTGCATGGCGGCTTTTTTCAAAAAGCAAGAACACTTTGAGCTTCCCGTTCGTCTTACAGACAGAACCCGGCACGATGCAGAAAGGAGAGGAGACACCCCATGTGGGATGAGATGTACGAAGAGTTCTGGGACAAGCTGGAACATTTCTGTGCGAAGCTCTGCCGCGACGAGAGCCGCGCTGAGGACCTGACGCAGGAAGTTTTCCTCAAGGCGCTGATGAACCGCAGCCTCATCGAGAGCTTCACGCCCGGCAGTGCAAGGCATGGCTGTTTGCCACGGCCAGGAACCTCTACTGCGACCAAGTGCGCCGCGCGGCCAAGGAGCGGGAGCTGATGGAAGCCCTGCTGCCCGACGGGGACGAAGAGCCCGCCGACGAAACGGCATCCGCCGCTGTCGGACTGAGCGACCTCGAGAGCCTGATGGGTACCCTGACGCCTGCCGACAGGATGCTGTTTGAGCTACGGTACACCGAGGGGTACAACGCCAGCGAGCTGGGCGAGATGCTGAAACTCCCGCCCGGGACCGTCCGCACCCGCCTGCTCAAGATACGCACGAAACTGAAAGACGAACTTTTGGAGGAATGAACGATGAAGAAGAACCTGAATGTGACCGCCGCCGTCCTCGACCTGCGGAAGGTCAGCGAAGAGACGTTTGCAAGCTATGAGGACATCAAGCTCCAGGCTGCGCTGGTGCTGACTACGCCCCGGGTCGAGGCTCTGCTGGCAAAGTATCCGGTAGAGATGGAGCGGCGGTCTCCCAGTCCTGCGGTGAGGATACGGAGGTCAGCATTGTGAATGGCAAGTCGAACCTGACCGCCGCCCACAAACCGGAAAAGGACACCATTCTCATGGTGAACGGCAAGCTGACCATCGCCGCCGATGCCGCCGACACCCTGCGCAGTTATAATAAAATCATCATCAACGGCAAGGCCGTCTGCCCCGAGTCGCTGACGGCAGTAGTCAACGAAAAGGCAATGGTCAACGGCAAGCTGAGCGTTTACCCTGACGAGGCCGTTGTGCTGAACGGCACCGTCAAGCTGGACAAGAGCTTCCTCATCCGGGCGCAGGACCGCCTTTACTGGACGGAAAAGCAGTTCGTTGCCGTCGATGCAAAGCTGGATGTGGACGCGCTGGCCGCAAAGGGTACACGGTTCGCGGCGCCGAAAGCCGTGATTGCGGAGCCGCTGGCCGAGAAGCTGGTGCCGCTCTTCACTGAGAACACCGAACTCGTCATCCTGCCCGAGGGCGCGGCTTTTGTGGACGATGACCTGAAGCTGACCCCTGCCGCCCTTCGCCGCTACGGCAGCAAGCTCTATGTCACCGGCGACGTGAACATCCCGGCTGAGAGTGCGGGGTACTGGAAAAGTAGAGTATCTCCACGTCGGCGGCGATGTGACCATCACGGCTGCGGCAGAAGATGCGTTCTATGCCATCTCCGATACGGACTACAAGGAGCTGCGCGTGCTGAAAGGCAGACTCGTGAATGATATGCCGATGGTGCGCATCACCCCTGAGATGCTGGACATCGACCCGGACGGCGTTTCCTGCACCGACTGCGCCCTCGTGACGCTGGACAAGGCGCTGACGGCAGAGGAAATCGTGGAAAAGCTCCGTATCTCCGACTGCGCCTGCATCCGCTGCACTATGGCACAGGAAGCCGCCGTCAGCGCCGTCTCCACCGATGTGGCCCAAATCAAAGTGACCGATGCCCCCGAGGAACGGGATGACGGGGAGACCGTCCGCCGCATGGGCGCACAGCTGACCCTGTGAGGCACTACCTTTTTATTATATAAGGTGTTTTCCTCCCATGGCGGTCAGTGCCGCAGCAGGGAGTATACGAAAGCTCTTTTGCCCTTCCCTCAGGCAAGGGGGCTTTTTTAGTATAAAACGACCTGAGAACGGGCATTCTATCCCTGAGCGGGGTTTTCCACGGAAAAAGCTGCCACCCGATTGTGCATTCTGCACAGAAAATATCCCGGGAGATGAAACAGAGCAAATAAAAAAAGAAAATCTGCGTTCGAAAAAACACTTTAGCCAAATGCAACGAAGATGTGATAGAATATCTCTCGGCTGCAAAGGGCTTGTGCGATACAAGTCGTGCAGGCCAGCGATATGCGTAGATGCGGGAGGTTGTCATCCGGCGATAGCTGAGATGGGTTATTTCCGCGGAGTATGTCCGATCTTAGAACCGGGCGAAAGAATTACTGACAGCGATGGAATACGTTCCTCGGCAGGGCGACCTGCGAAACGGGCGGAACCAATGTTCGGATTTGATTTGCTAATAGATTTCCGGGAGAACTGCCGAGCGGTTCACCGGTTTTTCTAGTACCAAATCGAGGAACACCCGGAACTGTGTAGAGCAATTTATCGGCTCGCCTAGGGCAAAACAATTTTTCAGGAGGCGTAAGCAATGGCAGTCAAAGAGAAAATCAGAATCCGTCTGCAGAGCTATGATGCTCAGCTGATCGATGCCGCAGCAGAGAAGATCGTGGAGACCGCAAAGCACACGGGTGCCCGCGTGTCCGGCCCCATCCCCCTGCCCACCGATCGTGAGATCGTCACCGTTCTGCGTGCTACCCACAAGTATAAGGATAGCCGCGAGCAGTTCGAGAGCCGCACTCATAAGCGTCTGATCGACATTCTGAAGCCGTCCAACAAGACGGTCGAGGCTCTGATGAGCCTCCAGCTCCCCGCTGGCGTGGACATCGAGATCAAGCTGTAAAAAAACACTCGATCAAATTCGATGCCCTCGTTTCCCGAGGGGTCATGTTGGCAGTGACGTGCGCTGCCAACCAATAACCTTTACAGGAGGAAAAGAAAATGGTTAAAGGCATTATCGGCAAGAAAGTCGGTATGACTCAGCTGTTCGATGAGAGCGGCAAGGTCATTCCCGTGACCGTCATCGAGGCTGGTCCCTGCACCGTCGTGCAGAAGAAGACCGTCGAGAGCGATGGTTATCAGGCTGTCCAGCTGGGCTTCGGCGAGGTTTCCGCCAAGAAGGTCAACAAGGCAGCTGCAGGCCACTTCAAGAAGGCAAATGTTGCCCCCAAGAAGACCCTGCGCGAGTTCCGTCTGGAAGATGTCTCCGCAATGAACGTCGGCGATGTGCTGAAGGCTGATGTCTTCGCAGCCGGCGACAAGGTTGACGTCGTGGGCGTCTCCAAGGGCAAGGCTACCAGGGCGTTATCAAGCGCTACGGTCAGCACCGTCTGCGTGAGAGCCACGGCACCGGCCCGGTGGCACGCCACGCCGGTTCCAACGGCTCCACTTCTACCCCGTCTCGCGTGTTCCCCGGCAAGCGCCTGCCGGCCACATGGGCTTGTGCGCGTCACCGTGCAGAACCTGACCGTTGTCAAGGTTGACACCGAGAACAATCTGATCGCTGTCAAGGGTGCGGTCCCCGGTTCCAAGGGCACCATCGTCACTCTGGCCAACAGCGTGAAGGCGTAAGGAGGAAAGCTACAATGGCAAAGTTTAACGTAGTCGATATGAACGGTCAGCATGTTAGCGAGATCGAGCTTTCCGACGCCGTGTTCGGTATCACCCCGAACGAGAAGGCTGTCCACATTGCTGTGGTGAACTTCCTGGCCAACCAGCGTCAGGGCACCCAGAACACCAAGATCCGCATGGAAGTTTCCGGCGGCGGCAAGAAGCCCTGGCGCCAGAAGGGCACCGGCCACGCTCGTCAGGGTTCCATCCGTGCACCGCAGTGGACTCACGGCGGCGTCGCTCTGGGCCCCAAGCCCCGCAGCTACAACTACCACATCAACAACAAGGTCAAGCGCCTGGCTCTGCTGAGCGTCCTGTCCGACAAGGCTGCCAATGGCAACATGGTCGTTGTTGATAAGTTCGCCTGCGACGAGTACAAGACCAAGACGGTTGTCTCCATGCTGAACGCCGTCGGCGCCGGCAAGAAGAACCTGCTGGTCAATGAGACTGTCGATGCAAAGTTCGTCAAGAGCGCTGGCAACATCGCCGGCGTCAAGACCACCTTCGCAGGCAGCGTGAACACCTACGATGTGCTGAACGCGACAAGCTGATCATCAGCGTCGGCGCAGCGAAGAAGCTCGAGGAGGTGCTTGGCTAATGAAAACCGCACATGATATTATCCTGAAGCCGGTCATTACCGAGAACTCCATGGCCGGTATCGCTGACAAGAAGTACACCTTCAAGGTCGCTACCGATGCTACCAAGGTCGAGATCGCCCAGGCTGTCGAGGTCCTGTTCCCCGGCGTCAAGGTCTCCAAGGTCAACACCATCTCTGTCCGCGGTCGTTTCCGCCGTCAGGGTATGCATGCTGGTTACACCGCCGCTTCCAAGAAGGCGATCGTGACCCTGACCAAGGACTCCAAGGAGATCGAGTTCTTCAACAGCATGGTCTGATAGAACCCACCGAGGGTTCCTCTATGGGGATATGACCCCGATAATAATTCATAAGATAAACAAAGGAGAATAGCACAATGGCTATCAAAAAGTATGGCCCCACTACTCCGGGCCGCCGCGGCATGACCGTCACGGATTACAGCGTCCTGTCCAAGGTCGCTCCCGAGCGCAGCCTGCTGGAGCCCATGAAGAAGCACAGCGGCCGCAACAACACCGGTCGTATCACCGTCCGCCATCAGGCGGCGGCAACCGCACCAAGTATCGTGTCATCGACTTCAAGCGTCAGAAGACCGATATGCCCGCTACCGTCAAGACTCTGGAGTACGATCCGAACCGCAGCGCATTCATCGCTCTGGTCGAGTACACTGACGGTGTCAAGAGCTACATCATCGCTCCCGACGGCCTGAAGGTCGGCGATGTTGTCATCAGCGGCAAGGGCGCCGACATCAAGCCCGGCAACTGCCTGCCCTTCGAGAACATCCCCGTCGGTACCATCATCCACAACATCGAGCTGTATCCCGGCCGCGGCGCTCAGCTGGTTCGTTCCGCTGGCAACATGGCTCAGCTGATGGCTAAGGAGAATGGCTACGCTCTGGTTCGTCTGCCCTCTGGTGAGATGCGCAATGTGCCTGTCAACTGCACCGCAGTCATCGGTCAGTCTCCAACATCGACCACGAGAACGTCAACCTCGGCAAGGCTGGCCGTAAGCGCCACATGGGCGTCCGTCCCGGCAGCCGTGGTACCGTCATGAACCCCTGCGACCACCCCCACGGCGGTGGCGAGGGCCGCGCACCTGTTGGCCACTCTGGTCCTATGACTCCCTGGGGCAAGCCTGCTCTGGGTCTCAAGACTCGCAAGCATCATAAGCGCTCCGATAAGCTCATCGTGAAGCGTGCTAAGTAAGAGAGGAGTTTAAGACAATGGGTAGAAGCATTAAAAAAGGTCCTTTCGTCCAGGCTGCTCTTCTGAAGCACGTTGAAGCTATGAACGCTTCCGGCAAGAAGCAGGTCATCAAGACCTGGAGCCGCGCCTCCACGATCTTCCCCGAATTCGTTGGTCACACCTTTGCCGTCCACGACGGCCGCAAGCATGTGCCTGTGTACGTGACCGAGGACATGGTTGGCCACAAGCTGGGTGAGTTCGTTCCCACCCGTACCTTTAAGGGCCACACCGGTAATTCGAAGTAAGAGAAGGAGGAACACAACATGGAAGCTCGGGCAATTCTTCGTTATGCCCGCATTAGTCCTCGTAAGGTGTCCATCGTTATGGATCTGATCCGTAACAAGCCCCTGGACGAAGCGCTGGCAATCCTGCAGTACACCCCGAAGGCCGCTTGTGAGCCCCTTCTGAAGCTGGTGAAGTCTGCAGCCGCAAATGCGGAAAACAACTTCAATATGGACAAGAACAACCTCTACGTCGCCGAGTGCTACGTCTGCCCCGGCCCGACGCTGAAGCGCATGATGCCTCGTGCACAGGGCCGCGGCTACCGCATCCTGAAGCGCACCAGCCACATGACCGTTGTTCTGAAAGAGAAAGAGTAAGGAGGGAAAACAATGGGCCAGAAAGTAAATCCGCACGGCATTCGTGTCGGCGTTATTAAAGACTGGGACAGCCGCTGGTTTGCCTCCAAGAAGGATTTCAGCGATAACCTCGTCGAGGATCACAAGATCCGCACTGAGCTGAAGGCTCAGCTGAAGGACGCTGGCGTCCCCAAGATCGAGATCGAGCGCACTGTGGATCCTTCCACTTCCGCTCCCCGCGTTACCGTCAACATCTACTGCGCTAAGCCCGGTATGGTGATCGGTAAGGGCGGCGAAGAGCGTGTTGCTCTGCAGAACAAGCTGACCAAGGAGTATGGCAAGACGGTTATCGTCAACGTCATCGAGGTCAAGAGCGCTGCTACCAACGCTCAGCTGGTTGCCGAGGACATCGCTCGTCAGCTGGAGAACCGCGTTACCTTCCGCCGCGCTATGAAGCAGTGCATGCGTAACGCTATGAGCCCCCGCGATCGCGCAACTGTCCCTGCAAAGGGCATCAAGGCAATGTGCTCCGGCCGTCTGGGCGGCGCTGACATCGCCCGCGTCGAGAGCTACCACGAGGGCACCATCCCCTGCAGACCCTGCGTGCCGACATCGACTACGGCTTCGCTGAGGCTGCCACCACCTACGGCCGCATCGGCGTCAAGGTCTGGGTCTACAAGGGCGAGGTCCTCAAGAGCGCTAAGAACGCTCAGAAGAAGGAAGGAGCAACAAGTAATGTTACTGCCTAAGCGTGTTAAGTACGCCGCGTCCAGCGCGCCGCATGACCGGCAAGGCTACCCGCGGCAACGTGGTGTGCCAGGGCCAGTACGGCCTTGTTGCTCTGGAGCCGGCATGGATCTCCTCCACTCAGATCGAGGCTGCCCGTGTTGCCATGACTCGTTACATCAAGCGTGGCGGCAAGGTGTGGATCAAGATCTTCCCCGATAAGCCCGTACTGAGAAGCCCGCTGAGACCCGCATGGTTCCGGTAAAGGCTCTCCCGAGTACTGGGTCGCTGTTGTCAAGCCCGGCCGCGTTCTGTTCGAGCTGGCAGATGTCGATGAGGCAACTGCTCGTGAGGCTCTGCGCCTGGCTATGCACAAGCTGCCCATCAAGTGCAAATTTGTTGTCCGTGAGGACTCCGTGAAGGAGGATGGCACAATGAAGCTAATGAACTCCGCGAAATGCAGACCGCAGAGCTGACCAGCAAGCTGGCAGACCTGAAGGCCGAGCTGTTTAACCTGCGCTTCCAGCATGCCATCAACCAGCTGGAGAACCCCGGCCGCATCGAAGCAGTCAAGAAGGACATCGCCCGTGTGATGACCGTTCTGGCTGAGAAGCAGTAAGGAGGTTAAACGATGGAAGAACGTAATCTGAGAAAGACCCGCGTCGGCGTCGTCGTGTCCGACAAGATGGATAAGACCATCGTGGTTGCCGTTAAGGATAGCGTGCAGCACCCCCTGTACAAGAAGATCCTGAAGCGTACCGCAAAGTTCAAGGCTCGTGACGAGCAGAACGAGTGCGGCATCGGTGACCGTGTTGAGATCATGGAGTGCCGCCCCCTGTCCAAGGATGTGCGCTGGCGCCTGGTCCGTATCGTTGAGAAGGCAAAGTAAGTTTCTTTGCCCGCTGCTTTGAACAGTTTGAAAGGAGATATCTGAAATGGTTCAGATGCAAACTTATCTCAAAGTTGCCGACAACACCGGTGCCAAGGAGCTGATGTGCTTCCGCGTGCTGGGCGGCACCCGCAAGAGATACGCAAACATTGGTGACGTCGTGGTCTGCTCTGTCAAGAAGGCAGCCCCCGGCGGCTCCGTTAAGAAGGGCGACGTCGTCAAGGCTGTCATCGTGCGCAGCAAGCATGGCGTCCGCCGCGACGACGGCTCCTACATCCGTTTCGATGAGAACGCCGCCGTTATCGTCATGGCCGACAAGAGCCCCAAGGGTACTCGTATCTTTGGACCCGTCGCTCGCGAGCTGCGCGATGCCGGCTACACCAAGATCCTGAGCCTGGCTCCGGAATCGCTGTAAGGAGTTTTAAAAATGAATAATCTTCATGTTAAAACCGGCGACAACGTAATGATCATCAGCGGCAAGGACAAGGGCCACACTGGTAAGGTCCTGCAGGTCAGCCCCTCTGAGAACAAGGTCATCGTTGAGGGCCAGAACATGGTTACCAAGCACGTCAAGCCCCGCCGTCAGGGCGAGCAGGGCGGTATCGTCAAGGCTGAGGGTGCTATGTACGCATCCAAGGTCATGCCCATCTGCCCAAGTGCGGCAAGGCCGTGCGTGTGGGCCACGTCGAGAAGGACGGTAAGATGGTCCGCGTCTGCAAGAAGTGCGGCGCTGAGCTGTAAGAAAGGAGTAAGGAACAATGGCTCGTTTGAAAGAACAGTATGTCAATGAAATTGCTCCTGCTCTGAACAAGAAGTTCGGTTACAAGAGCGTTATGCAGATCCCCAAGCTGGACAAGGTCGTCATCAATGTTGCCTGCGGCGAAGCGAAGGACAACGAGAAGATCCTGGAAGCTGTCATGAAGGATCTGGGCCAGATCACTGGCCAGAAGGGCAGTCGTCTGCCGTGCCAAGAAGAGCGTCGCTAACTTCAAGCTGCGCCAGGGCACTCCCATCGGCTGCAAGGTCACTCTGCGTGGTGAGCGTATGTACGAGTTCGTCGATCGTTTCTTCAACATCGCACTGCCCCGTGTCCGCGACTTCCGCGGCATCAACGGCAACGGTTTTGACGGTCGCGGCAACTTTGCATGCGGCATCAAGGAGCAGATCATCTTCCCCGAGATCGACTTCGAGAAGGTCGATGCAGTCCGCGGCATGGATGTCTGCTTCGTTACCACCGCTAAGACCGACGAAGAGGGCAAGGAGCTGCTGAAGGCTCTGGGCGCTCCGTTCGCTGAGAATAACTAAGGAGGAGATTACAATGGCTAAACTGTCTATGAAGCTCAAGCAGTCTCGTCCTGCTAAGTTCTCTACCCGTGCATACACCCGCTGCCGCATCTGCGGCCGCCCCCACTCCGTGCTGCGCAAGTACGGCGTGTGCCGTGTGTGCTTCCGTGAGCTGGCCTACAAGGGCGAGATCCCGGGCGCAAGAAGGCTTCCTGGTAAGAACCAGAGGGCTGGATAACAAGTCGGATTCCGCCCCGGGGCAACGATGTTTCGGGGCGGTATCATTATAAAACAAATGAGAGCTAATCTAAGGAGGTTAGTGGCAAATGCAGATTACTGATCCTATCGCGGACCTGCTGACTCGCATCCGCAACGCTAGCACTGCCAAACACCCTTCTGTGGAGATCCCCGCTTCCAACATGAAGAAGGCTATCTGCCAGATCCTGGTTGACGAGGCTACATCAAGGGCATGCAGGTGAAGAACGACACCGTTCAGGCACCATCGTTGTCACCCTGAAGTACCAGGCGAACGGCGAGCCCGTTATCGCCGGTCTGCGCCGTGTGTCCAAGCCGGGCCTGCGCATCTACACCAACTGCGAGGATATGCCGAAGGTCATGAAGGGCCTGGGCACCGCAATCATTTCCACCTCTAAGGCATCATGACCGATAAGGCTGCTCGTGCTGCGCACGTTGCGGCGAGGTCCTGGCCTTTGTGTGGTAAGAAAGGGGTAAAAGACAATGTCGAGAATTGGAAGAAAACCCATCGTCATTCCTGCCGGCGTTACTGTCACTGTCGATGAGGCAGCACACAGCGTCACCGTCAAGGGCCCCAAGGGCAGCCTGAATTCCAACTATCATCCCCTCATGACCGTCAAGGTCGAGGGCAATGAGGTTTTGGTTACCCGCCCCAATGACGAACCCGAGGCCCGCAGCCTGCACGGCCTGACCCGCAGCAACATCGCCAACATGGTGAACGGTGTTGTCCACGGCTACGAGAAGAAGCTGGAGATCGTGGCGTCGGCCTGCGCTGCCAGAAGCAGGGCTCCAACCTGGTCATGAACCTGGGCTTCTCTCATCAGGTGAACATCCCCGATACGGAGGATTGCACCATCGTGTGGCAGGATCCCAACCACTTCACTGTTACCGGTATCGATAAGCAGAAGGTCGGCCAGTACGCTGCTGAGATCCGCGCCAAGAAGCCGCCTGAGCCTTACAAGGGCAAGGGCATCCGCTACGAGGGCGAGGTCGTCAAGCACAAAGAAGGCAAGGCCGGCAAGGGCAAGAAATAAGGTAAGGAGTGAAAGACAATGGTTAAGCAGATCGACAAGAACGAAGCTCGTCTTCGTCGTCATCGCCGCGTTCGCAACAAGATCAGCGGCACCGCAGCACGTCCTCGCCTGGATGTTTTCCGCTCCGCCAAGCACATCTACGCTCAGATCATCGACGATGAGCAGGGCGTTACTCTGGTGTCGGCGTCCACTATGGACAAGGACTTCAATGGTTTCGGCGGCAACGTCGAGGCCGCAGCTGAGATCGGCAAGAAGATCGCAGCAAAGGCTCTGGAAAAGGGCATCACCGAGGTCGTTTTCGACCGTGGCGGTTACGTTTATCATGGCCGTGTTAAGGCCCTGGCTGATGGCGCCCGTGAGGGCGGCCTGAAGCTGTAATGAGAGGAGGAAACACATTATGGCTATGAGAAACCGTGAAGACGACGGCATGATCACCAAGGTTGTCTCCATCAACCGCGTTTCCAAGACTGTCAAGGGCGGCCGCATCATGAAGTTTGCCGCTCTGGTTGTCGTGGGCGACGGCAAGGGCACCATCGGTTACGGCATCGGCAAGTCCGGCGAAGTGCCTGAGGCAATTCGCAAGGGCGAGGCTGCTGCTAAGAAGAATATGCACAAGGTTGCCATGAAGGGCACCACTATCCCCCACGAGATCGTCGGCAAGTACGGCGCAGGCGCAGTCCTGCTGAAGCCGGCTGCTGCCGGTACCGGCATGATCGCCGGCGGCCCCGTGCGTGCGTCATCGAGGCTGCCGGCATCAAGGACATTCGTGCGAAGTCTATGCGTTCCAACAACCCCATCAATGTTGTGTCTGCTACCTTCGCAGGTCTGTGCGGCCTGGTCAGCGCAGAGTCTGTTGCTGAGAAGCGCGGCAAGACCGTGAAAGAAATTCTGGGTTAAGGAGGTAACAAACCATGGCAGATAAGATGCTCAAGATCGAGCTGAAGAAGAGCCTGATCGGCCGCGGCGCCAAGCAGATCGCTACCGCTGAGGCTCTGGGCCTGAAGAAGCCGGGCGACGTTACCGTTCAGCCTGACAATGCCGCTACGCAGGGCAAGATCGCTAAGATCGGCTTCCTGCTCAGCGTCACCGAAGCCTAATCAGGGGGATACGCATAATGAAACTTCATGAACTGCACGCGATTCCCGGCGCAAACAAGGCTGTGACCCGCAAGGGCCGCGGCATTGGCTCCGGCAATGGCAAGACTGCCGGTTTCGGCAGCAAGGGCCAGAAGGCCCGTTCCGGCGTGAAGCACGCTGGTTTCGAGGGCGGCCAGATGCCTCTGGCACGCCGCCTGCCGAAGGTCGGCTTTAACAATATCTTTGCTACCCAGTACGCCATCGTCAACGTGGCCGATCTGGAGGCAGCTTTCGAGGCCGGCGAAGTCGTCGACACCGAGGCTCTGAAGGCAAAGGGTCTGGTCAAGAAGACCCTGGACGGCGTTAAGGTCCTGGCAACGGCGAGCTGACTAAGGCTCTGACCGTTAAGGCCGCAGCCTATTCCGCTTCTGCCAAAGAGAAAATCGAGAAGGCAGGCGGAAAGGCTGAGGTGATGTAAGGTGTTCCAGACATTCCGTAACGCATGGAAGATCCCCGAGCTTAAAAATCGTCTCCTGTTCACGCTGGCGATCCTCGTGGTGTATCGTTTGGGCTGTGCTATCCGGTGCCTTTCGTGACCAGCTCTGCGCTGACGCAGATGTTCTCGAACGGCAACATGCTCACATATCTTGATATGATGAGCGGCGGCGCACTGTCCCGGTGCACGCTCTTCGCGTTAGGTGTGACACCCTATATCAACGCATCCATCATCGTGCAGCTGCTCACTGTGGCCATCCCCTCGCTGGAAAACATTGCGAAGGAACCGGACGGCCAGCAGAAGCTGCAGCAGATCACCCGGTACGCCGGCGGCATCATTGCTCTGATCATGAGCCTCGGCTACTACTTTGTGGTCCGTAACATGGGCGCACTGAAGTACACTTCCGGCGCGGCTGGTATCTTTACCGCCGTGGTCATCATTGCGACCTTCACTGCAGGTGCTCAGCTGATCACCTGGTGCGGCGAGCAGATCGATGACAAGGGCATCGGCAACGGCCTGTCCCTTCTGATCTTCTCTTCGATCGTTTCCAACTGGTCTTCTCTCTACACCACGGTGGCTGGTCTGCTGACCCGCGCCGCCGCTGGTGAGAGCCAGTTCTACATCTTCCTGCCCCTGCTGCTCGTTCTGGCACTGGTCGTGATCGTGTTCATCGTCATTATGACGAACGCTGAGCGCCGCATCACCATCAGTATGCCAAGCGCGTGGTGGGCCGCAAGCAGATGGGCGGGCAGAACAGCTACCTGCCGCTGAAGCTGAACATGACCGGCGTCATGCCCATCATCTTCGCTTCCGCTCTGGTCTCGATCCCGGGCACGATCGGCAGCTTCATGCAGGTCGACCAGGCTGCGCATCCGTTCTGGTACGCATTCTTCCGTACCTTCAACTATACGTCGCCGCTTTACGTCGTCATCTACCTGCTGCTGATCCTGGCCTTCAACTACTTCTATGTGGCCATCCAGTACAACCCTGTTGAGATCGCCAACAATCTGCGCCGCAACAACGGCTCGATCCCCGGCTTCCGTCCCGGCAAGCGACCAGCGATTTCATCACCCGCACGCTGAACAAGATCACCCTCATCGGCGCGATCTTCCTCGCTGTGGTGGCTGTGCTGCCTATCGTTCTGGGCAACCTGACCGGTATGAGCATCCAGCTGGGCGGTACCAGTCTGCTGATCGTGGTCGGTGTGGCACTCGATACCACCCGCAGCCTCGACAGCTTCATGACGATGCGCAGCCACAAAGGCTTCCTCGGCTGATCTGTAAAGAATAAGCACTGATGTAAGAAAGCACTGGAAAGGAGAGCATGCTCGGACTTTTCAGTGCTTTTTTGCTTTGGCGAGCCGTTAGCGGCTTCAAACCGCGGCGGACTCAATGAAAAACCATTCTTTATATAAGGAGAGGAGAATTCCTATGAATCTGATTCTGTTGGGCGCCCCCGGCGCAGGCAAAGGCACGCAGGCTGAGATCATCTGCGCAAAGCTGAACATCCCCGCCATCAGCACCGGCAACATCCTCCGCGCTGCTGTCAAGGACGGCACCGAGATGGGCCTGAAGGCAAAGAGCTTCATGGACGCCGGCGCGCTGGTCCCCGATGAGGTCATCATTGGCATCCTGAAGGACCGCCTGTCCGAGGCTGACTGTGCAAACGGCTTCATCCTGGACGGTGTGCCCCGCACCATCGCACAGGCAGAGGCCATCGAGAAGATGGGCATCCGCATCGACAAGGTGCTGGAGCTGTCTGTCGCTGACGATGTCATCGTCAACCGCATGGGCGGCCGCCGCGTCTGCGAAAAGTGCGGCGCAAGCTACCACATCGTCAACAAGAAGAGCAAGGTCGAGGGCGTGTGCGACTGCTGCAGCGGCAAGCTCGTCATCCGCAAGGACGACCAGCCCGCTACCGTGCTCGACCGTCTGAAGGCATATCATGAGCAGACTGAGCCGCTGGTGGACTTCTACCGTCAGCGCGGCAAGCTGGCGGTCATCCCCTTCAACGATTCCATTGAGGCGACCACGGCAGAGATCATGAAGGCTTTGGAGGCATAAAAGTGATTCAGATCAAGAATGCGAAAGAGCTGGACGGCATGCGCAGGGCGAATGCCCTGAGCGCAGCTGCCCTGAAATATGGCGGTGAACATATCGAGGCAGGTATGACCACCTGGGAGCTGGATAAGCTGATCTACGACTTCATCGTGAAGCACGGCGGCATCCCCAACTTCAAGGTCTGTACGGTTTCCCCGGAACGGCCTGTATCAGTTTGAACGATACCATCATCCATGGTATCCCTTCGCATGACATCGTCATCCGCCCGGGTGACATCGTGAGCATTGATACCGGCGCAAAGTCGATGGCTTCAATGGCGACAACGCCTGCACCTATGCAGTGGGCAAGATCGACCTGGAGGCTCAGCGCCTGCTGGACGTCACCAAGGCCGCTCTCTACAAGGGCATCGAGCAGGCTGTGGCCGGCAGCCGCATCGGCGACATCGGCTATGCCGTCCAGAGCTACTGCGAGGACGCCGGCTTCTCCGTCGTCCGCGAGTTCGTGGGCCACGGCACCGGCAGGGAGCTGCACGAAGACCCCGAAGTGCCGAACTACGGCCATCAGGCCGCGGCCCCCGTCTCGTCCCCGGCATGACCATCGCCATCGAGCCCATGATCTGCCAGTACGACTGCAAGATCACCCAGGCCAAGGACGGCTGGACGGTCAAGACCAGGGACGGCGGTCTGGCTGCTCACTTCGAGCATTCCATAGCCATCCTGAAGGACCGCACCGAGATCATGACCCGGAGCTGGGATGACCCCAGCTTTGACCCCGATACCTTCAGCTTCAAGTAAGGCTTGAGACCGAGACCTCCCTTTCCGGGGAGTCTTTTTGGTTTTGAAAGACGTTATTTATGCAATTCTGACAAGTTTTGGTGAAAAAGATTCATCTTCACGGTGGAAATGGCAATGCAGAGGGCGGAAAAAGACCGTTTTGGAAAAGCAAGAATTTTTTATCGGAAATACGGAAAAAACCACTTGCAAAATGGATACAAAAGGTGTATAATCTATAAATGGCCGTGACAGCCAGATGCTTTCTCGGTGGACAGGGATTTTCTGCCCACTTTGCGGATTTTGTGCCGCAGGAGAAGAAGTATGTGGCTTTCATCGCCGCCTGTCCGTCCCAACACGACAAACTGAGCAGATCCAATGAGGAGGCAATTAGCTTGTCTAAAGAAGACGTCATCGAAATTGAAGGCATCGTGCGTGAAGCCATGCCCAACGCCATCTTTAAGGTGGAAATGTTGAGCGAGGACAAGAACACCGGGAAGCTCACTCCCAGTGGTCACATCCTCTTAGCGCACATCTCCGGCAAGCTGCGGACCAATTTCATCCGTATCCTGCCCGGGGACAAGGTAACCGTGGAAATGTCGCCCTACGACTTGTCGAAGGGCCGCATCACCTGGCGCTCCAAATAAGCACCAGGGTATCAACCAAAAGGAGGTTCAACATCATGAAGGTCAAGCCTTCCGTGAAACCCATCTGCGAAAAGTGCAAGGTCATCCGCCGCAAAGGCCGCGTGATGGTCATCTGCCAGAACCCCAAGCATAAGCAGCGCCAGGCTAATTCGGGCGCCTGGGGGTCAAGTGCGTAGAGTCCCGGCGCAGACCCCGACACGGACATGGGATGATTTTTGGAGGAAAACTACTATGGCACGTATTGCCGGCGTTGACCTGCCCCGCGAGAAGCGCGTTCAGGTGGGTCTCACCTACGTTTACGGTATCGGTCAGACCACTGCCAACAAGATCCTGGCAGCTACTGGCATCAACCCCGATACCCGCGTCAAGGACCTGACTCTGGAAGAAGAGGCTAAGATCCGTGACTACATCGATCAGGCTAACATCATCGTCGAGGGCGACCTGCGTCGTAATGTCGCTCTGGACATCAAGCGCCTGGTTGAGATCCAGTCCTTCCGTGGCACCCGCCATCGCAAGAACCTGCCCTGCCGTGGCCAGCGTACCAAGACCAATGCACGTACCTGCAAGGGTCCCAAGCGCACGGTCGCTAACAAGAAGAAGTAAGGAGGTTCTGAGAAATGGCAAGTGCAAATAACGCCAAGAAGGGCGCAAACGTCCGCATGAAGCGGAAAGAGCGTAAGAACATTGCAGCCGGTCAGGCTCACATCCAGTCTACGTTCAACAATACTGTCGTCACCATCACCGACCTGCAGGGCAATGCAGTGTCTTGGTGCTCCTCTGGCTCCCTGAACTTCCGCGGCAGCCGCAAGAGCACTCCGTTTGCAGCTCAGTCTGCAGCAGAGACCGCTGCCAAGGTCGCTATCGAGCATGGCATGAAGACCGTTGAGGTCTACGTCAAGGGCCCCGGCGCTGGCCGTGAGTCCGCTATTCGTGCGCTTCAGGCCACCGGTCTGGAAGTCACCCTCATCAAGGACGTGACTCCCATCCCCCACAACGGCTGCCGTCCCCCGAAGCGCCGTCGTGTCTGATCGAAGGAGGAAACTGAATTATGGCAAAGAATACGCAGCCTATCGCAAAGCGTTGCAAGGCCCTGGGCATTTCTCCTGCGGTCATGGGCTATGCAAAGAAGAATACTACCCGCAACTCCAATGGCAACATGCGCAAGAAGCAGTCTGAGTACGCTACTCAGCTGAAGGAGAAGCAGAAGGTCAAGTTCATCTACGGCGTTCTGGAGAAGCAGTTCCACAACGCTTACCTGAAGGCTGAGGCTATGCCCGGCAAGACCGGTGAGAACCTGCTCCAGCTCATGGAGCGCCGTCTGGACAACGTCGTGTTCCGTCTGGGTTTTGCTCAGACCCGCCGCGACGCTCGTCAGCTGGTCTCTCACGCTCACTTCACCGTCAACGGCAAGAAGGTCAACATCCCCTCTTACCTCATCAAGGCCGGTGATGTCATCGAGGTCCGTGAGTCCAGCCGCAGCTCTGCGAAGTTCGCTAAGCTGACTGGCCCCGAGGCCCCTGTCGTGGCTCTGCCCTCCTGGCTGGACCGCGAGGCCGGCACCCTGAAGGGCGTCGTCAACAAGCTCCCCGAGCGCAGCGACATCGACTACGAAGTTGCAGAGCACCTCATCGTCGAGCTGTACTCCAAGTAATCCATTAAGAAGGCCTGGCCTTCCCACTGGATGGCCGGTTTTCGCATTCTTTTCTTTGAAAGAATTTAATAATGGGCCGATGGCAACATCGGTTTGACAAGGAGGGCATAGATATGATGGAGATTGAACGTCCCAAAATCGAAACGGCAAGCCTGTCTCCCGACGGCCGCTACGGCAAGTTCGTGGCAGAGCCTCTGGAGCGTGGCTTTGGCATCACACTGGGCAACAGCCTGCGTCGTGTGCTTCTTTCCTCTCTGCCCGGTGTCGCCGTGACCAGCGTCAAGATCGACGGCGTGGTTCACGAGTTCTCCACCATTGAGGGCGTCAAGGAAGACGTTACCGAGATTGTCCTGAACCTGAAGGGTATCGCTGCAAAGCTGTACACCGACGGTCCGAAGACAGTGCGTGTTGAGGCAGTTGGCCCCTGTGAGGTCACCGCCGACAACATCAAGCAGGGCGATGATATTGAGATCCTGAACCCTGAGTGGCACATCGCAACCCTGGGCGAGGGCGGCAAGCTCGTCATGGAGCTGACTTTCGATAAGGGTCGCGGCTATGTGCCCGCTGAGCGCAACAAGCAGGCCATCATCGAGAAGAATGACATCAACACTCTTCCCGTTGATAGCATTTACACCCCCGTGCTCAAGGTGAATTATAATGTCGAGAGCACCCGTGTTGGCCAGGCCATCGACTACGACAAGCTGACCATCGAGGTTTGGACGGATGGCACGATCAATGCACAGGAGGCCGTTTCTTTGGCTGCCCGTGTGCTGACCGAGCACCTGAACCTGTTCGTCAACCTGTCCGACGAGGCCGCTGGCGCTGAGATCATGGTGGAGAAGACCAACGACGATAAGGAGAAGGCTCTGGAGATGACCATCGAAGAGCTGGATCTGAGCGTCCGTTCCTTCAACTGCCTCAAGCGCGCCGGCATCAACACGGTGGAGGATCTGGTCAGCAAGAGCGAGGACGAAATGATGAAGGTTCGTAACCTCGGCCGCAAGAGCTCGAGGAAGTCATGGCGAAGCTGGACTCTCTCGGCTTCAAGCTGAACACAGACGATGAGTAATATTAAAGTTAAGGAGTGAAACGGGATGCCCGGTACCAGAAAGCTCGGTAGAACCAGCGACAGCCGCAACGCTATGATGCGCGCTATGGTTACCTACCTGTTAGAGAATGGCAAGATTGAGACCACTGTCACTCGCGCCAAGGACGTTCGTTCCATGGCCGAGAAGATGATCACCCTGGGTAAGGCCAGCGACCTGCACACCAAGCGTCAGGTCTACGCCTACATCACCAAGGAAGATGTTGCAAAGAAGCTGTTTGATGAGATCAGCCCAAGTACGCTGACCGCAACGGCGGCTACACCCGCATCATCAAGATCGGCGCTCGCCGCGGCGACGCTGCTGAGATGGCAGTTCTGGAGCTCGTCTGATCGACTCTGACTGAATAAATCAGTATCAAAAAGCCCTTTCCCGTCCGGGAGAGGGCTTTTTCTGTTTTCGCCGCTTGGCAGAGCCCTCCTTGCGTGATTGTACTGATAACTGTTATGGTATGCAGATTTCCACGAGCAGGAGGGAATATGTTGAAAATCAAAGGATGGCTGCGGGCGGCTGCGCTGTGCGCGGCGTTCTGCCTGCTGCTGACCGGGTGCAGCATCCCCATGCAGGAAGAAACGGTGCAGGTGGAGGAACTGCTGCGTGCGCCCCGCCTTGCGGGCGATTACGGCGCATTGCAGACCGCCCTGAACGACTGGCTGGGGGAGAGCGCCCAGCTGAAATATCCGCTGCGGGGCGACCTGCTGTCGCCCTTTGTGCTGCAGGATTTCGACGGCGACGGCGAACAGGACGCAGCGGTGTTCTACACCACGGCCCTCACCTCCAATGTATGCGTTGCTTTCTTACGCAAGAACAGCGGGGGTGCCTGGCAGGTGAGCCAGACCGTGGAGGGCCTGGCCGATTCGGTGGACAATGTCCGGCTGGCTCAGCTTCAGGCGGGCGGCACGGCCCAGCTCGTCGTGGGCTATGCGGCTTCGCAGGATGACCACTACGTGGCCGTTTACTCCTACGAGAACGGCGAGGTGTCGGCCATCCTCGAGCAGGCCTATGAGCAGTACCTCGTGGAGGACATCACCGGCGGAGGCAGCGAAGACCTTATCCTGATGTCCACGCTGGAAGACAGCGGCGTCCAGATCGAGCTGCTGACCGTCGATAAGGACGGAAGCTTCCAGCAGGTGGCCGTTATGGCACTGTCGGGCGATAAGTTCTCGGGCTGCGCCTCGGTGGCGGCGGGCCTCGGCGCGGACGGAAAGCACTATCTGGTGCTGGACGGCTGGACGGGCATCTCGGGCAATAATCTGGCCTCGGTGCTGCTGCGGTTCGACGATGAGAGCCAGCAGATGGTGCCGGCCTCTCAAATCACCAGCGAGGAGCTGTACAATGCCTCGCTGCGCAATGTCCCAAGCCTCGTGAGCCGCGATCTGGACGGCGACGGCACCGTGGAGATACCGACCCAGCCGACGAAGCGGGTCTGCTGAACATGAGCCAGAGCCGACGGATGGATTTCATCGTCTGGATGGACTACACGGCGTCAGCGCCGGAAAAGAGCTTCGGCCTGCTGGATGAGGAGACCGGCTGCTATATCGCCCTGCCCGTCGAGTGGGAGGGCAACCTGATGCTGACGGACAGCACGGACGAGGAAGACGCCGTGGAGCTGCGGACGGTAGACGAGAACAAGCTGGTGCTTACCCTGCGGCTGGCTTCGTCCAGCGAGAACGCTGTGGGATGGACCGCCTTGGTGTGGTGGCGTCCCGCCAGATGCAGGCAAAGCTCGGCCCGGATGTGACCATAGAGGACCCGGATTACCGGCTCTCCCGGTCGCTGTACCGGCTGAATTAGCCCTCTCAGGCCGGGGAAGTCTGAGCGGACTGAATAAAAATGATTTTTCGTAACATGCCGGGCCTTGCGCATAAGGCAAACCGGATAGAAACGGAGGAACGATAAATGGTCAAGGTTCTGGTAGTGGAAGATGAGCCAGCATTCGTGAGATGATAGCGCTGAACCTGCGTCTGGCCGGGATGGAGGCTGTGGAGGCGGACAGCGCCGAAGCGGCCCTGCCTCTTCTGGAGCAGCGGCCGGGCTGTGACGCGGCCATCCTGGACGTGATGCTGCCGGGCATGAATGGCTTCTCGCTCTGCGAGACCATCCGCCGCACCGACCAGAAGATCGGCATCATCATCCTGAGTGCCAAGGGGCAGGAGCAGGATAAGATCCGCGGTCTGTCCATCGGTGCCGACGACTATATGACCAAGCCCTTCAGCGTCAGTGAGCTGCTGGCCCGTGTGGAGGCGCTCTGCCGCCGCGTGGGCCTCGGCCGGCGCCGAGGCAGGGGAGCAGGCACCGGCCTCACTGGTGAGCGGCAGTTTTGTGTTGGACGAGAACCGCCGCGTCCTGCTCAAGGCGGGCAAGCCCATCGAGCTGACTCAGGTGGAGTTCCAGATCATGGAGCTGTTCTTCCGCAACCCCGGTGTGGCGCTGGTGCGCGAGCGCATCCTCAAAGGTGTCTGGGGTGAAAACTACTTCGGCGACGTCAAGATCGTGGATGTGAACATCCGCCGTCTGCGGATGAAGGTGGAGGATGAGCCAGCCATCCGGCACATATCCTCACCGTGTGGGGATATGGTTATCGGTGGGAGGAGTAACATGCGAAGCGGTATCACCCGGCGATGGCTGCGGGGCAGTCTGCTCATTACGGTACTGCTGGTGCTGCTGGTGGAGGTCATGTTCCTCTACAGCGCCACCCGCAGCTACTACAACGGCGTCCAGCAGACCATGTACCGCCGCTTTTCGTCCATCACCGGTCAGCTCAAAATGTACACCGGCGAGACGAGCCAGAAGACCGCCGCCAGCCGCAGCGTGGCCCTGCGCCGGATGGTGGAGCAGTTCTCCGATAAGGACAAATATGAGTTCATGCTGCTGGACAGCTACGGCGGTGTCATCGCCTCGTCCAGCGGCACCGATGCCGAGGCATCGTCACCCGCACCGACTTTGAGCAGGCGCAGGACGCCGTGGACGGGCAGGGCATCGCCATCTACCGCACCCAGAGCGGAGAGATGGTCATGGCGGCCTGCTGTCTCGTACCCTATGCAGCCGAAGATGTGCCGCCATGCGTCTCGTCACCAGTCTGACGCTGGTGGAAGAACAGCTCAAACGCACCGTGGTGGTGGCCCTCATCATGGGTGCGGCGGTTCTGGCCTTTACCATCATGTCGGGCCTGTACTTCGTGCGGAGCATCGTGGTGCCGCTGGGACAGGTGGAGCGCACCGCCGCCGGCATCGCCCGGGGTGAGCTGGACGTCCGTCTGCCCGTCACCGGCGACGAGCGGGATGAGGTGGACCGCCTGCGCGGCACCATCAACCGGATGGCCGAGGGCCTCGAAGAGA
>ENA-OQLB01000505-OQLB01000505.1-human-gut-metagenome-genome-assembly--contig:-NODE-505-length-21898-cov-5.901061_pt1 | contig 21898 bp, 24 predicted proteins | sample MGYA00242656_ERZ504813 | MGnify/ENA primary metagenome ERZ504813 (study PRJEB26092, sample SAMD00036388) | human gut metagenome | host: Homo sapiens | study: EMG produced TPA metagenomics assembly of... | reverse complement strand
CTTCTGTAGGTACCTCTGGCCTTAGCTTCGGATTGCTGTCACTTCCGGTCAGAACTTCCTGTCTACTGCCACATCCTGTAAATGCAGTTACAACCATTGCTGCAGCAACTACCGCTGCAAAAACTCTCTTTTTCATGCATTACCTCTTTCTTTCCGGTATTTTCCTGTTTTTTGACTTACGTTTTCCGTTCCTTTTAGTTTAGCGCTAAATCTATTGTTAATCTATCACGCGCATAGAGATTCGTCAATATAATTTTATTATTTTCGTCGATTTTTCTAGTATTTATATGAGTTTTTTGTGCATTTTTCATATTCCAAGGCTGCATTTTTTTTATTTTCCCGCAATCATACATTGATTTTTTCACTACGTTGGGCTATAATATATATAGTTTATAAACCGTTTTTTCGAACATTTATATTTCGTGTTTAAACCTTGTAAACCTGTAATAAGAGGATACATAAATTCTGGATTTTTCATTGTATTTTTATTTTTAACTGAGAAATGTGTCAGAATTTTTTATATATATGTATGACAGCAGTTTCCTTCCCGGAAACTGCTATGGAAGAACAGAGGTGTGTAGTATGACATTAAAAGATATCGCAGATCTGGCCGGTGTCAGTATGATGACCGTCTCCAATGTGATCAACGGCAAAACCAGCCGCGTTCCCAGAAACCAGAGACAAGGTCAATGCGATCATAGAAGAATACGGATATGTTCCCAACCTGAATGCCCGGAGCTTATCCAATAAAAAATCCCATATCATCGGCATCATCATTTCCCTGGATGAAAAAGATGTGCTCCTGGGAACCAACTATTTTGAGAACCCTTATGTCAGCACTATGATCGGTGCTATCGAAAAAGAACTGCAGAAGAATGAATATTTCACCATGATCCGCTCTGTATCAAAAAAATGCGGATATCATTTCCCTTCTGAAGAACTGGAATGTAGACGGAATCATCATTCTTTATCCTGCTGCCGGCGAATACATGGCGAAGCTGATGGATTCCGCCACCTGCCCCATCGCCACTTTTGACTGTGAACTGGAACACCCCAATCTTATCAATATCACTTCCAATGATGAGAAGGTCTTTACCTTTCCACAAAATATATGATCAATCACGGTCATTCCGCCATTGCCTTTGTGGCCGATTACAAAAACAACCACGTTCTTACCAGCGTTTCAATGGCTATAAACGGGCGCTGGAGGAGAACCATATTGCTTTTAACCCGGATTATGTTTATGAGTACTCTCCTTCCTATGAGGCGGTATCCAGGCCGGCCGTGAGATCGCATCCAACAGCTCTCCAGTTACCGCTGCGGTAACTACAGCGGATATCTGTGCTATCGGAATTATGGAGGGTGCCCGCCTGGGCGGCTACCGCGTTCCTGTGGATCTCTCTGTGATCGGATATGATAACCTGACACTGTGCCAGTACACTCTGCCAAGCTGACCTCCGTCTCCCAGAACATCCCCCGGAAAGCACTCCTTGCCACCAGTCTTCTCCTGGAAAAGATCCGCACCGGCTCTGTCAGCTCCTCCTGCCGGCCTGCCCTGGATGTTGAGATCGTGGATCGCAGTCAGTGATCTCGTTGTATTAAGTACAGTGATTTTATCCTGACTACCTCTTATTCAAGAATCAAATCATAAAATCCCGGAACTGCTGCAGTGCTTCTGATCTGCCAGCACTGGCACAGCTCCGGGATTTCCGTTACAAACCTCCCGATACACGCTGTTGATCGTAGCCTGGGCGTGCTCCAGCTCTTTCTTCCGGACGATGCTTCCCTATCACTTAAGATCGCCAGCATCTCATCGATCACATCCTCACTCTGGGACTTGTCACCCTGTATAAATACCCCAGCATCCGTGTAGCTGTGTAATCGGTATTCATATGTTTATAGGCGATTTCCCGGCACAGCTCATCGGGATATCCCTTATCCTGAAGCGCTCTGTAAAGCTCATCTGTTCTTGTATCTACCATATCCTCCTGAGATTCCTTTCCTGTTTTTATTATAATTTCGCCAAGCGGATATTCGCGATCCGCTTTCGCTGGTTCCATCCATATTCAGTACAATAAATCGAACATTTCCCTTCCACTCTTCTGCATGATCACAAACGCGACCGCTTCACGATTTATCCTCCTCATCCATGCCATTTTCTTTACCAGCCTTATATATCCCCCGGATCCCCAGGATCAATGTCACGAAAATCCCTGTGATCAGTATCCACACCGGCCACATAGGTGCCGTTCCCAGATTCCCGCTGATCCCGGCATCAAGACATACTCCAATGGATAACAGCTTGATCACAGACATCATTTTTGACGCGATTTCAAAGATATGCTCTCTGTTTTCCTCTGTCACCTCAACCGGATAATTCCACCACTGTGGAAATCTCTGACAGAACATCAGAAGTGCCAAGATCAGCAGCCCCAAAATCGGCTCCAGAAGAAGGCTGCCCTTCTTCCCATACCGGTCCGGGATCCCATGAGCATTAAAATGGATCGGCACCCTCTCCGGCAGATTTCCCCAGGTGGCCACAAGATACATCACGTACCCAAGGATCATCAGAAAGCAAAGCACATCTGTAATATTCCGCAGTTTTTTCTCAGACATTATCCATCCCCCTTTCATTGCAAAATAAACCCGTCTGTAAATCGAATACTCTCTTTTCTGTATTTTACACACAAATTACCTGCTTGTAAAAGTATTTTGCAAAAAATTACCTTACATAACAATATCTGTTAAGCACTAACGATTGCATACGAAATTTTTATATGATAAAATAGACATGTTGTCCAAAAACATATTTAAGAAAGGGAAAGAAATATGTTAGAAAAAATCTTCAAGCTGTCCGCAAATAAAACGGACGCTAAAACAGAGGTTCTGGCAGGTATCACCACCTTCATGACAATGGCCTATATCCTGGCAGTTAACCCGAACATCCTGTCCGCAACCGGCATGGATTCCGGAGCTGTATTCACAGCTACCGCACTGGCAGCCTTCCTGGGAACGTTGCTGATGGCAATCTTCGCCAACTACCCGTTCGCACTGGCACCCGGAATGGGTCTGAACGCATACTTTGCCTATACAGTTGTTATCGGTATGGGATACAGCTGGCAGTATGCACTGACTGCAGTTTTTGCAGAAGGTATCGTATTTATCGTTCTTTCACTTACCAATGTACGTGAAGCGATCTTCAATGCGATCCCTCTGAACCTGAAATCCGCAGTCAGTGTTGGTATCGGTCTTTTTATTGCATTTGTAGGATTACAGAATGCCAATATCGTGATCGGCGGCTCCACTCTGCTGCAGCTTTTCTCTGTAGATGGCTACAACGCAGCCAAGGGTGTAGAGGCTTCCTTCAACAATGTGGGGATCACCGTTATCCTGGCTCTGATCGGTATCATCGTAACAGGAATCCTGGTTGTTAAAAATGTAAAGGGAAACATCCTCTGGGGTATCCTGATCACATGGGGACTTGGAATCATCTGTCAGTTCGCCGGACTTTATATTCCGAACCCGGAAATCGGCTTCTACAGCCTGCTCCCGGATTTCAGCAACGGACTCTCTATCCCGAGTCTTGCTCCGATCTTTGCGAAGCTGCAGTTTGACGGAGTTTTCTCACTGAATTTCCTTGTTATCCTGTTTGCATTTTTATTTGTAGATCTTTTTGATACTCTTGGAACTCTCGTTGGTGTCTCTTCTAAAGCAGGCATGCTGGATGAAAATGGCAAGCTTCCTAACATCAAGGGCGCACTTCTTGCAGATGCAGTTGCAACAACTGCCGGTGCAGTTCTTGGTACATCCACAACCACTACCTTCGTAGAAAGTGCTTCCGGTGTATCCGAAGGCGGAAGAACCGGACTTACCGCAGTGACAACTGCCATCTTATTTGGCCTGTCCCTGTTCCTGTCTCCGATCTTCCTGGCAATCCCGTCCTTTGCCACAGCTCCGGCTCTGGTGATCGTTGGATTGTACATGCTCAGCAATGTTATCAGCATTGATTTCAGCGATATGTCCGAGGCGATCCCATGTTATGTATGTATCATCGCAATGCCGTTCTTCTACAGCATTTCCGAAGGTATCTCCATGGGAATTATCACATACGTAGCCATCAACCTGATCACAGGTAAGGCAAAAGAAAAGAAGATCAGCGCTCTGATGTATGTACTGGCAGTGCTGTTTATCCTGAAATATATTTTCCTGTAAAATATGGCAAAAAAATTCCCGGGCCTTTTGTCCCGGGAGTTTTTTTATTCCAGCAAAATATTCTTATTTCTTCGGCTGATACCGCATATTCGATACATTATAAACCGTGATAAACGCTTTCGGGTCCTCCTGGTTTATAAACTTCATCAGCTTCTGATATTCACCTTTATCTACGATGGTGATGATCTCACGGCGTTTTTCCATGTTATAGGCTCCGATGGCCTCATAGATCGTGGCTCCGCTGTGCAGGTCATGAATGATAAACTGCCTCAGCTCCTCTTCCTTTTTCGTGATGATGCAGACACGCCGCTTGATATTATTGTCAAAAATAAAATGATCCAGAACGATTCCGTTAAAATACGTTCCCAGAATACTTAAGACCACCGTCTTTTTATCATACACAAGCGCCGCGGAAAGTGCCACGCACATACCGGAAAGAGACATGGCTTTTCCAAGTTCCATGTGGAGATACTTATTCATGATCTTCGCCACGATATCCAGTCCGCCTGAGGATGCATTCCGGTTAAAAAGAATGCTAAGTCCCACACTCACTACCAGAATATAACACAGAACATCCAGTTCCTGGCTATCTGTCATGGAACCGAAATTTGGAAAAATGATCTCAAACAATCCCAGAAACAACGGCAGCATTACACTGGTATAAACCGTCTTAACTCCAAACTCTCTTCCACAGGTAAAAAATCCAATGATCAGCAATACCACATTCAGGATCATGGTAATCGCCGACAGCTGCAGCGGCACAAAGTTGGAAAGCACGATTCCAAGACCGGAAATACTGCTGACCGACGTATGGCTTGGCACCAGGAAAAAATATACCGCTGCTGCGATGATCGCCACTGCTACGGTGAGAATCACGGTTTCCTTAACGATATCCGCATAATTCAGTTTCTTTTTCATGATTTCAGATACTCTTCCCATTCTTTTTCTTTAGCGCCCACCAGCACCTTGTCTTTCCCAACAAGGATTGGTCGTTTCACAAGCATCCCGTCTGTTGCAAGAAGCGCAAGCTGCTCTTCCTCACTCATCTCCGGAAGTTTATCTTTCAGTTTCATCTCTTTATAAATATTTCCACTGGTATTGAAGAAACGCTTCAGCGGAAGACCGCTTTTTTCCCACCAGGCTTTCAGTTCCTCTGCAGTTGGATTGTCCGTCTTAATATCACGCAAAGTATATTCTGCGCCACTCTCATCCAGCCATTTCTGAGCCTTTTTGCAGGTACTGCATTTTGGATAGCATACAAATAACATCTTATGTCCCCCTGTTCTTCGGCAGTAAATACGTAAATTCACTGCTGTCTTTTTTTTTGCCTACAGCACAGAATTTTTATAGAACTTTTTCACTGTACTGTCCAGGTTTTATTTTAACATAGACGATGCGGTATTTCTATCCTCTTGTTCCGACCATATCAGCTTCGATTCCTGTTTCATCTCATCCACAATTTTCTCCGCTGCATCCAGATCTCCCTTTGCTTCCAGCTCTGTTAATTCCAGACTCTTCTTTCCGGCCTCCTCACTCATATAATAAACCTCTGTTACCGTTTCCGGGATGCTATCATCTTCCGGTGATACTTCCTCTGTCTTTTTGGAAAAATCCTGAAGCAGCATGTCATCGCCTTTCAGTTCCAGAGTTCCTGCATATGGCGCGTCAATGGCGTAGACGAACTCTGTTTTTCCATCTTCCGTGTACTGTACTTTCATTCGGTTGATGAGATTATTGGAAGAATACAATCTATTATTTTTTACGTACATTCCGCTATTTTCCAGGGTCATGTATTTTTCGTTGAAATACCAGTGATTGTAGCCTGCTGCCGCAGCGATGAGTGTCAGGATAACTGCCACTGCTGCTGTCAGCACTCTGCGTATTATTAATTTTCTCCGGATTTTTTTCAGTGCGGCTACGCTTCCGGTATTTGCATTACTTTCAGTATTTTCCGTCCCACCAGTTCCACATCCTGCTACAGAAGCTACAGATGATCTTATCCGGGCCTGCTCTTTTCCCTGCTCTTCTTTCATGATCTCCAACATTTTTCTGCATTCCTGACAGGTTCCCATATGTTCTTCCACCAGCGCCCGACTGTCTTCGCTTAATATCCCATCTATATAAGATGGCATCAGATCCTGTATTACGTCACATGTAATCTTCATATTCCAGCTCCTCTCTGATCTTTACTCTTGCACGGTAATAAGTCACCCGCGCCCAGTTTTCACTTTTTCCAAAAAGCATTCCGATCTCACTAAACTTAAGCTCTCCGAATGTCCGCAGGGAAAAAACTTCTTTATACGGTTCCGAAAGGCCATGCAAAACTTTGTGGATCTCCATAGCCTGACTCCGCTGTGCCAGCTTTTCCTCAAAAATTTCTCCACCATGGCTTTCTGCTGTTTCCGGCTGCTCCTCTCCGGGAAGTTGCTTTTTCTGCTTTTTCAGATGGTCGTACAACGTATTCTTTGCAATCTGGCAAAGCCACACCCGCACATCGCAGTCATCACGGAACTGATCTGCTTTTTTCAGCGCCTTAAAAAATGTCTCCTGGGTCACTTCCTCAGCCAGCGCTCCATCCCGTGAGACAGAACGGATATACCGATATACAATGTCAAAATATGTCCGGTAAAGTTCCTCAATATTCATCGGTTCTTTCTTTTCCTCCCTTCTCACTTATAAGACGCACTGATCTCAAAAACGTTACAGAAAATTTCTAGTCTTTTTAATTGATTTTTCTTTTTTACTTTGATACGATTAATCCAATTATATAAAAATAATAATATATTTTTCATGAGGTGATTACAATGTCCAATATCTTTGATATTACTAAATTCGACTTGTACAAAGAAGATAATCGCCGCGAAGTAAAGAAATCCAATGGTGGATTACCATCTTCTTTATGGGATACCTACTCTGCATTTGCCAACTGCTATGGCGGAGTAATCATCCTGGGAGTTGCTGAAAATAAAGACGGAAGCTGGAGAACTACAGGATTAAAAGCAGAAAATCAAGGCAAATTATTAAAAGAATTCTGGGATACTATAAACAATCGAAAAAAGGTAAATATAAATCTTCTCACCGACACTGATGTAGAACCTTTAAACTCAATGATGATATGATCATTGTAATTTATGTTCCAATGCTCGCCGTGAACAAAAACCGGTTTATATTAATGATGATATTTTTAATGGAACTTTTCGCAGAAATCACGAAGGAGATTATCACTGTACCAACTCCAGGTTAAAACAATGATTCGAGATCAAACTGATAATACTATGGATATGAGTGTTCTTGATGACGTTCCTATGACTGATCTGAACTATGAAACCATACAGGGATACAGAAACCGTCACAGATCATTGAAACCAGCACATCCTTTTGGCCGCCTGGATGATTTTGAGTATCTTCGCAGCATAGGAGCTGCCGCTATTTCAAATATCGATAAGCAATTACATCCAACAGCTGCCGGAATGCTTATGTTTGGAGATGAATATAATATTGTTCGTCATTTTCCTGAGTATTTTCTCGATTATCAGGAAATACTTGATCCTTCAATACGCTGGACAGACCGCTTACAATCCAGTTCTGGAGAATGGTCTGGTAATATCTGTGATTTTTATTTCAGAGTTTATAACAAACTTATCACGGATATAAAAATCCCTTTTAAGACTGTTGATGGAAATCGTATCGATGATACACCTATTCACGAAGCCCTCAGAGAAGCATTAGCCAATTGTTTAATAAACGCTGATTTTTATGGCGTACGTGGTATTGTTATCAGAAAAAATACTGAAAAAATAATATTTGAAAACCCTGGTTATTCCCGAACTGGTAAACAACAGATGCGTAAAGGTGGAATATCAGACCCTCGAAATAAAATATTGATGAAAATGTTTAATCTCATCAATATAGGTGAACGTGCCGGAAGTGGTGTTCCAAATATTTTTAATACTTGGGCAGATCAGGGGTGGCCTGAGCCAATCATTGAAGAAGAATTTGATCCAGACCGCACTATCTTAGTTCTTACTATTAAGAAAAAGCGACGTACAAAAACAAGCAGTAAAAAACAAGCGATAAAAACAAGCGATAAAACAAGCAATAAAACAAGCAATAAAACCTTTCAACATATGAATAAAATAAAAAAATATCTGTCCAAAAACGGGCCTTCAAAAACAAGCGATATCGCTTCTTATATAAAATTAAGCTCTCCACGAACCAGAGCTATATTAAACGAAATGCCTGACGTATCACATGATGGTCTAATAATAATAGAAAATATTTTTTGAAATAAACGTTTCTTATAAATAAAGCCCCTTGTTTCACAATCGCAAAACAGGGAGCTTTATTTTTTATTCAAAACCAATGCGTAATTTCCGACGGCCGGTAACCTTACATCTGACGATCAATCAGCTGCAGTATCTCGGACATTCCTCGTACACTCTGCTCTCTGCTGCATACCTTCACATCGTTCCATGCTTTTCATAATATTTCTTTTTTTCCGCATACATAAGATCATCTGCTCTTCTCAGCATTGTCTCAAGCTCCGAAGAGCTTTCCTCCCAGACAACACCAACAGAAACACTGATCCTTTGGCAGCAATGCTATCACAGATATCCCGGACCTTACTCCGAAAAATCTTCTCATCCATATCAAAACAGATGAGTACAAATTCATCGCCACCTACCCGGTAAGCATTTTCCGGCAGAATCGCAAGCATGGAACGCGCTGTATTTATGATCAGCCTGTCTCCGGCCTCATGTCCGTAAAGATCATTCACCCGTTTCAGACCATTGATATCAATATATGCTACGCTTGTTTTATCACTGTTTTTGCCTGCATGCCTTCCAAAACCTGAATATACCTGTTCCTGTTATACAAGGTCGTCAGCATATCACGGTAGCTCATGTACTGCAGACACGCCTTACGCTCCTTGGCTTTCAGGCTGTCCGTTAAAAAGTACTGTATGGATGACAGCAGCGTATGATCCTCATAATGCAGTCTCGGATTATCTACCCCGAGAAATCCTATGATCTTTCCGTCACTGTTTAAAGGAACGGCCAGCAGCCTGGTAATGTCCTGCATCTTCAGAGTCTCATAATACGGCTGCCCCTGCTCCTCCTCAATATCCGGAATATAATACAGGCCATTTTTCCGAAAGCTGTCCATCCAGATATCCAGCATTTCCATGGGAACCTCCTGAAGATTATCCTTCTCAGCAGTCACTCCGTTCATGGCATACTCATAGGTATTTGTACAGACATTCCTCTTTTCATCGATCTGAACAATATAACTGCGATCTCCGTCAAAATACCCGCTGATAATACGCAGCAGATTGGAGATCGCCGCATCTTCATCTTCTCCTGATATCAGCTCTGCAATGCATTTATTCAGTATCGTTGCGATCTCAAGTCTTTCCTTTATCTTACCCTCTCTGCTTATCAGCTGATACATTTCCTGATTCAGCTCCGTCATCGTCACGATAAACATAATGATCATGGAAATACCAACAGAAAAATCGATCAGCGACATTCCATACCTGAATACCTGCACAGCTGCCGCCACTGCCGGAAGTACAATGCATGACAGCATAGAGAACAGGAGCTTCCTGCTGACTCTCTTTTTGTACTGGAGCAGAAGCGTAAGATCAATGAGCAAGCCTGCTGCCGAAAAAAGAATTGACATAATATATAACGGTGCCCGATGATAACAATTATCCCCATCTATGTAATAATACCAGTGAGTAAACTGCGAGATCACCACAAAAGCAACCCCTGCAGCAGCAATAACATATCCGGCTTTTACTCTTTTTAATGTTCTCCGCTCCCTCTTCGAAAACAGATAAACACACACATAAATGTGAAAACACAGCAGGACTACGTCACTTAAAAGGAATACGAGAAAACTCGAAATACGGACCATCACATTGCCCGGAACTCCGGGATATCCGCTGAAAATATGCGCCATGGCATCCATCAGCAATAACAGGGAAGCAAAACTCTCCATCAGGATAAGATACCGACGCTTTTCCCTGTCATAATTACTGCTCAGAAATATACATAATGCAGCTATGGCACAAAATACACATCCCCATATAAGTATCGCTACCTGCAGTACTTTTTCATCCGGCATAAAAAACACTCCTCACATTCGTCACTTACAATAAGTATTACACTTTACCGTGCAAAAGTCAACCTTCCAAAAAAATCCCGGAGTACATTGTCATACTCCAGGATTTTGTCGTCAACCGGATAAAAGCAACCGCATTCGCTACATAATTCTACACCAGATAACTGCTTCGCAGTTGATTCAGTTAAAGCTCTTCCCCGCAGGATTCAATCACTTTTTTGTACCAGTAAAAAGAATCTTTGCGGATTCTAGAAAAGTCTCCGGTCCCGTCATCATTTTTATTTACATAGATAAGGCCATAACGCTTCTTGAATTCTCCAGTGGAGGCACTGACAAGATCTGTACAGCCCCAGCAGGTGTAGCCGATCAGATCTACTCCGTCATGGATTGCTTCCTTCATCTGCTCTATATGGCGGCGCATATATTCAATACGGTAATCATCGTGAATCTTTCCATCCTCTGTCAGCTGATCCACCGCCCCAAGACCATTTTCCACGATCATGATCGGAATCTGATAGCGGTCATAGATCTGGTTCAGAACATAGCGAAGACCAGTTGCATCGATCTGCCAGCCCCAGTCGGAAGCTTTCAGATATGGATTTTTCAGATTGTCACTTCCATTTCCGGCCGTTTTCTCTCCGTCCTTTGTCACGCTGACACAGCTACTGGAATAATAGCTGATGGTGAAAAAGTCCACCGTACCCTTCTTGAGGATCTCTTTATCCTCCTGAAGAACCTCCAGCTGGATTCCGTGCTCCTCAAAGTATCTCGCTGCAAATCCCGGATAATATCCTCTTACATGAACATCACCGGCAATGGAATTGTGGATCTGCCAAACTGCTGTGCATATAAGATATCATCCGGATGGCAAGTATATGGATAACCATTGTGATAAGCAAGCATACAGCCAAGCATAAACTCCGGATCGATCTCATGAGCCATGGAAACTGCAAGTGCACTTGCTACCAGCTGGTGATGCATTGCCTGATAACGGCTCTGCTCACATACATCCTTCGGGTCCAGCATTCCTGCACAGAATACCGCACCAAAGTCCTGCGTCAGCATATTGATCTCATTAAAAGTCAGCCAGTATTTTACCTTACCTTTATATCTCTCAAATAAAACCTTTGCAAATCGAAGATAGAAATCGATCATCTTACGATTTTTCCATCCGCCATACTCCAGAGAAAGATGAAGGGGATTCTCATAATGAGAGATCGTTATCAGCGGCTCAATGTTATATTTTCTCAGTTCGTCGATCACATTGTCGTAGAACTTAAGGCCTTCCTCATTTGGAGTTTCCTCATCCCCATTTGGGAACACTCTGGACCAAGAAATAGAAAAACGATATACCTTAAATCCCATCTCTGCAAAAAGAGCAATATCCTCTTTCCAGTGATGATAAAATCAGTCGCCTGGTGATTGGGATAAAATTCTTCCGGTAACGGTGCCGGCGGTGTAAGACGACGTTCCTTATCCACACTTCCTCCTGTCAGGATATCTGCAATGGACGGGCCTCTGCCATCCTCATCCCAACCGCCTTCATACTGGTTTGCAGCGGTTGCTCCGCCCCAGAGAAAGTTTTCCGGCATACGGTTATAATTTTTCATATTTTAATTTTCTCCTTTTTACAAACATCAGGCGGATCTGTTATCTCCGCCTGATGTTTCGTTGTTATTCTTATACAATAGTCAGGAATTTATCTCCTGCATTTACAGCTGCATCTTCTTTTTCCATGCATACTGCTTTGATATAATCAGAAATATTGGTCACAACAACCGGTGTGATCAGATCATATCCTTCTTTCTTAATGGCATCCATATCGAATTCCACAAGAAGCTTTCCTTTTTTTACCTTATCTCCATCAGAAACATGGGATTTAAAATATTTACCATTTAAATTTACAGTATCAAGTCCGATGTGGATCAGAATTTCTGCTCCACTTTCTGTCACAAACATGATTCCATGTTTGCTGTCCATGATATTTGCCACCGTACCATCTGCCGGTGCATAAACCTTTCCTTCTGATGGAACGATTGCTGCTCCGTCACCTAAAACCTTATCCGCAAAAGTTTTATCCGGAACATCGGAAAGTGCTTTTACAGTTCCTGCTACCGGTGCACAAAGCTCGATCTTATCTACAAGCGGAGCGTTCTGCTGTGCCGGCTGTTTTTCTGTATCTGTGTTCTGTACTTCATCCTCTGTCTCAGCCTTTACATCCTCAAATCCGAAGATAAGCGTAAGAACAAAAGCAGCTACAAAAGATACCACGATCATAATGATTCCATAAATCAGATTGATTAATCCCTTCTCGCCGATAAACGCCGGGATCGCCATGATACAATTCTGTGCAATGTAAAGAGAAACCTGAAGAAGTCCTCCTACGATACCACCGATTCCGGCTGCGATAGAAGCTGCTACAACCGGTCTTTTCAGTTTCAGTGTAACACCATACAGAGCAGGCTCTGTGATACCCATAAGAGCGGAAACACCTGCTGCACTTGCCAGCTGTTTCATGTTGCTGTCCTTGGATCTTACAGCTACTGCAAGAGAAGCTCCGGACTGTGCAAGGTTAGAGCATACCTGAGATACAAAGATCAGTGTATCGGTACCACCGGTTGCAATGGCATTCAGTCCGATCGGTGTCAGCGCATGGTGCATACCGGTCATAACGATGAACGGGAAGGTTGCTGCAAGGATACCTACAATAATGAAACCAAGTTTTACGGACAGGAAGTTGATGGCTACCGCAAGTCCGTTACCAATAATTGTTCCGATCGTCCAACTACGATCAGGGCGATCGGTGCACTGATCAGAATTACCAGTGTCGGGTTCAGGATCAGTTTTACCATTTTCGGTGTGATCTTATCAACCAGAATCTCAATATAATGTGTGATCCATACCATCAGGATAACCGGAATAACGGAATAAGAATAAGTTGCTTTTGTGATCGGCAGACCAAACAGTGTGATGGCCGCATCACCAGCTACCATAGTTACAAAGGTAGGGCTTAAGTAAACACCGGCAATAAACAGTGCCAGTGACTGGTTCACGCGGAAAACCTTGGCAGCATTTGCTGCGATCAGGAACGGCATGAAGTAGAAAGTAACATCTCCGATAAAACTGATCACCTGGTAGGTACTGCTTGTTTCTGATACCAGATGAAAAGTTGTCAGCAGGGTAAGTACAACTTTGATCATACCGGCTGCAGTCAGGGCAGGGATCATCGGGGTCATACATCCGGTGATGGCATCGATAACTTTTGAAACAACACTCTTTGAGCTGTCAGAGTTCGCTGCCGGTGCATCATCGGTAGGAACGCCTTTGTCTTCCAATGCCTTGTAAACAGCGTTTACTTCGTTTCCTGCGATAACCTGGAACTGATCTTCATGCCAGTTAACGCCGGAGATCTCAGAAAGCTTTAAGATCTCTTTCTCGTTGATCTTCGATCTGTCTTTCACATAGAAACGAAGCCTTGTCATGCAGTGGAACAGACGGGTGATATTATCTTTTCCGCCCAGCGCTGCAATCAGTGTGTCTGCAGTTTTTGCATAGTCCTTTTTCATTTGGGGACCTCCTTTAATAATAAATATTGAAATTTATATTAAAGGTCTTGCCTGAAAAGATACGCACATAGCACGTATTTCAGTAACAATCCATTAACACCTAATTTATAAAACAATCTCTTTTCACAGATTTTTCAGACGTTTATGGTCTTCTGTGATCTTCTGGATATGAATCGTCAGATACAGCATTTCATCCTCAGTCATAGCGTATTTATATTCCTCTTCCATCATAAGATAGATCATTTTTACACAGCCGTAAGCTTCTCTGTACTGCTCCTTGATGATCTTGAAAAGCTCCTGATTCTCATCATAGTGAAGCTCTTTATGAAGGAATCTCTGAGCAAAATATTTCAGATGCGTGAGAAACCGCTGATAATACAGATTATCCTCCTGAAATTCCATATTGTCATAATACTTCTCCACGATGTCCAGGATCTGATGTACGATAATGGAAATCTGATAGCTGTCCGTCTTGCCGCCATCTTCCGCATTCACAAAATGCAATGCAAAAAATCCTGCTTCATCTGCAGAAAGATCTACCTCGAACATCTCATTTACCTTTTTCAGTAATTCCAAGCCGATCTCATATTCCTTATGATAAAGCTGCTTGATATCCAGAAGCAGCATATTCTGAAGGCGGATCCCGTTTTCAAGTCTGGAGATCGCACCCATGATATGGTCGCTAAGGGAAAAATAAATACTGTCATTTAATTTCATCCCCTTTTTTTCCTTCACTTCATTTACAAAAGCTTCCACAAAATCCAGATATTTTTCCGGAATAGCAGTCAGATAACCCTGTATCTCCTTGCTGATCTGGGCATTTTCCGCAGTAAAGATCTTCTCGATCCTGGACTCCTCCACTTGCTGTCCTTTCTTTTTCTGAAAGGCAATTCCGCAGCCCTTTACAATAACTTCATGTCCCTGTCCATCCCTGGACAGTATCAGATTATTATTCAAAATCTTATGGATAACCATATTCCTGTTCCCCCGCTGCCAGACAAATAAAAAAAGACCATTACAGTATATAGAAAACCTATTCCTATACTACTATAAGGTCTTGCCTGACGATAAATAAATATTTCAGTAACAATCCTTCTGATTCGTAACTATTAATAACTGTACGTAATAGTATCAGAAAAAATATATGTTGTCTATCTGGAATATTTAATAAAATATTTATAATATTTTTGTGAACTTTGACAAAATCCCCTGATGATCCTGCCATACGGATCAACGGGGGATTTTCTGTTCAGCTTTTTATTCTTCAGATCTCTTTTCCCTTTGTCGCAACGGCATGTACAACAAACGGTACAAACAATGTAATAAACGCCGCATATCCAAGGTATGCATATCCCTTTTTAACAACTGTCATCAGACCGAACTGTGCAATGGCAAATGCCAGGAATGTAAAGATCGCTGTAAAAACTGCATTTCTTCCAAGGTGTCCCTGCGCTTTTTTCGCCGGGCTGTCCATACGACGCTCCACTGCATTTACGCAGCGGGTCACAATACCGGAGATCATATTTACTGCTGTGGAGATAGCTCCAAGGATGATCAGCAGAGAAATGATCGGTGTCAGGATACCGGCGCCTACACCGTTCTGGACAAGTACCAGCATCGGTACCGATGCAGATGCCAGTTCACTTACATATGCAATGGCAAGAAGTCCAAGGATGGAAAGCTCCATTGCACAGAAGTTGCATACAAACATCCAGATCGCTGCTTTGTTGATCTGTTTTTCGTCCGTTACATCCTCCATGTGCTGGTACATAACAGAAACAGATGCCAGCTGGAAGAAGAAATAAAGGACTGCTGAATAGAGAGCCGGTCCAAAGGCTCCGCTCTCGGAGGAAAGTACAGTCATTTCTCCGGAGGACATAGTATGGATGGAAGCTGTGATATCTCCCCACTGTGCAATGATATTCGGAACAAGTACCAGTACAAGACCGATGATGATCAGCACACTTAATGTAGAAGCACATTTTCTTACGACATTGGTTCCGAAAAGCGCGATCACAAAGATAAATGCTGCAATGATCAGTGTACAGAGCCAGTATGGGATCCCGAACAGTGTCTGCAGTGTGGAACCGCCGGTTGCAAAGGCTGCTGCTGATGCAGTTCCGATCATGATCAGGTAACAAATCTCATAGAGATTGGACATAACCGGTTTCGTTTTTCCGTAAAGACTGTCGGAAAAGCTTCTGTAATCGTAGGTTTTGTGTTTATAAGCATAGCGCATTCCATACCAGAAAAACAATGCATACAATCCCTGTGTCACTGCCGGCAGGATCAGACACCAGATACCGTAGTTGATAAAGTACTGATAGATCTGCGCTCCTGATGCGAATCCGCCTCCGAACTGTGTGGTAAATGCGACGAACGCAAGTCCCATAGCCAGAGGCATTTTACTTTGTAATGATTTATTCTGACTCATCTCTCTTTCCCCCATTTTTTATTTATTATATTCGATGACTTTTCCCGGATTCAGGATCAGTTTATCATCGAAAGCCAGCTTGATGGCTTTATAAAGAGCGATCATTCTCGGTCCCGCAAATTCTTCCAAGAATTCCAGACGTCCGTTTCCGATGCCATGCTCACCGGAAAGCTGTCCGCCCAGTTCCTTGGACAGTGCATACAGCTCTACCAGACTTGCGTGAGTGGCTTCCTTCCACTCCTGGTCACTCATTTCCGGTCCACGGAGCATCTCTGTATGGATATTTCCGTCTCCGCAATGTCCGCAGGCTCTACACGGATACCATGTGCACTTGCGATCTTTTTGGCTGCTTTTACATACTCTGCGATCCTTGCACGCGGAACAACTACGTCACACTCCTCCTGTGCGACAGAATCTGCTTTCATTCCTTCCAAAATCCCGCCCCGGACACTCCATACAGCTCCGGCACGCTCCGGTGTGCCTGCGATACAGCAGTCCAGGGCTCCGTTTGCCAGGGCTGCTTCCGCTGCTGCCTCTACTGCGCTGTCAAGTTCCTGTTTACTGGAAGCATCATACATAACGATCAGCACTGCTTCTCCCTGTTTTACTGGGAACATTTTATTCAGATTGCGTTTTACGATATCGATCAGTTCTCTTTCCAGAAACTCGATGGCTGTTGGCACAAACGGCAGCTCCAGAACCTTCGGGACCATGTCTGCACATTCCTCAAGACTCCTGAACGGCATTACAAGGGTACAGGTGCAGGTCGGTGCGGGAAGAAGCTTCAGCGTTACCTGAGTCAGGATACATAAGGTTCCCTCTGAGCCGATCACCAGATCTTTTACATCATATCCCGTTGTGTTCTTCACAACGTTGGATGAAAAATTCATGATGGACCATCCGGCATAACTGCCTCGATACAGCGGACAAAATCCCTGGTCAGTCCATATCGTACCGCTTTCATGCCACCGGCATTTGTGATAACATTGCCGCCGATGGAAGCTGTTTTTTCGCCCGGGTCCGGCGGATAAAAAAGTCCGCCTGCCGCTGCTGCCGCCTGGATATCGATGAGAAGTGCTCCCGGCTCCGCTGTGATGGTCTGATTCTTTCTGTCGATCGGAAAGATCTTGTTCATGCGCATCACGGACAGCATGATCCCACCATATTTACAGGTTGCTCCACCTGCAAGTCCGGTTCCTGCGCCACGGCATACCACCGGGATATTTTCTTTATATGCGTAAGCCATGATGGCTGAGATCTCTTCTTTATTTAAAACCTCCACATAAAGCTCCGGAGGAAAAACTCCGTACTCCGGCATCTCATCACGATAATATTCTTTTGCGATCTCGTCGCCGACCCATACACGATCTGAAGCAGTCACAGAACGGATGTAGTCAAAATCTTCTGAAGTCATTTTTTATAGGGATATGCCATGACTTAATCCTCCTTCCGATTCTTTATCAGTTCTGTCAGCTCCGGTACAACCTGATACAGATCATCCACGATGCAGTAATCTGCAACATTAAAGATCTGTGCCTCCGGATCATTGTTGATCGCTACGATACAGTCAGATCCTGTCATGCAGGAGGTAAACTGGATAGCACCGGATACGCCGCAGGTGATGATCAGCTTCGGACGGACAGTTCTTCCGGAAAGTCCGATCTGATGTGCAACATCTCCGAATCCGTTTTCTACCATAGGACGGGTGAAGGCAAGCTGTCCGCCAAGGGCATCTGCCAGTTCCCGGCACATTTCCACATCCTTTTCATTCCGGACACCACGGCCTGCTACTACCAGAACATCCTCTTCCTCAAGGCTCTTTACCTTATCAATGACCCTGGATGACAGAATCTTGATCCTGGAATCTGCCATTTTTTCATTTACCGGACATACAACCACCTGACCATGCGGATTTTTTACTTTTTCTGCCTTGTCCATAACCTTATAACGGACCGTGGCAAACTGTGGCCTTGATTTGGTGATGCCGATCTGAGCCATGATATTTCCGCCGAAAGCCGGTCTGATCTGGATCATATCGGTGTTGGAACGGATATCCAGAGTTGTGCAGTCTGCAGTCAGTCCCGTATGGAATCTGGTGGAAAGCCTCGGTGCAAGGGAACGCCCCAGCGCAGTAGCTCCGATCAGCACAGAGCTTGGTTTGTTTGCTGCGATACAGTCTGCAACTGCGTCTGTATAACAGTCTGCGCGGAAGCCTTCGAAGCCTTCATGCTCATATACGTACACATTGTCTACGCCATACGGCAGAAGCTTTTCCGCATTTTCCTTTGTTCCTTTTCCTCCGACGATCACACAGTTAACCTGATAACCGACTTTGACAGCCATCTTTCTTGCTTCTCCGATCAGCTCAAAGGTAACCGGATGGATCTCTCCTCTCTCCTGCTCCACATAGATAAGAAAGTTTTTCCATTTATCCTTGTCAAAGGATTTCGCCTTCTGCTCAAACCGGATAGCTTTCTCCGGGCAGTTACGAACGCAAAGCCCACACATACGACAGGCATCGCCTACAACAATTCCATTTCCCTCTATGGTAAGGGCCCCAAAAGGACATTTCTCCACGCATACTCCGCAGAGTACGCATTTGTTTATATCAAATTTTAAAAATTCCATGTTCCGCTTCCCCCTATATGATCTTCTTTCCGGTCAGGAGAGCAACAAGCTTGTCTGCCTTTTCCTTTGCAGTTCCTTCCAGATAAACCTGTTTTTCACTTTCCTCCGGCGCAAACATTTTTTTCCACAGAGGTGGGGGAACCGATCAGTCCGTAACGGCTCAGATCCTGATCCGGCATATCTTCAAAGCTTAAGATCCGTACCGGACGGTCTGAAGTTGCCTTCTTTAATAAATAGGATGGCAGACGTGGCACGCAGGTATCCTTGTCAATGGTTAAAAGACATGGATACGGAATCTCGGAAACCTGGGAAACACTGACAAGATCCTGACGGACCTGAATGCTTTTTTCATTGACGTCCATGATCTCAGCTACCCATGCAGCATGTGGGATGGTCAGATGCTCTGCAATGGCCGGTCCAACCTGGGCTGTGTCACCATCTGTGGTCTGTCTTCCGCAGATGATCAGATCTGCACCGCCGATCACCTGGATTCCCTGTGCTAACGCATAAGAGGTTGCCAGAACATCCGCTCCCGCAAATTTTCGGTCTGAAAGAATCACGCCCTCATCAGCACCCATGGTATAAGCATCCCGGATCATCTCTTCCGCCTGAGGCGGTCCCATAGTAAGAACGGTTACAGTTCCGCCTGTTTTTTCCCGGATCGCAAGGGCTGTTTCCAATGCAAACAGATCATATGGATTAGTCCTTGTCTCACCGGACATTCGTTTCATGGCACCGGTTTCCGGATCGATATCAACCTTGGAAGTTGCCGGTACCTGCTTCATACATACAACGATCTTCATTTTCTATCTTCTTTCCTGTATTTTCACTTTTATTTTTTGCTTTAAAACGTTAAACAGCTGTATAAGTATAGCATTAACGTGGTATAAAGTCGAGAGGGTTTTGGTAAATTCTGCACAAAAAAGCATTGAAAAAACTTTTAAGCATGCTATAATTACTCTCCGTTATCAAATAAAGCAGACATATGAATCTTTACAATATCACATCGATCAAGGAGCATATATGTAATGGAAGACATCCGTGCAATCTACAGAATTTTCAACAATCTAAAATATGAAATGGAAAATAATGGATGGGTCTATCAGTGGCATTTAGGCGATGAACCTATAAAAGTAACTCATAAATTTAACCCTCCTGTAACACCTGAAGAATTTCAGCTGTTTGAAAAATATTTTCCCAATATGAAACTTCCTGCCTCATACAAAGCTTTTTTATCCTGCTCAAATGGCATGGAACTTTTTTGCGGAGAGGAAGGCAGTTCTTTAGTCAGCTGTACCATTTATTCTTTAAAAAGAGCGCTCAAAGAAAAGGAATCTTGGAATAGTACGCCTATTTTATCTGATCCGGAGTTTACATATCATCTTCCTGTTCTTTGCTTACAGGACATCGGCGATATAACCATGGATCTTCAGGCTGTATCAGAAGGCAGAGACGATTACCTATGCTATCCAGCTCCAGATACTGATCGTTTTAATATCCCTTTTAATGAATGGCTGGAAAGATATATCGTATGCCAGGGGCATGAATTCTGGTATTTCTTGAATCCATAAAACAGAAATTTTATGAATATTTTTCGTAAAAATACCCCGGAAGCCTTACGGTTCCGGGGTATCTTACGTTTGGACACAATGTACCTTGCGGTACTCAATATATATTAAATTAGGATGTTATACTAATTAACGGTTACTCGATAACTGTAGCAACACGTCCTGATCCTACAGTACGTCCACCTTCACGGTATCAGAATGGCGTGTTGCAGAGGCTAAATGGTTATTTTTCGTTCATTTTGTGGGGGAAAATACGGATTTTCCGCTGTGTCCGTGTGGTTTTTGGGGATTTTGTTATCATAGTGTTATCACAGTTATTGTATATTACCCCTCTCGTATAACCATTTTAAATTTCCTATTACACAATATCTGATTCAAACTGTTTAATTAAAGCTGTACTCAAAGCTGATAATGAATTAATCTCTCCCAAATTAGTATATTCAAAATTTTGTGTTACTGTATTCCACTGCATAAAGCCTAATAAATGTTCTATTTCAGTCCCATCAGCTTTCTTTCGTACTATTCTTGATGTATCAACATCAAACGTTAATATTCTTTTTAGCCTCTCACTGGCTCCTGCATTTATATTTATAAGCAACCCGTATTTAGCATTTGAAACAAGATTATATCCAATTAATTGTGACCATTGGTTTAATCCGACTGTTTCTCTAAGTTTTATTTCAAGAATTACTATTTCAAATTTTTTTCCATTAGTAACTACACAGAATATATCAAGATTTAATGGTGACATTATATTGCTGTATTCTTCGAGACATTTACATTTTTCTGGATATTCATATATCAATTCTTTAATTTTTGATGTTAATTCTCCACTTTTCCAAAAATGCTAATATCATCAATCCCTGCTGATCTAAAATTACTTAATAACTGTGATTCAATAAATGACATTATTTCCGGATAATGGGCAACTTCATTCTTTTTCATTTCAAGTCTTCCTCTGTTATTTTCCGAATTTTAATTTTGTACTGATTTTCTGGACAATTTTGAATTAAATTTTTTGTCGTACTGAGTCATCAATATGGATAGGTTTTTCTCACCTTCTATGTACCGTTGATACTTCATGCCTTCGATGCTCTTAATTCTTTTTTCTTTTTGCAGATGAAGCATTTCCTGGATAGAATTTAACACGTAATCTGTGTAGCAGATATATTGCATCATATTCTGCCGTGTCTGTGGCTGCCATTTTTTGCGGTTAGACAAAAAGAGCATTTGTTCCATCTCCGACAACATTCTCCAGCAGAGTCCGAGAATTCTCCGATAATAAGGCTGTTCTTCTTGTACTACTTTCGGCAGATATTGTTCAATCTGGTCATAAACCATGTGATATTGAATCTGAGCATCAC
>ENA-OQLB01000504-OQLB01000504.1-human-gut-metagenome-genome-assembly--contig:-NODE-504-length-21906-cov-4.768722_pt1 | contig 21906 bp, 26 predicted proteins | sample MGYA00242656_ERZ504813 | MGnify/ENA primary metagenome ERZ504813 (study PRJEB26092, sample SAMD00036388) | human gut metagenome | host: Homo sapiens | study: EMG produced TPA metagenomics assembly of... | reverse complement strand
TTTTAAAACGTTTTTAAGGTTTTATAATTGATTAAAAATTAAACTTTCGCTTACTAATTTGCAATTCTTTCTGATTTGCGGATGCAAAAGTAAGAAAATGTTTTTATATTCGTAACCAAAATCATAATTAAATAATTGAAAAGATGGGAAAAAGTTCTTTTTTACAGGAATTTAAGGCTTTTGCCATGAAGGGCAATGTGATAGACATGGCCGTCGGTGTGATTATCGGTGGGGCATTCGGAAAAATCGTCTCCTCCATTGTGGCAGATGTGATTATGCCTCCTATCGGGCTGCTGGTGGGCGGTGTCAACTTTACAGACTTGAAGTGGGTGCTGAAACCTGCCGAAATGGTGGACGGAAAAGAAATTGCTGCCGTGACCCTGAATTACGGTAATTTCTTGCAGGTCACCTTCGACTTCCTGATTATAGCATTCTCTATCTTCATGTTCATAAAGTTGTTGACCAAGCTGACTGAAAAGAAGAAAGAAGAGGCGCCTGCCGCTCCTCCGGCTCCCCCTGCCCCGAGCAAGGAAGAGGTGCTGCTGACCGAAATCCGTGATTTGCTGAAAGAAAAGTAATATCGAAGCGGAACTTCATAGGGATGTCAAAACCCTCTTGACGCTTTTTTTAGGCGCGAATCTAAGACCTACACAAGTTTTTGTCACAGGAAACTTGCGTAGTCTTAGAATTCCGCGCCTAATATTATAACATGATGAAAGCGTTCATGGCTTTTGATACATTCCCTAATGCATTTAACTCTCCCCGGTACCGCCGGAAACTGTCCCTTTTTATACTAAGCAGTAATCTTACCACAGCCGTAGTAAGAAAATAACATTGCTGTGGTAAGCAAGTTGCATAGCTGTGGTAAGAAAACAGCACGGTTGTAGTAAGAATAGCTTTTAGTATCCTTGTGGATAGTTCTAGCCTGAAATTAAAGCTGTTTTTAGTAAAAAAAACGTTTTTCTGTCACATTATCCCTGATAATTCCTTTACTTTTTCTACTTTTGCAAATCATTTATTAAAGTCTATACGGATTTATATGCAAGAGAAGATTATTATTCTTGATTTCGGTTCGCAAACCACGCAGCTCATCGGCCGCCGGCTGCGCGAATTGAATGTCTATTGCGAGATTGTACCTTACAACAAATTTCCATACGGAGATGAGAGTGTAAAAGGAGTTATCCTTTCGGGTAGCCCCTTTTCTGTTTATGATAAGAGTGCATTCAAGGTAGATTTGAGCGGGATTCGTGGGAAATACCCCATTCTGGGTATCTGCTACGGTGCGCAGTTTATCTCCTACAGCAACGGTGGACGGGTGGAGCCGGCAGGAACCCGCGAGTACGGACGTGCCCATCTCGGTTCTTTCGATTCGGAGAATGTCCTTTTCAAAGGGGTAAGGAAGAATACCCAAGTATGGATGAGCCATGGAGACACGATTACAGCCATTCCCGACAACTTCAAGATTATAGCTTCTACGGACAAGGTAGCGATTGCTGCTTACCAGGTGTCCGGCGAGGAGATGTGGGGAGTGCAGTTCCATCCGGAAGTATTTCATAGCGAGGACGGTACGCAGATGCTGCGCAACTTCGTGGTGGACGTATGCGGTTGCAGCCAGAGCTGGAGCGCCGCATCGTTTGTAGATACTACTGTGGCCGAACTGAAGGAGCAGCTTGGCAACGACCGAGTTATCCTGGGACTGAGTGGCGGTGTGGATTCTTCGGTAGCCGCCGTGTTGCTGCATCGTGCCATTGGCAAGAACTTGACCTGTATCTTTGTGGACCACGGACTGCTTCGCAAGAATGAGTTCAAGAATGTGATGCACGACTACGAATGCCTGGGACTGAACGTGATTGGCGTGGATGCCAGCGAGAAGTTCTTCAAGGATTTGGAGGGAGTGACCGAGCCTGAGCAAAAGCGTAAAATCATCGGCCGCGATTTTATCGAGGTCTTCGATGCCGAAGCGCACAAGATAACCGATGCCCGTTGGTTGGCACAAGGCACCATTTATCCCGACCGCATCGAGAGCCTAAACATTACGGGCAAGACCATCAAGAGCCATCACAACGTGGGCGGTCTGCCCGAGGAGATGAACCTCCGTCTGTGCGAACCGTTGCAGTGGCTGTTCAAGGACGAAGTACGCCGCGTGGGACGCGAATTGGGAATGCCCGAACATTTGATTACCCGTCATCCTTTCCCCGGTCCGGGACTGGCTGTCCGCATCCTGGGGGATATAACACCGGAGAAGGTGCATACTTTGCAGGAAGCCGACGATATTTTCATTCAGGGCTTGCGTGACTGGAAAGTGCAGGATGCCGACGGCAACGAGACATCGCTCTACCATCAGGTCTGGCAGGCGGGCGTCATTCTTCTGCCGTACAGAGTGTGGGCGTGATGGGCGACGAACGCACCTATGAACGTGCAGTGGCCTTGCGTGCCGTTACTTCCACCGATGCCATGACAGCCGACTGGGCGCATCTGCCCTACGAATTCCTGGGTAAGGTGTCCAACGACATTATAAATAAGGTGAAAGGTGTGAACCGCGTGACCTATGACATCTCTTCAAAACCACCCAGCACAATAGAATGGGAATAAGACCGACTGAAATTATTAACTTAAAAACAATATAGAAGAATGAAGCAGGATATGATTGTGATTCTGGATTTGGGAAGCCATGAGAACACAGTGCTTGCCCGGGCGATTCGTGCGTTGGGAGTATATAGCGAAATCTACCGCACGACATTACTGCCGCCGAACTGAAGGCCTTGCCGAATGTGAAAGGCATCATCATCAACGGCGGCCCCAACAATGTGGTTGACGGGGTGTCCATCGACGTGTTGCCCGAGATTTACGAAGCGGGATTCCCCGTAATGGCTGCCGGACACGACAAGGCGCTGTGCGAAGTGAAGCTGCCGCAGTTTACGGATGATGTGGAAGCCATCAAGGAGGCTGTGAAATCTTTCGTATTCGATACTTGCAAGGCTGAGGCGAACTGGAACATGACGAATTTCGTCAACGACCAGGTGGAGTTGATACGTCGTCAGGTGGGCGACCGTAAGGTGCTGCTGGCACTGTCCGGTGGTGTGGATAGCTCCGTGGTGGCCGCTTTGCTGCTGAAAGCCATCGGAGACAAGCTGGTTTGCGTACACGTGAACCACGGACTGATGCGTAAGGGCGAATCGGAAGCCGTGGTGGAAATCTTTGGCAAGGAGCTGAAAGCTAACTTGATATACGTGGATGCTACAGACCGTTTCCTCTCCAAGCTGGAAAACGTGGCTGACCCGGAAGAAAAGCGCAAGATTATCGGCGGAGAGTTTATCCGTGTCTTTGAGGAAGAAGCCCGCAAGCTGGACGGTATCGACTTCCTGGGACAAGGTACCATCTATCCCGATATTGTAGAGAGTGGCACAAAAACAGCCAAGATGGTGAAGTCTCATCACAACGTAGGCGGTCTGCCCGAGGATTTGCAGTTTGAATTGGTGGAGCCGTTGCGCCAGCTGTTCAAGGACGAAGTACGTGCATGCGGTGTAGAGCTTGGATTGCCGTACGAGATGGTTTACCGTCAGCCGTTCCCCGGTCCCGGATTGGGAGTACGTTGTCTGGGAGCCATTACCCGCGACCGCTTGGAGGCTGTACGCGAGTCGGATGCCATTCTGCGTGAGGAATTCCAACTGGCAGGCCTGGATAAGAAGGTATGGCAGTATTTCACTGTGGTGCCCGATTTCAAATCTGTGGGTGTACGCGACAATGCACGTTCGTTCGACTGGCCCGTCATTATCCGTGCCGTCAACACAGTGGATGCCATGACCGCTACCATTGAGCCGGTGGACTGGCCCATCCTAATGAAGATTACCGACCGTATTCTCAAGGAAGTGAAAACCGTCAATCGCGTTTGTTATGATATGTCTCCGAAACCCAATGCGACTATCGAGTGGGAGTGAGATTGACCAATGATAATGATAGCCTCACCTTAAAAACGGTGGGGCTGTTTTTTTTATAACAAAACAACAAAGAATAGAACAATGAAACTTTTATGTATGATTGCTGTCTTTTTGTGCATCCCCTGGGTAGCCTCTGACGCACAGAAGCAGGACTGGGGAAATTTGAAACGCTATGCAGAGGCAAACAAGGAACTGGTACGGAAGGGAAAACAGAAGGACCGGGTGGTTTTTATGGGCAACTCCATCACGGAAGGATGGGTGGCAAACGATGCCGCTTTCTTTGAAGACAACGGTTATGTGGGCCGTGGTATAGGCGGGCAGACTTCTTCCCATTTCCTGCTCCGTTTTCGCGAAGATGTCATCAAGCTTGCTCCGGCGCTGGTCGTGATAAATGCAGGTACCAATGACATTGCGGAAAATGCAGGCGCTTATAATGAAGAATACACTTTTGGAAATATAGTGTCTATGGTAGAGCTGGCACGGGCCAATAAGATAAAGGTGATTTTGACGTCTGTGTTGCCTGCCGCTGCCTTTGGCTGGAATCCTTCGGTGAAGGAATGCTCCGCAAAAGATAATGCAGCTGAATGCCAGAATCCGGAAGTATGCCCAGGAAAACAAGATTCCTTATGTCGACTATTACAGTGAGATGGTGGAAGGCGACAATAAGGCTCTGAACTCCTCGTATACCCGGGATGGGGTACACCCCACTCTAGAAGTATAAAGTGATGGAAGCCTTGATAAAGAAAGCGATAGACAAGGTGTTGTAGGAAATCCCGGTTCAGGTGGCCTATAAGAGCTTTTCTGCGTCGGGAATCATCATCTCGCCTCTGTGCAGTTCGAGCAGGCCTTTCTCCTGCATGCTGTTCAACGCTCTTGATACTCCCATACGGGTATCATTGACCACCTGAGCCAATTCTTCCATTTTTATTTTCAGTATTTTCCTGCCTGACGGACGTTCGATATGTGTCAGGATAAAGTTGCCGATACGTTTCTCAAGTTGTCGGTGCTTTCTGCCCAAAGACGGCTGTTTAGGCTTTGGGCGCGGTTGCTGATGATATTCATGTAATTCAGGCGGAATATGTCATATTTGAACAATTCGCTCATGACGAAAGCCTTGCTGATGCTCACTGTGTGGGTCTCGGTTTGGGCGGTATAGGCCGAGACGTAGGAGGTGCTCATCCCGAACAGAGATTGTGGCTCGATGACATAAGGTGCCTGAAAATATTCCGTGGAGCTGTATGATGTATTCGCAGATGAAGTACATGAGGAGATTTCACCTTTCAATACGAATATCAGTTTACTGCATGTGTCACCGGCTTTCACGATAACTTCGCCGGCTTTATGCTTTGTAAAGCTCAGCTTGACTTTCCCCAGGATATTGGTAAAGTCTTCTTGTGCGAGTCCTTGAAAGAGTGGCAGTTGCAGTAATGTATCAAACATTGTATTCATAATGCTTTTTCTTCTTGTTTTGAAACAAAAGTAGATATTATCAAGGTGTACTGTAAACTCTTTGCCCCTCTTTTTGTTTTTTTTATTGTTTCTTAAACGTGCTATTCAATCCTTGTAGACGAATCCTCATCCTTCTCCTCTTCCTTCTTATCGTCCTCATCCTCATTGTTTTCCTCATCTTCGTCTTCCTCTTCGTCTTCCTCTCCGGCAAACGGATCGGGCCGTTGGGGACCGTATTCCATAAAGCTATGGCGCATAGCGTGCCTGCTATGGCTCCGCTAAGGTGTCCTTCCCAGGAAGTGGTGGCTTTGGCAAATTGTGGGAACATATTCCATACCAGGCCGCCATATAGGAACGTTATCAACAGTGAAATGGCGATAAGCGGTACATGTTTGCGCAGAATGCCGCTGAAGAACAGAAAAAAAGCCAGTCCGTATATGATGCCGCTGGCTCCGATATGCCATCCCGGTTTCCCTATAAGAAAGGTAAGCGCACCGCATCCTATCCAAATGGCAAAGAAGATGTAGGGGGCTATATGCCGGTAGAAATAGAACAGACACCACATCAGGAAAAAGAGTGGAATCGTATTGGCGAACAGATGCTTGAAACTGCTGTGTACCAGTGGATGTGCGAAAATTCCGAACACGCCCCGCTGTTCCATCGGATATACTCCCAGTCGTGTGAAGTTCCAATCCATGCCTGTCTCCAAAAACTTTAAAATGTATAAAATGAATAGCAGGAATAGGGGTATAACCGCCGCCAATGCCATTCTGCGTATATCATGCTTCATATTTCGTACAGTGATTGCTATTTTTGTACAATACTACGGAATATTTGACGAAAACCGAAAAAAAACTGACTTTTTATTTTGCCTATAAGCTTTAATTCGTATTTTTGGGCATCGCTACATGGCTTGTAGCGCATATACCGAAATAATTAACCTTTAAATAATGCACAACTATGAGTTATTTACGATTTGACAAGACCCTGATGATTAATCTGCAAGAATCTTTGCCAAGGGAGATATTGCGGACGAATAGGTCGGGAGCCTATCATTGTACAACAATTGTAGATTGTAACACACGCAAATATCACGGTCTGTTGGTGATACCGGTCCCCAACCTCGATGATGAAACCATGTGCTGCTGTCTTCTTTGGATGAAACTGTAATTCAGCACGGTGCGGAGTTCAACCTGGGGTTGCATAAGTATCAAGGAAACCACTTCAGTCCTAACGGGCACAAGTATATCCGAGAGTTTGACTGTGAAAATATCCCCACAACTACCTATCGTGTAGGAGGCGTCATCCTTCGTAAGGAAAAGATTTTCGTACACCATGAAAATCGGATTCTGATTCGTTATACCTTGGTCGATGCCCATTCGGCAACCACACTTCGTTTCCGCCCTTTCCTGGCATTCCGCAGTGTGCGCGAGTACACGCACGAAAATGCGCAGGCAAGCCGCGACTACCAGTTGGTAGAGAATGGCATTAAAACCTGCATGTATCCCGGTTATCCGGAGTTGTTCATGCAGCTCAACAAAAAGAATGAGTTCCACTTCCAGCCTGACTGGTATCGTGGTATCGAGTATCCCAAAGAACAGGAACGCGGATATGACTTCAACGAAGACCTTTATGTGCCGGGATATTTTGAAGTGGATATAAAGAAAGGGGAAAGCGTTGTCTTCTCCGCCGGTATCTCCGAGATTTCTCCCCGCAAGCTGAAGCAGACTTTTGAGTCCGAGGTGGCCGACCGCACTCCGCGTGACAGTTTCTACCACTGTCTGAAAAACTCGGCGCACCAGTCCACAACAAGCAGGGCGAGGAGCATTATGTGCTTGCAGGCTATCCCTGGTTCAAGTGTCGCGCCCGTGACTTGTTCATCTCCCTGCCGGGTCTTACTTTGGCCTTAGGCGAGCAAGATGAATTTGAAGACGTGATGAAAACAGCCGAAAAGGCTATCCGTGAGTTTATCAATGGAGAACCTTCCTCCTATAAGATATACGAGATGGAGCATCCGGATGTGCTGCTGTGGCTGTCTGGCTTTACAGCAGTATGCCAAGGAGACTTCGCGTGAAAATTGCCGGCAGATGTACGGTAATCTTCTCGAGGAGATTGTTGACTATATCCATGAACGCAGGCATGACAATCTCTTCCTGCACGAAAACGGACTGTTGTATACCAATGGCACCGAGAAAGCGGTTACCTGGATGAACTCTACCGCCAATGGCCGCCCGGTTATTCCACGTACGGGCTACATTGTAGAAGTGAATGCACTGTGGTACAATGCCCTGCGTTTTGTAGCCGATATGGTTCGGGAGGGGGGCAATGAAATTCTTGCCGATACACTGGACGCTCAGGCAGAAATCACCGGAAAGTCTTTCGTAGACGTCTTCCGCAATGAGTATGGCTATCTGTTCGACTATGTGGATGGTTATATGATGGACTGGAGCGTACGTCCCAACATGATATTTACCGTTGCCTTTGACTATTCTCCGTTGGATAGGGCCCAGAAGAAACAGGTGCTTGATATTGTGACGAAAGAACTGTTGACTCCGAAGGGCTTGCGTACACTGAGCCCCAAGAGTGGCGGATACAATCCGAATTATGTAGGTCCTCAGATTCAAAGAGATTATGCCTATCATCAGGGTACGGCATGGCCGTGGCTGATGGGTTTCTACATGGAAGCATATCTGCGTATCTATAAAGTGAGTGGCGTGTCGTTTTGTAGAGAGATACCTCATCGGTATGGAAGATTGAAATGACTTCCCACTGTATTTGGCGCATTGCCCGAACTCTTCGATGGTAATCCTCCGTTTGTTGGAAGAGGGGCGGTGTCATTTGCCATGAATACGGCGGAAATCCTGCGTATCTTGAAGTTATTGTCTAAGTATAATTTATAATAGGAGGAACGAAGATGAAAGTTTTAATGTTTGGATGGGAATTTCCTCCCAAAATATATGGTGGTCTTGCGGTTGCTTCTTATGGAATAACTAAGGGATTAAGTTTGCAGGGTGATGTGGAAACTACTTTCTGCATGCCCAAGCCGACGGGCGAAGAAGAGGACTTCTTGAAGATAGTGGGCATGAACCAGGTGCCTATCGTGTGGCGTGATGTCGATTACAATTATTTGAAGTCGAGGCTGACGCGCAACATGACGCCGGAAGATTATTATTCTTTTCGTGACCATATCTATTCGGATTTCTCTTATATGCACGTCAATGACATAGGCTGCATGGACTTTGCCGGCGGTTATCCCGGCAACCTGCACGAAGAGATAAACAACTTCTCGGTGATTGCCGGAGTAGTGGCTCGCCAGCAGGAATTTGATATTATTCATGCCCACGACTGGCTGACGTATCCCGCCGGAGTGCATGCCAAGATGGTGAGCGGAAAGCCGCTCTGCATCCATGTCCATGCTACTGACTTTGACCGTTCACGTGGAAAAGTCAATCCTACCGTCTATTCTATGGAGAAGAACGGTATGGATTATGCCGACTGCATCATGTGCGTGTCCGAACTGACCCGCCGCACGGTTATTGAGCAGTACCATCAGAACCCCAAGAAGGTGTTTGCCATGCACAATGCCGTCTATCCTCTCTCGCAGGAATACCAGGACATTCCACGTCCCGACCATTCCAAAGAGAAGATTGTGACATTCCTGGGCCGTATCACCATGCAGAAGGGACCGGAATACTTTGTGGAAGCAGCTTCGCTGGTATTGCAGCGTGCCCGCAACATCCGCTTTGTTATGGCCGGTTCGGGAGATATGATGGATGCCATGATTAATCTGGCAGCCGAGCGGGGCATCGCCGACCGGTTCCACTTCCCGGGCTTCATGAAGGGAAAGCAGGTATATGAGGTTTACAAGAACAGTGATGTATTCGTTATGCCTTCCGTTTCCGAGCCTTTCGGTATCGCTCCGCTGGAAGCCATGCAGTGTGGGACTCCTTCCATCATTTCCAAGCAGTCGGGATGCGGTGAAATTCTTGATAAGGTCATTAAGACCGATTATTGGGACATTCATGCAATGGCCGATGCCATTTATTCCCTCTGCACTAATCCCGCTCTCTTCCAATATCTGCAGGAGGAAGGCAGGAAAGAAGTGGATGGAATCACGTGGGAAAAAGTAGGCTTGAGAATCCGCGCCTCTACGAGGATGTGTTAAGAAACTATGGTAAATAACAAAAACAATAATAGAAATGAGAACTATCTGTCTTTATTTTGAAATACATCAAATCATTCATCTGAAACGTTACCGTTTCTTTGATATAGGTACCGATCATTATTACTACGATGATTATGCCAATGAAACCAGTATCAATGATGTAGCCGAACGCTCTTATATCCCGGCATTGAACACCTTGATTGAAATGGTGAAGAATTCCGGAGGTGCGTTTAAAGTGGCTTTCTCCATCTCGGGGGTTGCGCTGGAGCAGTTGGAAATATATGCACCGGCTGTCATCGACTTGTTGCACCAGCTGAATGATACCGGTTGCTGTGAGTTCCTTGCCGAGCCTTATTCCATGGCCTTTCTTCTCTGGCCAACGAGGATTGCTTCAAGGAAGAGGTGATGCGTCAGAGCGCTAAGATGAAGCAAATGTTCGGTAAGGCGCCGAAGGTGTTCCGTAATTCCAGCCTGATTTATAATGATGAGATTGGTGCGATGGTGGCAGCTTTGGGATTCAAGGGTATGCTGACGGAAGGAGCCAAGCATGTTCTGGGTTGGAAGAGTCCGCACTATGTATACCATTGCTCTATGAATCCTAACTTGAAGTTACTGTTGCGTGATTTTAAGCTGTCTGACGACATCAGCCTGCGCTTCTCCAACTCCGAGTGGAACGAGTATCCTTTGTTTGCCGACAAGTACATCAACTGGATTGACGCTCTGCCGCAGGAAGAGCAGGTCATCAATGTCTTTATGGAACTCTCTGCTCTGGGTATGGCACAGCCGTTGTCTTCCAATATTCTGGAATTCCTGAAGGCTCTTCCATACTGTGCCAAGGAAAAGGGGATTACTTTCTCCACACCGACGGAAATCGTTACCAAACTGAAATCTGTTTCCCAGTTGGATGTTCCATACCCGATGTCTTGGGTGGACGAAGAAAGAGATACCAGCTGTTGGCTGGGTAATGTGATGCAGCGTGAAGCATTCAACAAGCTGTATAGTGTTGCCGAACGTGTCCATCTCTGTGATGACCGCCGTATCAAGCAAGACTGGGATTATCTGCAGGCAAGTAACAACTTCCGTTTCATGACTACCAAGCAAAGCGGTGTCGGTTTGAACCGTGGCATTTATGAATCTCCTTTTGATGCTTTTACCAATTATATGAATATTCTTGGTGACTTTATCAAACGTGTCGATTCTCTCTATCCGGTGGATATAGATAATGAAGAGCTGAATGCATTGCTGACCACTATCCAGAACCAAGGTGCCGAGATAGAGGAACTGCATAAGGAATTGGAGAAAGCACAGGCCAAGTTAGAGAAGATAAAGGCTGCAGAAAAGAAAGAGAGCAAGGCTACAGCTAAATCTGCCGCAGAAAAACCGGCAAAGACCAAGGCTCCTGCCAAAAAGCCTGCCGCAAAGAAAACAACTAAAAAGGCTGCTGAATAATATCGGCAGCTTGTCCCATCAATCAAAAAAGCCTTCCGCTCAACAATGAGTGGAAGCTTTTTTATGGAATATCTGTCAGTTACTTGTTGAAACTGGTGTATGTAACTTCTATTTTCAGCGGAGATTCCACTTCACCTTTTGCATTCTCTTTCGGGCCGCCTTTTAGTTTGGCATATCCCGGCTTAAGGTCGTTTTGGATACCGGTCATGGTTTTGTTACCGCTACTACTTGTACTGTTGTCATAGGTAATGGAAACCGGAATCAGCAATACCTTATCCCAGTCTTCATTTTCTTTGTTCCAAGTTTTCTCCACTCTGTCTCATTCCAAGAACTGCCGGCTTTGTCTTTGGCGGCTTTCTTGGCAGCTTGTTTTTCGTTGATGCAAGTGGTAACCAAACGGGCTATGTTGCTGAATACATATTGATTAGTAGCAAATGCATTGTGGGTGGTTGTAAATGAGGTAATATTATCCCTGACTTTGTTCTCTTCAAAGAAGCTCTTCAAGTCCTGTTTACGTATCAACAGCACGTCATTGGGAGCACTCATGCTATATTCGTAGTCACTGTTTATATTGTAATTCGTGAAAGTCAGCTTCACGGCATTCAGGGTGTCATTGGTCAGTTTGTTGTATATTGAATCGTATGGCATGATAGCTTCGGTGAAGATACCGGCAGGAGATTTGATATAAGTGTGTTGGGGTTCGGCAGCCTTTTCCTTTATCAAATCAGAATTCATGAACTGGTTTGCCTGGATAACCTCTTTGGTAGAGGCAAATACAGTCTGCATGCTATAGAACAAAGAGTCTGTACCATCTTTTTTCTTCAGTGCTACACCGGTAGTATCATTTACGTGGTGGAAACGGAATTGCATATTTAAAGCCACATAATCCACATAGAGGATGGTTCCATCTCCGTAATCGCTCTTTACATATACTCCTTTGAAAATCTTGTCTATGAAAGTTGCGGCGTCTTTAAAGTATTCGGGATGCTCGCGATAAACCTTCAATATTCTGTCTTCGCCGAAAGTTTTCTTGTCCAATGGGAACGTCACATTGGGATAGAAAGTGTAATAACCGTTATTGTCCTTTTCAAATCTCACAGAGTCCGGAACAGACGTATCGAAAGCTGAATAAGCCTTACGTCCGAGCAGGGACTTGGGGTCGTACTTGTTGTAGTACTCTTCCGGATTGATATTGGTATAGCGATTTTTGTCCAGCTTCTTGTCCAATTCATAGATACTCATCCGGCATGCATTCAGGGAGTCGCCGAACCAACTGGAATAATAGACTGCAAGTTGCACTGAAACTACCGAGTCGGCAGTCATTGTACCAGTTGCCTTGATTGGATTTCCTTCACTGTCCCGTTCGGTCACTTTATACACTTCCGGAAGGGAGAAGTTTTCCGTACAGTTCAGCTCCGTAAGGAAACTTGTTTCGTAATAACCGAATTCCGGGTCGGAAAACTTGCCTATATAGCCGGTACTCGTTTTGGCAAATACAGAATCAACGGCAAATGAACGTGTTGTTACATTAAAAGTAGTAGTATGCGCTGACATGCCGTCAGAATCGGGCAACATACCCAGACCTAATGTTCCGGTGTTGTCATCGCATCCAAAGAAAGTCAGGACTGCCAAAAGCAATGTTCCCAGGTATCTTACTTTCATAGTTTTAACTGTCTAAATCGATTTTATTTTTGTTCTGTTTCCCATACCTTGTCGTAGAAGTCATTGCAGGCTTCAGCAAAGTTCTCGGGAGATTGATATTCCAATACCGGTTTTCCGGATTCGCGGGCATAGTTCAGTACTTCCTCATTGACGTGTTCGCTTTGCTGGATAATGCCGTCGGAGAAGTCAGCAGCCAGTTTGCAAAGTGCTGTGTAGTCAATGGGTTCCTTCAATCCTGCAATATCTTTCTTGGCGATGCCTTTCAACAATAGCTTGTTAGAGAAGTCTGCGTGGAAAGGTTGTTTGAAGTCATCTTCATAAAGGGAAAATATGACTTTGGCATCTCTGAAGGAAGGTTCGTCTTTATAGACTTTTTTGATGTACAGAGGCGCTAAAGCGGTCATCCAGCCGTGGCAGTGGATGATGTCGGGACACCAACGCAGTTCTTCACCGTTTCCAGTACGCCGCGGGCATAGAAGATGGCACGGGCATCATTGTCTTCATACTCTTCACCATTTTCGTCTGTTACCTGCAAGCGGTTCTGGAAGTAGTCATCGTTGTCGATGAAGTATACTTGCATACGTGCAGACTGGATAGAGGCAACCTTGATGATGAGCGGGTGATCGGTATCGTCAATGATGAGGTTCATGCCGGAGAGTCGTATCACCTCATGCAGCTGGTTTCTGCGTTCGTTGATATTTCCCCATTTGCATAAACGTTCTGATTTCTCTGCCTTTTTCTTGAATAGCCTGAGGTAGGTTTCTGCCTACGAGGGACATTTCGGATTCTGAAACGTAAGGGGTAATTTCTTGGGTTATAAATAAAACCTTGTTCGCCTTTGTCATAATAACAATGTTCTCAATTATTCTGCAAAGATATAAAAAAAATCGGGCAATAAAGCAAACGGAGCCCGTCTATAATTCCTTATGAATTGTTAACTGCTTGTTATTCAGTGAGACAGCTGCTTCTGGAATTGCCGGAAAGTGTACTGAGTTTTGCATTAATTTGCGATATTTCTTCTTTATATGCTAAATAATGGTTTATTTTGCACCGCTTTTGCGAACAACCAAGTTATTATATAACCAATTAAAATGGAAATAGTACATACTATCAAGACTTGCAGGCCGGACTTCGGCTTTGAGAGCCCAGGGAAAGAAGGTAGGTCTGGTGCCTACGATGGGTGCTTTGCATGCCGGTCATGCCTCATTGGTGAAACGTTGTGTGGCAGAAAATGACGCTGCCGTAGTAAGCGTTTTTGTAAATCCGACCCAGTTTAATGACAAGAATGATTTAGTGAAATATCCCCGTACGCCGGAGCTGATTGCCGTTTGCTGGAGGAGTGTGGAGCGGCATTTGTCTTTGCACCTTCAGTGGAGGAGATGTATCCGGAACCGGATGCCCGCCGTTTCAGCTATGCGCCGCTGGACACAGTGATGGAAGGAGCATTCCGTCCGGGACATTTTAACGGTGTCTGCCAGATTGTGAGCAAACTGTTTGATGCTGTGCAGCCGGATCGTGCCTACTTTGGCGAGAAAGATTTCCAGCAGCTGGCAATTATTCGCGAGATGGTCCGCCAGATGAAATATCCTTTGGAAATTGTAGGGTGTCCGATTGTGCGTGAGGAAGACGGGTTGGCTCTGAGCAGTCGCAATGCCCGTTTATCTGCCGAAGAACGTAAAAATGCACTGAAAATTTCGCAGACTTTATTTGAAAGTCGTACCTTTGGAGCTTCACATACGGTAGCTGAGACACAGAAGTTTGTGGAAGACACCATCGCAGCCGCCCCCGGATTGCGTTTGGAATACTTTGAGCTGGTGGATGGCAATACCTTACAGAAGATTACCGATTGGGAGGAAACTTCTTATGCTGTGGGTTGCATCACAGTATTCTGTGGGGAAGTTCGTCTGATTGATAATATCAAGTACAAAGAGCCTGCTGCCTTGTAATTTATAATTAGTAATTCGTAATTTATAAAGATATGATGATTGAAGTGTTGAAGTCGAAAATCCATTGTGCCCGCGTCACGGAAGCGAACCTGAACTATATGGGAAGCATTACGATTGATGAAGATTTGATGGATGCCGCCAACATGATTGCCGGCGAGAAGGTGTATATAGCCGACAATAATAACGGTGAACGTTTTGAAACCTACATTATTAAAGGCGAGCGTGGCTCTGGCAAAATTTGCCTGAACGGTGCGGCAGCCCGCAAGGTGCAACCTGATGACATCGTTATTATCATGTCCTACGCGCTGATGGACTTTGAAGAAGCCAAGTCGTTCAAGCCGACGGTGATTTTCCCCGACCCGGCAACGAACAAGGTGGTGAAGTAGTCTCCATATTGAAATATGGAAATAAAGCCCTGTTTGCAATTTATTTGTAAACGGGGCTTTGTTTTACTTCTGATTCTTCTCCGCAGGGTTCGTATGAGAATGAGGAGCCGATTTAATCTTGTCGAGTAAATACAGAATCTCAGTTTGGACATCGAAATTATATCTTTGGTAATCCTGATAGGTGGGCATCAAGTCTGGATAAAGTGTGTGGGCACACCGGTCTTTGCCCGGAAAGCATATTTGTATGGAGTTGGAGATAGAGCCTTGCATACCGGTATAGGGTAGCCGGAATAAGGTTTGTTCCATGTAGGTATTGGGGGCTTGTCCGCTGGGTATTCCTACAAGGGTAGCACCCATTTCCACAGATAGAAAGTGTAGTGGAAAGCTGCACTGAAGGTACGTTCGTTGGTAATGACGTAAATGTGTTCCGGAGTATAGAGCGCCTTTCCTTGTTGCTTTCTCAGTTCTTCCGGCACACTGGATATACAGTTCTTGATGAAGTCGGTCCGTCGCTGTTCTATGTTTGTGGTGTCTGCTTCGTCCGTACTAAAAGTGTAGTCACCGTAGGCATAGTCTGTTCCGTATGCTTGGTTGAAATCCTGTAAGTTTGTCTGTAGTTTTTGCATGTAGAGGGGAGAGATGATACGATAGAATTCTATATCCATATCCGTTTGCAGGAAGTGGTCGCCGAACAGTTGGTAAAGTGTGGGTAGGACAATTGGAGTCCAGCCACCGCTATTGTTGCGCAAATCTATGATGAGGGTGGAGGAGGCTTCCTTCTTCATCTCTTTCAGCATATGGGCGAAAACTTCGGAAAGGGACGGGAGTTGCCGAATGGCTAGCAGGGTATCGGCGGGCATCTCTTGTTTCAGGATATCCCGATAATAGAATCCTATTTGCCGGTATAAATCTTTCAGCCCTTGTTTTTGCATATACTCAAAATTATCCCGTGCCATGATACTGTTGATATTGATGAGCATTATTTGCTTGTCGTTGTCTATGACTGATAGGCCAGTTGTTTGTCTGTATAAGCTTTCCAACTGTTATTGTGTTGCATGGGTGTGTTTTGCACTTCCTGCCTTGACAATAAGGGAAGGGTTAATCCTCTTGATTTGCCGTCGGGAGTAAGAAGTGAGAGGTGAAGGTTGTCTTTCATTTCAGGGAAAAGCTGTCTCAAGAAATGTTCCGTAGGCATGGACCTGCATAGATTGGCATAACGGTCATATAGGTTTTCACTGGCTTGGATAGCGGCAGTGCGGGCCAGTACCTCTTCTAAAGAATCTCCGTTGATGGTTGTGATACGGCTACCTAACAAGTCTTTGTACGTTTCAGGGATTCCTTGAAGTATAATGCCGTCGGGGATGGTGCGTACTTCCAGTGCCAGGTAACGCTGATTTGCTTGTTGATTGGCTGTGGGAGGTAAAAGGTAGGTATGTCCGTCTTGCAGATTGGATAGGAAAATGCTTACCTTGTCAAAAAAGGTCTGTTTCGTACCGGGAGTCCGGCGTAACTCGTTCTCCAGATGGAAAGCTTGTTCGTAGAAGAATACTTTTCCTCCGAAGCCGCTGTAAGGGTCGGGATGGGTTGCTGCCAGTTCTTTTACCAGATACCGAAAGTCTGAGGCAAGGGAATCCCCGTTTAGGGGCTCTTGGGCGCTTGCCAATAGGGAAGCCAGACAGGGAAGGAGGGATAGATAAATACGTTTCATATTCTTGAAATATTTAAATTGTATGCTAGAAGGGGAAAGTAGAGGGAGAGGTTGTAGTAGAATAAAAAAGGTGGAGTTCGTATGTCTCCACCTTTCATGACAGATTCTTATTTTTTTAGCTGCTCATTCATCGCTGCTGCTGCCTTTCGTCCGTCTCCCATGGCAAGGATTACGGTGCACCTCCGCGGACAATGTCGCCTCCGGCAAAGATGGTCGGGATGGACGACTGCATGTTATCATTGACGGCAATCGTTCCCTTCCGGCCCAATTCCAATCCCTTGATGGAGCTTGGGACAATCGGGTTGGGAGATACACCTACGCTGACGATGGCAAGGTCGATGTCGATGGTTTCCGTGGCTCCGGGGATGGGTACGGGACTGCGGCGTCCGCTGGCATCCGGTTCACCCAGTTCCATTTTCTGAAGCACCACTTGTTTCACTTTTCCTTGTTCGTCGGCAATGTATTCGATTGGGTTGTGGAGGGTCAGGAATTCTACACCTTCTTCCTTGGCATGTTTCACCTCCTCGATACGTGCCGGCATTTCTTCTTCCGAACGACGGTAGATAATCATGCACGCTCTGCACCGAGACGGCGTGCGGTACGTACGGAGTCCATAGCTGTATTTCCACCACCTATCACGCTACGCATTTGCCGAAAGGAACCGGAGTATCGGAGTCTTCACTGGCGGCATCCATCAGATTGACACGGGTCAGGTATTCATTGGACGAGAGGATATTGATGGAGTTCTCGCCGGGGATATTCATAAAGTTGGGCAGTCCTGCTCCGGAAGCTACGAATATGCCTTGAATCCTTCCTCTTCCAGTTGTTCCACGCTGAGCGTCTTACCGATAATGCAGTCCTTGACGAATTCCACTCCCATTTTGGCAAGGTTGTCAATCTCCACATCCACCACTTGTTGGGCAGGCGGAACTCCGGAATGCCGTATTTCAATACACCGCCAATCTCATGCAGTGCTTCGAAAACGGTAACGTCATAGCCATACTTTGCCATATCTCCGGCAAACGACAGACCGGCGGGACCCGAACCAATGACGGCAACTTTGATGCCGTTCTTTTCCTTGATTTCCGGTACGGAGATTTGCCCGCTCTCCCGTTCGTAATCGGCGGCAAAGCGTTCCAGATAACCGATAGCTACCGGCTTCTCGTTCATCTTCAGGTGTATACATTTGGATTCACACTGCTTTTCCTGCGGACAGACGCGACCGCAGACGGCAGGCAGTGCACTGGTTTCTTTCAGTGTCTTGGCCGCTTCGAGGAATTCTCCGCGCTCAATGTTCTTGATGAAGCGGGGGATGTCGATACCTACGGGACAGCCTTCCGTGCAGCCCGGATTAGCACAGTCCAGGCAACGCTTGGCTTCGGTCAGTGCCTGCTCTTCCGTTAAGCCCTGATTGACTTCCTCCTTGCGGCTGTGCGAACGATATTCCGCATCGAGTTCGTTCATCTCTACACGTGGAATGGCAGTCCGTTCTTTGGCTTTCATGGATTTGCGTAACTCCTGACGCCATGCAGCATTACGGCTTTTCTCATCTTCCATGTTTTCACCGGTAGCTTGGCAGGTCTGAGGTTCTTCCAGCTTGTGCATCTCCTCGCGTTCGATGTTTTTAAAAGCGCCCATACGCTTCAGCATCTCGTCGAAGTCCACTTGATGTCCGTCGAACTCAGGCCGTCCACACATACAAATTTGGTCTTTCCTCCGATGGTGATTCGGCAGGCGCCACACATGCCGGTACCGTCAACCATAATCGTATTCAGGGATACATCCGTGGGGATTTCGTATTTCTTTGTCAGCAAACAAACAAATTTCATCATGATGGCGGGGCCGATGGCGAAACACTTGTTCACCTTCTCGCGCTTGATGACTTCTTCTACGCCTTCCGTCACCAGACTTTTCGTCCGTAGGAACCGTCGTCGGTCATGATAATGACTTCGTCGGAGCTTTCGCGCATCTCCTTTTCAAGGATGATCAGTTCTTTGGTACGTCCTGCCAGTACGGTGATGACGCGGTTGCCGGCAGCTTTCAGCGCTTGCACGATAGGGAGCATGGGAGCTACGCCTACACCACCTCCGGCACAGACCACAGTACCGAAGTTGTCAATGTGCGTAGCTTGTCCCAACGGGCCGACAACATCCGTAATATAATCGCCTTCGTTCAGTTCGCAAAGACGGGTAGAGGAGAGCCCGACTTCCTGAACCACCAGTGTGATGGTTCCCTTTACCGGGTCGGCTTCCGCAATGGTAAGCGGCATACGTTCGCCTTTTTCGCCCACACGTACAATGACAAAGTGCCCTGCCTTACGTGATTTGGCAATCAATGGTGCTTCAATGACTAACTTAAAGACCTTTTCAGAAAAGTGTTCTTTGCTAATGATTTTATTCATTATCTAATAATTTTGTTGGTGTAATTACGCAATTACTGTCAGATTGATAGATTTTGCAAAGATAGGGGTTATTTGGTAATATCAAAAGAAGAATAGGGTAAAACTGCATGTTGTCACTGGATAACATTCCTTTGTCACTATAATTTGTTCACTTTCTACAGCCTGCCTACTTTTGAAATAAAAAATGAGGAAGAGTATGTATCGAAATGTTTTTTTAGGGGCAATTTTATTGAGTATGCCTTTGGTGGTTTGGTCGCAGCAGGATACGATTGCCGACCAGCGTTTGGAAGAAATTATGGTAACTGCTAAACTCCCGTTGGTAGAAATATCTGCCGGTAAAACAAGTTACCGGATGGATGCGTCAGTCACTCAAAGTACGGGAAGTCTTTATGATGTTCTTGCTTCCCTGCCGGGAGTCGTGATAGATTCCAATGGTAATATCTTGCTGAACGGACAAAGCGGTGCGACGATTCTGATGGATGGCAAGCCTACTTATCTTTCGGGAGATGAATTGATGAGTCTGTTGAAATCTACTCCTGCAACTAATGCTGATAAGATAGACTTGATAACCCAGCCTTCCGCACGCCACGATGCGGCGGGAAGCTCCGGGTTGATTGATATCCGTACAAGAAAAATCAGACTGCGCGGTGTGAATCTGGCCTTGAACGGCAATGGCAGTCTTGGACGGACGGGTAGCGGTTATGGAGGTGCTCATGAATATCCGGGAGAATAAGTTCAATCTTTATTTGAACTATTCGTATTATCAGGGGAAGGATGTCATAGACTTGTTTATCGACCGTGCGTTCGAACGGGATGGAGGAAGGATGATGCAGGACTCTTACCGGAAGCGTAGGAATTATTCGCACTATTTTCGTACCGGATGTGATTATTATCTCAATGAGCGGACAGTTTGGGGAGTCTCATTGGGTGGAAACTTTCCCGGCAAAGGGAAAATGCAGGCATGTTTACGGAAATCCGAGAAACCGGAGTTGCGGGAAATACTTACAGCCATGCGGAGCAAAACCGGAATAATGTTTCTGCCGGAACCAGTATGGTGCACAAGCTGAAAAGAGAAGGGGGAGAACTCAGCGCTTCTTTTGATTATTTCCATTACTACCGTGTTGGAAACCAGTTGATGGATAGTTTTAAGCCCGATACATTGAAAGGATATGAAGGGAAATACCGACTTATATGTCGGACAGATAGATGCGGTTTATCCATTGAGTGAGGTTTGGAAGTTACAGGCCGGAGTCAAAACCTCATTTGTTACGATAGACAATACGGCAGGTTATATGCGTCCGTCGGTTTCCGGCTGGCTGCCGGACGGGGCACTTGGTTCCCGATTCGTATATGATGAGAATATCAATGCCTCTTATCTACAAGTCGGCTATGAGAAAGACCGCTTGAAAATCTCAGCGGGTCTAAGGTTGGAACATACCCATGTACACGGGGATTTTGGAGGAAATACACAACAGAAAGACTCTTCGTTTACAACGAATTACTTCCATTTGTTTCCTACTATTGCTTTGCAATACGGTTTGACTTCGGAACATCTGTTTCAGCTTTCGTATGGCAGGCGTATTACCCGCCCCAATTATGGTGATTTGAATCCTTTTACCTATATATTTGATGACTATACATGAAGGGGGAAATACGAAGCTGCATCCTTCTTTCTCTGATAATATAGAGTTGGGGTATGTGTATCGTGACTGGTTTCAGACAGTGCTCTTTTTCTCGCATACAGATGATGCTATCATGAAGAGCTATCGCGAACAGGAGGGGCGGCGTATCTATGTAATGCCCCAGAATCTGTCTTCCTATGTACAGACGGGTATGCGTGTACATGCCGCCAACCTCTCACCTGTTTCTTTTTGGAAGGTGAATCTGACCGCTATCGGTATTTATAATAATTATGGTTGGACGGAGCAAGGGCAGAAAATGAAAAACCGTATGTTTACCCCGATATTCGGCTGCATGAACCAGTTTGCTTTCACTTCCGTATGGTCGGCCGAACTTTCGGCAAATTATAATGGACGAATGGCCTACGGACAAGCCACAGTACATCCGGCGCTGGAAGTGAATGTCGGCATCCAAAAGAAGATGTTCCGTAACAGATGCACCGTTACCTTGTTTGCCAAGGATGTATTCAACACCAATTATCAAAAAGTAGATATTCAATCTCCCGGTGTGCAGGCGTTTGTTGACGAACGGCACAACAAACGTGTGCTGGGTATTGCTTTCGCCTGGCGTTTTCAAAAAGGCAGCGAGACAAAAGAAAGCAGAAGGAAAAAAGAAATAGATGAAACAAAAAGAGTAAATTTGTAACTGTTATGGGCAGACTGTGAACAAGTGCTGGTGCCGGCATTATTTGCGTGATTCTTTTTCTGTGTATTCGTGTGGCGAATGATATTCCGAAACATGAATACTATTGGGAAGTAATGAGTGGAATTTCATGCTGAAGGATATGCTTGTGGTACTCTTCATGTCTTATCCTATCTTTTTTCTATTGAAGTATTGGCTTCGTTTGTGCCGGAAGCGGAAGTTGGTATGGTGGCAGGAATACGGGGTAGTTGTCCTGACGGTTCCCGTCTGGTGTCTTCTGACGATGTGGGTCATCCGCTTTTTGATGGGGGTAAGTCTTGATTTATACGATGTGCCTGTTCCGGCCATAGTCAGTATGTTGCTTGGCGGCTTCTTTTATATATCTTGCGTAATCAGATGATACAGAAAGGAAAATGAAGCTCAACGCCTGCAGTTGGAGAAGATAAAAAATGACCAGCTCCAGTAACAGAACCTTGAAAT
>ENA-OQLB01000503-OQLB01000503.1-human-gut-metagenome-genome-assembly--contig:-NODE-503-length-21926-cov-4.673609_pt1 | contig 21926 bp, 24 predicted proteins | sample MGYA00242656_ERZ504813 | MGnify/ENA primary metagenome ERZ504813 (study PRJEB26092, sample SAMD00036388) | human gut metagenome | host: Homo sapiens | study: EMG produced TPA metagenomics assembly of... | reverse complement strand
ACCATATTCATGCTGTGAAGTAATTCCAATGGAAATTCAGCTTGATAGATATTGGCTGGTGTTCCACCACCTTTTCATTGATATGATCGATCAAATTGGTGTCATATCATTTCCATTTTCATCAAATACTTTATGCCAGTGAAAATGTTAATTCCTGCATATCTGTAATTTAACTGGCTGATATCCTTCCCAAGGAGCTTCGGTTCTGCCATCATTGCGATCGTTGGCACGTTGCAAAGTCCGATACATTTTTCCATCCAAAATGTTTAATTACAGCTTCTGTTACCATTCCACTTGGATTTGTAAAGTTGATCAGCCATGCATCTGGGCATAATTCTCTCATATCTTCTATGATCTGTCCGATCACTGGAATGGTTCGAAATGCTTTAAACATTCCTCCTGCTCCATTTGTTTCCTGACCAAGCATTCCATACAATGATGGAATTCTTTCATCTTTAATTCTGGCATCTAAAAGGCCTACTCGAAATTGTGTTGTAACAAAGTCTGCATCTTTTAATGCTTCTCTTCTGTCTAATGTTGTATAAACTTTTACATCATATGGAGATGCATCCCACATTCTCTGTGCCAGTGCTCCTACAATCTCTACTTTTTCTTTTCCATCTTCAATATCGACCAGCCAGATTTCTTTGATTGGTAAATCTTCATATCGTTTGATAAATCCTTCCATCAATTCTGGTGTGTAACTGCTTCCTCCACCGATCGTTACGATTTTTATTGCACCTTTCATCGCTCTATGCCTCCTCAAATATCTTTGTTTCCTTTGTTCTGTTCACATGATACAGAGCTGGCTTCTTTCGTACAACGGATTTTCCTGATTCGGATATTTTTTCCCTAAAAAAAGTTTCAGAATTACGAAACACTCTGAAACTTTTTGAAACTTTATTTCAATTCCACCCAGTATTCTTTGTTTGCTTCGATCATTTCATCTAAAATTTCTTTTGCCACATTTGCAGATGGAATTGTGCGGTTTAAAGTAAATGCCTGCAATGCTTTTTTATATGATCCTTCGATCACTGCTTCTACGACCAACCCTTCACAAGCATCCTGCTGTTCGATCAGTCCTTTATAAAATCTTGGAATTTCTCCAACTCTTACTGGTTCTGGTCCGTCTTTTGTAATATATGCAGGAATTTCAACCATGGCATCATCTGGAAGATTCTTGACTGCTCCGTCATTTTTTACGATGACAAGCTGTCTGCTTCTCGTGTCATATGCAAGTGCTTTTACCACTTCTACAATAAATTTTCCATGAACTCCTACATAAAATTGTGTCAAATCGATTTTTTCTCCATTTTCTAGTTTCTTAACTGCCTCACGAATCTTTGTTTCTCTTCCATGAATAACCTGCATTCCCCTTGTATTATTAATATCCATGTAATCTACAATGTCATCTCCAAGAAGATAATACTGCCAGTATGTATTTGGCAGATAATCTGGAAAATAGTTGACGATCTTCTTTGCATTCGTAAATGTATGTAACCAGTCTGGATCTTTGACCAAGGCATCTTCATAACTTGCCTTTGATACATAACCATACTCTGCCACATGTTTCTTTAATTTTTCTGTGACATCTTCGCCATTACACTGTACTTTTGTAAACCATCCATAATGATTCAATCCAAAATAATCCACTTCCAGATTGCTAAGATCTGTGTCTAGGATTTCTGCCATTCTTGCCTCTACCTCAACTGGCATATCACAGATATTTAAAATTCTTGCATTTGGACGTAATGTCTGTGTTGCCTTAGCAACAATCGCAGCTGGATTTGAATAATTAACGATCCAATAAGTTTTTGATGCATATTTCTCACAAACATCGATCAGATGTACCATTGGTCCGATCGTTCTCATTCCATATGCCATTCCCCCGGCTCCACATGTTTCCTGTCCAATGCATCCATGTTTTAATGAAATCTGTTCATCTTTTACTCGCATTTTCAGTCCACCGACTCGCATCTGTGCCATAATAAAGTCTGCATCTGTAAATGCCTCTTCTTCATCCGTACTAATTTTCAATTCCAAAGAAGGTCTTAAATCTTTTACAACTTCTTTTACGATCAGTGACACTTTTTCTTGTCGTTCCTGATCAATATCATATAACCATAATTCTTTGATTTTTAATTCTTCCTCTTCCAAAAGATTTTTTACAATCCCTGCGGTATAAGTACTTCCACCACCACATATCACAATCTTAAATTCTTTTTTCATTGATTTTTTCCTCCATATCCGTCATATTATTTCATGTGCCCTGATTATATTTCTTGAAAATTTCAGGCTCAATAGTTCACGCTATTTTTTGGAACATCACAACTATTTCATGGACAATCTGCATAAATTTATTCCGGTTATTTGTGCAAATTCACAATAAAAAAAGAAATATTTGAAAACTATACTTTTTTTAGGAGAATGATTGATATGATACTAGAACAAATTAAAAATCCTGATTTTTTTAATAATTCTGAACAGAATATGATTTATTTTTTACAAAACAATTTAAACTCTTTTGATCAAGTCACTTTAAACAAAATGGCAAAAGAATCCTTTTCTTCGACTTCTTCTGTTTTACGTTTGCAAAAAATTTAGGATTTGATGGATTTAAAGATTTCAAATTACAACTGATCCGAGAAGCATCTATTTCTGGTCAGGATCTTAATTTTAATCTACCTTTTTCTCCAGATGATTCTGTTGAAGATATCGGTCTTCATTTATCTGAAATTCTTGCAAATGGAATTAAAAAAACACGGAATCTGTTAGATCCCGTGCAATTAGAAATGACTGCTTATAATATAAAAAAGAGCCACCGTGTATTCCTGTTTGGAAAAGGTGACTCCAGAATTTCTCTTGAGAATTTTAAAAATAAAATGATCAAATTAAATGAATATTTTATTATTGGTGATGAATATCAGAATAATTTTTATACAGTCGGCAATATTACCTCTAATGACCTTGTGATCTTCTGTACTTATAGTGCTATGCATCATGATTACAATTCTTATCTTCCAGTTTTAAAAGATCATAACGTTCCGATCATTACGGTTACAAGTAATATTCATTCCAAACTGGCTGTGAATTCTGATATTGTATTACAACTTCCTGATGATGAATCCTTTGATGAAAAGTTGCCAGTTTTGCCTCTCAAACAAATATGGATTTTATTTTTGATTACATCTATTCTATCATTTTCCAGAAAAATTATATGGAGAATTATCATTCGAAATATGCTAAAGATGTATATACAAATTCCATGATCTATAACAAACTATAATTTAGTATCATTCATCCTGAATATCTCGATCATCCATAAATCCTATGGATTCTTTGAGATATTCAATATTCTTTTCACGGTCCATATTGTAAATACAGCCAAAAACAACATCCATCATATACTGCATCGCAATATGAGATGAGAACTGAGAGATACGATCTCTTAAGTTTTCTCTGCTGCTGATCGTTAATGCACCGGCAACATACTGTGGATATAAATTCCCACCTGCTTTCCCAACATACACAACAGGCACCTTCTTTTGATGCAGCACCTTTAAAATTGGCTTTACAAAGGTTGCTTTTCCAGAATATGAGAGAATGATCGCTGCATGTTTCGGATTACTTGCTAATGCTGTCAGTCTTTGTTTATAAAATCCATGTGGACATTCTACACTACTTTTGCCTGCTGTTAACATCTTATCCTGAAAATTTTCTGCAACATTCATGTTATGTGAATGGGTATAAATGTCTATAACTTCCGCTTTATGTAATAATTGTGCCACTTTATGCAATTCTATAAAATCCATATAATCATAGGTATCATAGATTGCTGTTTCATATAACTTACTCAGTTTCTTTGCGATCATCTGTGGTCCATCTTTTCGTTCAAATGGATAATTTACATCGATCATCTCAATATCTGATTTCATTTCTGAGATATCTTTTGCCAATATGACTTTCAATTCATTGAATCCTTTTAACCCAATCTTTTTGCAAAATCGATGAATGGCTGATTTTGACACAAATGTTTTTTCTGCTAATTCAATAACCGACATATCTAAGATATCTTCTTGATTTTTTAATATATAATATCCGATTTCTGTCTCAATTGGTGTTAATCCGTCTGATAATTCAATCATATTTTTTAATGTCATACATGACCTCTCTTTATCTTTTATTTTACAGGACAAGCCGCCCCGACATATTCCATCCGATTTTCTTTCACGCTCGTAATATCCGCATGTTCTCCACAGACACGGCAGTTCTTATTCTTCGATGGAAATTTAACTACTCTTGTATTCATCGTTAAGCCATCCATCACAAGCATCTTGCCTGTCAGCAATTCCCCGATTCCTAACAGATACTTGATCGCTTCTAATGCCTGAATACATCCAATGATTCCTGCGACTGCACCAATGATCCCTGCCTGACTGCAGTTTGGCACAGAACCGCTTTCTGGTATTTCCTCAAAGATACATCTGTAACATGGCTGGTCTTCTTCTGGAACATAGGTCATAACCTGACCCTGAAACTGTAAGATTCCTGCATGACAAAATGGTTTCTTTAACAACACACATGTATCATTGATCAGGAACTTTGTCTCAAAGTTATCCACAGCATCGATGATAAAATCGTATTCTTTGAACAATTCTTCTGCGTTGTCCGCATATAAATATTCTGGATAGGTGTTTACCTTGATATGCTCATTTAATTCAAGCATTGATTTCTTTGCTGATTCTGCCTTATTTGTTCCTTCTCTTTTGCTTGTGTGAATGATCTGTCTCTGTAAGTTTGACACGCTGACATCATCTGCATCCACGATCCCGATCGTTCCAACTCCTGCTCCTGCAAGATATAAAGCCGCTGGTGCACCTAAGCCGCCAGCTCCGATGATCAGAACTTTTGATTTCTTTAATTTCTTTTGTCCGTCACTTCCTACCTGTGGCAGGATGATCTGACGATCATATCGTTTGACCTCGTCTGGTGTTAATTCTTCTGTAGACGAAAACAGATGCAGTCCGTCCTTTGAAACGTCCTGCATCTGTTCTTTTTGGGATGTCACATGTAATAACCATTCTCGGTAACCGCCGGATAAGTTCAAAGCTTCATACCCTTCTTGTCTTAACTGTTCGGCAATTGGGGCGCTTTTCTCTCCATAGTTGCAATATACGATCAGCCTCTTATCCTTTGGAAGTTCCTCGATGTGAGAGAAATCACCAGCCCATTCGTAAGCCTTCGGTATATGTCCATGCTGGTATGCGATCTCACCTCTTACATCTAGGTAGATATAATCATCATCGGACAGTAATTCTACTTGCTGTACCGTGATATCCATATTCTTTCCTCTTAATCTTAATCCTATTCTTCAGCGAATAATGCTGTAGATAAGTATCTGTCTCCTGAATCTGGAAGTAATGCTACAATTGTCTTTCCTTTGTTCTCTGGTCTCTCTGCAAGGATCGTAGCTGCTTTTAATGCTGCTCCTGAAGAAATACCAACTAAGATTCCTTCGCTGTGTGCGAATGCTCTTCCTTCTGTAAATGCATCTTCATTCTCGATTGTGATAACTTCATCATAAATCTTTGTATTCAGTGTGTCAGGTACGAATCCAGCACCGATTCCCTGAATCTTATGTGCTCCAGCTGTTCCTTTTGATAATACTGGAGATGTTGCAGGTTCAACTGCTACTATTTTAACATCTGGGTTCTGTTCTTTCAAGTATTCACCAACACCTGTTAATGTTCCTCCTGTACCAACACCTGCTACAAAGATGTCTACTTTACCGTCTGTCTGATCCCAGATCTCTGGTCCTGTTGTTGCTTTGTGTACAGCTGGGTTTGCTGGGTTCACGAACTGTCCTAAGATGACTGCTCCGTCAATCTCTTTTGCAAGTTCATCGGCTTTGGCGATAGCACCTTTCATTCCTTTGGCACCTTCTGTTAATACTAATTCAGCACCATAGGCTTTTAATAAGTTTCTTCTTTCAACACTCATTGTGTCAGGCAGTGTAAGGATCGCTCTATATCCTTTTGCTGTTGCAACTGCTGCAAGACCGATTCCTGTGTTACCACTTGTTGGTTCGATGATCGTTGATCCTGGTTTTAACTGACCTTTCTTCTCTGCATCTTCGATCATTGCCAATGCGATACGGTCTTTGACAGATCCTGCTGGATTTAAGTACTCAAGTTTTGTAAGGATCGTTGCGTCTTTCACTCCTGCTTTGTCTGCATATCTATCTGCTTTAAGAAGTGGTGTTCCTCCGATTAATTCTAATGCGCTTGCTGTAATCTTACTCATAATTCTAAACCTCCATAAAAAGTTGTTGTTTTTATTCCGTTTTATTTCCTATTTTTCTACTAGGTTTTCTATGTTTTAGATTATACAACCACATATCTTTATTGTCAACATCTTTTGCATTATTTCTGTTATAGGTTTTTCTTTTGATTTGCTATAAGTTCTCTTTATATTTTTAATCCACAGATTCTTATGATCTGGAGATCAAATGTTCTTGCAGAAACACTCCAATTCCATCGTGATCATTGTCTTTAGTAATATGATCTGCAACACTTTTTGTTTTTTCACTTCCATTTGCCATGACGACTCCGACTCCTGCATGCAAGGTCATATCATAATCATTATCTGCATCTCCAAATGTGCAGAGATTTTCCATCGTAAATCCATGCATCTCCATCAGTTTTTGTAATCCAAAGGATTTTGAGATTCTAGGATCCATAAATTCAAACAGGTGTTGCGTCGTTTGAAGACTTGCACATTTGAAACGTTCATTTTTAAAGGTTTTTGCTCTCTCAATAACTGCCGGCATAGTTTCTGGTTTGCAAACAATAAGAAGTTTTAAACGATCTTCTTTTAAATACTCGTCAAAATCAATGACTTCATATGGAAGCTGATCACCTTTAGATAAAATTTTAATAAGTTCATCTTCTTTCGGAGTATACAAAACTCCATCCCCATGAATTGCAAAATTCACATCCATATCTTTATAGTGCTCCATGATATTTGCGATCAGGTTTCCTGGAAGGGCAAAATTTTCTTCATAATAATCGGTTTTGTAATCATAAATCTCACCTCCGTTGCTTCCAACAACCATATCAACAAGCCCGCCAATTCCCCATTTTCCAAACAACCTTTTTACACTTGGAACATCTCTTCCTGTTGATATTCCAAACAAGATTCCTTGTTCTCGAACTTTCTTTATCGCATCAATTGTTTTGGAGGTAACGATTCCCTTGCTATTTAACAGTGTTCCATCAATATCACACATTATAACTTTTATATTCTTCATAACGTTTCTCCCTTGATTTTGTCCATAAATATTATTTTCTACCAATTTAACATATTCTTTCAAACTAAATAAGTCCCAGCACAAAACTTTACGCTTTTTCTGGGACTTATGAATTTTATATATTTAGAAATCAGATAACAATTATTTTAATTGTAACATCGCACCTCCAAATTTTTGAATCTTCTGCATCATTTTTCAAATCACTCCTTTTCAAAAGTTTATTCACCTCGTACTTCTGCAAATACCTCTTCCAGTTCATTTAATAAATCTTTGACATTCTCAATTCCGACAGACATTCTTAACACACAATCCGTGATCCCGTTTTGTTTGCGGATATGTTCTGGAACATCTGCATGTGTCTGTGTCATTGGATATGTGATCAGTGTTTCCACCCCACCAAGACTTTCTGCGTATTTGATCATTCTTACTTTTTCAAGGATATTGATCGCATATTCTTTCTTCGTAAGTTCAAATGTAAGCATTGCTCCAAATCCTCTTGCCTGCTTTTTCATGATCTCGTATCCCGGATGTTCTTTGAATCCTGGATAAACAACTTTCTTTACGATATCCTGTTCTTTTAACCATTTTGCGATCTCGATCGCATTTTCCTGTGCACGGTCCATGCGGACTCCTAAAGTTTTGATCCCTCTCTGGATCAGGAAACAGTCAAATGGTGCTAATCCGGCTCCTGTTGTCTTGATCAGGAAACGAAATCTTTCACTGATATCTTCTCTGTTTGTAACTAAGAATCCAGCCAGTGTATCGTTGTGGCCTCCAAGGTATTTTGTTCCGCTGTGTACAACAATATCTGCTCCGAGATTTAATGGATTCTGGAAATATGGAGATAAAAATGTATTGTCAACGATCAGAAGAATGTTATGTCTCTTTGTGATCTCAGCTAATGCTTTGATATCTGTGACGTTCATCATTGGGTTGGTTGGTGTCTCGATATAAACTGCTTTTGTGTTTTCTCTGATATATGCTGCAACATTTTCCTTGTGGCAGTCTACACTGGAAAATTCGATTCCGTTTTTCTCAGATACATGATTAAATAGACGGATGCTGCCGCCATATAAATCTGCATCCACGATCAGATGATCGCCCGGTTTGAATAATTCCATCATCAATGTGATCGCTGCCATTCCTGATGAAAATGCCAATGCATCGATTCCATTTTCCAGAGAAGCAACTGTCTTCTCCAGATGTTCTCTCGTTGGATTCTGCAGACGGCTGTAATCATAACCTGTGCTTTGTCCGACTCCTGGATGTGCGTATGTTGCTGACTGATAGATTGGGTAACTGATCGCACCATAGTGGTTGATCGAATTTTCTTCCTCTTCTAAATGAATACATTTTGTCTCTATTTCTCTTGCCATATATATCTCCTGTTTCATCCTATGTTTTATTCTATCTCAAATCTGTTCTATCCAAAAAAAATGTAAGAACATCATATAACTCACTGTTCCAAGTAAAATGCTGATCAGCGTATTATGTTTCCATTTGTAACTGACTGCAGTGATTGCTGCTGCGATCAGTTTCCATAAACCATCTGCCATAAAGTCATCCCCGACATCTTTCAGGCAATACACGATCAGTACTGCCATGATCGAAGATGGCAACACCATTCCTAATCGTTTGATCTGATCTGGAAGCTCTTTTCCTTCCTGAAATACAAGAAAAGGGAGGGCTCGAAGTCCAAATGTGATCACGGCAGAAACGAAAATCGCGATCAATGCCATTTTTGTGTTCATTATTTTCCCCTTTCTGTCTAAACTTCCTGTTGTTTGCTATTCCAGAAGATTAAAACTCCTGAAACGATCACCAATGCTGGCAGCATAAATGCCCGCTGTCCAAAGATCATCAAGGCGATCACTGCGATCAAGACTCCTGCAACCGCTGGAAAATGCTTGTCCGCTTTCTCCCATTGATCGATAAAAATGATGATAAATAATGCAGTCATACAAAATCAAATTCCTGTTAATTCAAATGGGATCAACTGCCCGATCAGACCGCCCATCACTGCTCCAAACATCCAGTAACATCTGCTGAAGAATGCAACGAGAAACATCTCTTTTCTGCTGTTTTCATCTTTGTCTTCGATTGTGCAGTTTACCGCATATGTTTCATCTGTCATCGTATGAATCATATAAAATTTCTTTCTTCCCATCTTACGGAATGTCTCCAAAAATGAAAGGCTGTAGAAACTCTGTCTGCTGTTCATCAACAAAGCTGTCACTGCAATCGTAACGATCGATGCCCCGCTGCTTAAAAATGTGATCAGGACAAACTGAAAAGCTCCTGTATACACGGTAAGGCTTGTAAGAAGCGAATAATACCACGCAAATCCTGCATTCTCCATCATCATTCCATATGCCATACTGACAAATATATAGCTGCACATGATTGGTATGGATTTCATAAATGCTTGTTTTGTTACACTTACGCCTTGCATAAATCCTTCACTACTTCCCCTGCGATGATCAGTCCTGCGACAGATGGTACAAATGCTGTACTGCCTGGAATCGCTCTTTTCTCTGTACATTTGTGCTGTGCTCCTGGAGGGCAGATACAGTTTGTTCTGCAATTGTTTGCCATATCATCTTTTGGTTTGATCGGCATTTCTTCTGAATATACAACTTTTAATTTCTTAACTCTTCTCTTCTTTAATTCTCTTCGCATAACCTTTGCAAGAGGGCATACTTTTGTCTTATAGATATCTGCCACTTTAAACTGGCTTGGATCTAATTTATTTCCAGCTCCCATACTGCTGATGATCGGTACATTCTTTTCCTTTGCTGCCATAACTAATGAGATCTTTGCTGTCACTGTGTCAACGGCATCAACGATGTAGTCATATTCCTCAAATGGAAATTCATCGGCATTCTCTGGTAAGAAGAAACATTTGTGAACGTTGACTTTCGCATCTGGTTGATCTCTAAAATACGGTCTCTCATCACTTCTACTTTGTATTTTCCGATTGTTTTTCTTGTTGCGATGATCTGGCGGTTTAGGTTTGTTAAGCAGACTTTATCATCGTCAACAAGGTCGAATTCACCGACACCGCTTCGTACTAAGGCTTCGCATACATATCCACCAACACCACCGATTCCAAAGACAGCAACTCTGCTGCCTGCTAATTTATCAAGTGCTTCTTTTCCAAGTAATAGTTCTGTTCTTGAAAACTGATTTAACATTTCTTTCTCCTTTTATTTAGAATAAAAAAGCGGATGCTTAGCATTTCTATTCTTGTTATGCTGCGCTTCCGCTGGTATTTTTGTATTTCCTACTATTTCTATTGGTTTTATTATATGCAAACGATGATTGGATGTCAAGACTGGTGTTGTTATTTTTATGTGTCAACAAACGATTGTTAAACTCCTTACAAATTCAACATTTTGTAGATTTCTTCTTTCTCTGCCTCTGGATTCTCTTTTATTAATGTATAAATAGGTTCAATTACTATCGTATCTTCTTCTGATTCTTCTGCAATCTGTGGCAAATGTTTTTATTTTTCAAAATTTTCTTTTGAACTAATGAAATTAATTTTAATATTTCTCCTTCCTTACGTCCAATCCTCTGTGCACTTTGTATCTGACTTGCTCTGTCACTCTCTGCCATCTCTTCTCTCAGATACAAATATCTTTCCCTCTCATCCTGACTGATCTTTATCATCTCTTCCAGCGCCCTTTCCATATACTTATTACCTTTTGATTCCTGTTCCAATTCTTCCCATGTCTGTGCAGCTATCAACTTTGCCCATCGATATAATGGTTTTTTCTTTTGTTTCTCTTTTACGTACTTTAGTTTCTTCAATTCTATCATATGAAATTGAAATTTTCTACTATATATCTCTTTGGTTTTTTCATCCATCAGACTAAATTTATGGTAATAATTCGGACTTATCATTTGATTAAAATTTAAAATACCAACATGAATACATGGTGGAATTTCTCCATAAGGATGTCCTTTTTTTAATCCATCTGTAAACATTCGACAATTATAAAAAAGGCTTCTCTCTGTCCAATCATCTTGATAGGTGTTTTGCATTTCAATGTTAATCTTTCTGTTTTGATTTAAAATCAATTTGATGTCCAGAATTCCTTCTTTTTCTTCATCATTTTCTCCCAGTGTAAATGGATCTGTAATTTCAATTTTTTTGATTTCATATTCTTTTAAATCCAGCAATGCCATTGGAAATCCTTTTACAATTTTAGTATTTTTAAATATTTTTTGAAATGCATAATTGTTTGTTAGTTTTACTGTTATTTTTTCATCACTAATCGCTCTGATCTTTAATTGTTCATCATTGATTTTATTTTTTAGCTTTTCTGTCATATGTATCTCCTTATGTTTCTTTTATTTACATGGATTTATTTTACATTATTATACATTTATTTACAATATGCTTTTACATTTTATTCCATATGTTTTAAATTCTTATTTGTAAAACAAAAATAAGGATATGAGTGTGAATTCACTTTCACGCTCATATCCTCATTTCTCGTAATCATTTCAAAAAATTCGATCATCTATGATAACATACTATCTCAGAAAAAAGCTACTGATATATCCATCCTTCCAAGATCCTTTGAAAGAGATTTTACTGCTTGCTTCTAAATGCATTTTTTCTCCATCAAATTTATATTTATAGATACTATCATTACTTAGTATATACAAATAGCCCTCTTTTGTTTGACATTGAATTACATTATGCTTGAATTTATAAACTTTGCTTTCTCCTGTTTGTGGGTTTAACAATGAAATTGCTTTTCCCATTCCACTGGTTAGATCACAGTGTGTAACAAACAATTTATTTTTATACGGTAAAATTTGCTGTGGATTTATTTCTTTTAATTTGAGCTTGCTGATCTTGTCTTTTTTTAAATCCATCTGATACAAGATTTTGTCTGTATTTCCTGAAGAAAAATAGAGATTTTTATCATCTGAATAGAAAAACACGGATTCATCTTCGCTGTGATTTACCTTTATTTCTTTTACCTTCTTTAATGTTTTCCGATCGATCTTCATTAAATAATTAATCGTTCCTTCTTCCTGATCGACCTGTTTTTCTACATAAACATAATTCCCTGCACAATGTAAATATCCAAACATTCCAACAGATTCTTCATATCGCTGTATCTCCCCCGTCTCTTCGTTATATTTTGTCAGAGTCGATACACCGTTTATCCAGTTTGTTGTATAGATATCACCATCCTTCTCATCAAAAGCAAAAAAGTCCCGGCCGTCCTATTTTATATAACTTTATTTTTTGTGTATTATGATCAAGCTCCATTACTTCTTCTCGCTCATTTACATATGGAACTCCTTTTGGGATCATATACACTTTATCATTCACTGTCTTTGGAATATCATACTGACTCGCAATATTTCCGATCTTCAACTTCTTTTGTCCTGTTTTTTGAAGTTCGTCATTATAATATAAAATATTGCTTTTATCTTTATTCCCTATTGAGATAATGACTCCAAGTTGATAGGAATTATTTTGTTGTGGTTTGTAAAAATATATGACAGCCGATACAATGATTAGAATACTTATTAGAATTATGCTTCGTTTTTTCTTCATATCAAATTGCTCCTATTTTTCATATTCTTAAATCAACTAGCCTTGTTTTTTCTCATTGATTATATCAATTATAATACTCAAAACCAAATACAATAAAAATAGAACTATATCCTGCACTATAATTTCTTGTCTTGTATATGGAATATATTTTTGTGAGCTACTTAAAACGGTAACAATTCCTAGAAATATTACCAATTGAATTATATTTTTACGAAATGTTTTTAATCGCAATTTTTTTTTTTTCATCCTTTTGCTCCTTTCTCTTAACCAACAACATATCTTACTTTATTCATACTCATTACTGATTTATGAATTTTATAATATACTTTTATTCCTTTCTTTTTATAATAAGCTTTATGAACCGCCTTCTCTAAAGCTGAATATCCTCCATAGGATGATGCCAAGGAAACTGCTGAAAGCCCCCATCCACATCCAGGTACTGCTGATATCATTAGAGAAATTGCTGTTGTTGCAACTTTTGTCTTTTTTAACCCCTCTTTATACAAATACTTTACTCCTGAATATTTTATATATCACATTCTCCCCTCTACTATTTCTCCGTTTCTACCCAATAATATCCCCCTGCTATTGCTTTTTTCGTTCCTTGATTTTCTATAAACACTCGATATCGTCCATCTTTTTTTACCTTTAAGACACTTACCAGATTTACCCCATTCTCTATATAAGTTTCCTCCCCATCCTCATCAACAATTCCAATTGCTATATGTGTCTCTGGATGTTCTTCTTCAAATCCCATGCAGGCAGCTATGTCAACATAAGTTCCTTTGTTTAAATATCCCTCTTTTGTTTCTATTCTTTCTTTCGGCTTGATCTTCCATGTAAATGGTTTTCCATCATTCTCTTTTAATCTTTCATTTTTTATCATGCACTTTTTGATTCTGGTTTTATCATACATTCTATACTTTGCTTTCTGATCTTTTATATCACCTTCCGTTCCAACATTGATTTCCTGTCTTGTTTCATCTGCAATCTTATCGTATGCCTTTACAAATCCTATCCCTGAAGCAAATACCGTAGTTGCACTGAGTATGATCATTCCAAATAAAACACTTACAGAAATTCCTCTTCGCAACCTTCTTTGTTGTCGATAAGATTTCATCCGTTCCATTCGTAGCTTTAATACTTCCTTACTCTCATATAACCCCGCTGTTGTATATCTTCCGTATCTGATCTCTTCCATAGAAATATCTATGATCGTAGAAAAATATCCTTTTACATCTGGCAGATATTCACATACTGTCCTGTCACAGTATGTTTCTCCCCATTGATCTAATTGATAAAAAACATCCTTTAACGCAGGTTGAAACCAGTATATACAACAGATAATGTTCGCCAAGTGTTTCCAAATGAGATCATGATGTTTATAATGAATCAATTCATGTGTAAATATCATATTTAGCTGTTGCGGATCATAAATCTTGACAGAATGATTCTTGGTTTCAAAACCCCATATAACATTGGTCCGCCTGCTTTTTCTAAGATCACTACTTGAATTTCTTTATGAACCCCTAACTTTTTTGATATGCTTTTTACCATACTTTGAATTTCATCTCCACATGGATCTGCATTTAAAATATCCTTCCTTATTGCTCTGTATTTCTCTAGAAATCTGATCGTAAAAATGATCGTTCCAACCAGCCAGATGATCATCAAAATTCCAATGACCCACTTGATCGGACCTGTAACTTCAAATACATAAGTACTCTTCTCAAATCCATTTGCATAGATCAACGTGATTGGTATGGCAAACATCAATAATACCATCTTCCATATCAGATAATTGATATCAATATATCCTTGTGTTCTATCAACCGTCCTACAGCCTTCCAAAAAAGATATAAGATCGTTCCAAGCAGTGTACATAAGAATATTCCGCTAAATATTTTTATTATGATTATCATCAAAATCAAAGTCATCTAAGATCCCTCTTAACTCTTCCCCGTCTTCTTTTGTCAGTTTCTCTCCTAATGCACTTACTAATCGTTTTGCAGATCCGTCAAACCAACGATCTAAAACTTCCTCAGCTTGATATTTGCCATATGTTTCTTCATCGATCAATGGCTGCACATATGCTTTTCTTCCTTTCTTGGTAACTTTGATATATCCCTTCTCTTCTAGCCGGAACAGATATCCGCGGATACTTGTTCTTTTATAATCTTTATTGAGCTTTTCTTTGACTGTCTCTATCAGATCAAGAAAAGGAACTTCTCCTTGATAATCCCAAATGCATTGCATGATTCGTTCTTCTAGTCTGGTTAATTCTTCCATTTTCGTATTCCTCCTTTCTTTTATGTTCTATTTTTAGGTTACTTCTATTTTAACATTGTTTTGTATTTAACACAATATATCTACAGGTTATTTTTTTCAATAAAATAATCATTCTATGAAAAAAATCACTGAATCCATATAATTCATATGAACTCAGCGATTTATCTACTATTCTCCGATCAAAACCTTCTTACCTTCAAAGGCAAATCCATAATGTCTGATTACGCATCCACGACCGTCAATGCCGTCACCGCTCCAACAATACATAAGATTCCCACAACATCGATCATTCCAAAGGCCTGTCCAAGCACAGTTGCGGAAAGAATCGTTGCAACCAGCGGTTCCACGCATCCAAGCATACTTCCCTGAACTGGTCCTAACATGGAAATCCCATGGAGATAACAGGAAAACGCCACGATCGTTCCTAAGAATACAACTCCACCGACAAACATTCCCCATCCTGTTGTCTCTAAAGTACCAAATTCGTCTAATAATTTCTTTGGCTGCACGTTATAAACTGCAAAAGCAAAAGCGGATAACAATCCCCAGAATAATGCTGCATTGGTGATCACTAAGTTTTTTATACTTCCATGTGTTGCAAGCAAAAAAATTCCTACGATCACAGCTGCCAGAACAAGCACTTCTTCTTTCTTTGGAAATCTTTTTTCCACTAATACAAAGAACACCATAATTAAGATTGGTGCAGAATACTGAAGAACTGTCGCAGTTCCCGGATTTGACTCCTGAATGGCAAGGAAGTACGTCATCTGACACATAGCCATTCCAATCATCCCGAAGATCAGCTGATTGACCGCTGAATCTTCTCTTTTCCATACACGAAAAATTGAATTCCCTTTTCTCTGATACATAAGCAACAGCAGGCAGATTCCTGCCCCTAATAATCTGACTGTCACAAGCCACGTAGCCGTCAGATCTTTTGCATCAAATAAATATTTCCCCATCACACCAGACATGCCCCAGCAGCATCCTCCTGCAACTGTGAAGCAGATTCCTTTTAAACTTCGATTCATAAATACATTTCTCCTCGTATCTGTATTTTTATCTATTCTTCTGTGAGTAAATTATCAAATTCACATTTTTCAAATTCCTGAATGGAAATATTTTTCTTGTTTGGATTGGCGTATACAAAAGTCTTATCTACATTTTCTAGGTAATTTTGAATCTTATCATTTGTCGCACTGATGATTGCCTGGAATCCTAGATTCCTGATCAGGTCAATACAACTTGCAACTTTCTCTGCATCCATCTTAGAGAACGCTTCATCTAAGACAACCAGACGGATGCTTGGATTTCTTCGTACTTTTGGTGAAAGATGAATTCCATAGGCCTGTGCAAAACTTGCGAGTAATGCAACATATAATGGGTTCTGTCCTTCTCCACCAGAGTTTTTCTTGATCATCTTACTTAATCCGATCGTCAGTTTTTCATCACCATCCACAATCTGTTCCATATCAAAGGACAGATACGTACGATAATCAGAATATTTCTGCATATCACGTTTCGCATTCTCAAGTTCTTCACCGGTTGCACCTTCTGGCGGGATAAAGATCTCGATCAATTCATTCATCAGTTCCCCGTATTTATTCTCATGTTCCATAGAGAAGAGATTCATCTGGTCATCCATCGTTGTATTTAAGACAGATGGATCGATATTCAGAGAATCATCCATAAACATTGGATAATATTTTCCATCGGCTCCTGTATTTCTTGTGATCTTAAATTGATATTTGTCTTTCCCAAAGTCGAGTCCACTAATCATGCGGTTTAATTCATCCCTGCGCTGATAAGCTTCCCTGATCGCGCTTCGAATCTTGTATACAAAGTCATCTTTGAAATGTTCCATTGCTGTTTTGGCCTGTTTTGCAGCTTTTTCACGATACATTTCCATGTGATCAGATGATAATTCCTTATAAAGCTTGTCATACACATCATTATTCTCATCTACTGCTGAGAATGTACGGTTCGGATATTCCCTTAAATATGCAGTTCTGACTTCCACAAGCTTTCTATATTCTTCTTCCTTCTTCGTTCCGGCATCATAGTATTTCCTTGCTGCACGTTTTTTGAGACGTTCATAGTCTTCGGTGTCTGTCTTCTCGATCTCTTGTGCAAACTGCTGCTCGTACTCTCCATTTGCCGGTAATTCATTCTGTGCACGGATCAATGCTTCATTCTGGTCAATGATCTGCTGTCTGCATTCTTTTAATGCATTCTGTGTTGCCCAGATTGCTTCTTTCATTGCATTGATCTCTTGTTTGCAATCTTCCTGTTTTAACCTGTTCTGGTCTCTTTCCTCTTCCAGACCTTTTAAGGCACCTTCTCTTAATTTTGTCAGCTGATTTTCTAAATCTTCATATTCTTCCTGACGTTCTTTCGCACGTTCCAGTGTTTCCTGCTGTTTTAAATATTCTTCGGCTGACTGTGGAAGATATTCATAGTCCAAAATAACGGCAGCACTTAAAACTTCTTTTTCTAATGGATCTTTTTTATCAAAGATCTTATCCTTTTCTTTCTCTAATTCTTTGATCCTGTGGCGTAAACTGTTGTCTCCAATGTAGGAATTTCTTGTGTACTGTTTTGGATCTAATCGTTTTAACTGGAAATTTTTATAAAGCATTCCATCTGGTGTGATACCAGTACGGCAATTTCTTAATTCATCGATCGTCTCACATTTGATCACACGCCCGATCAAGGATTCTATCAGCTTTTTCACATAAGACTGTTCTGCAAGAACTTCTTCTGACAATGCATTTTCCTCAACCTTCATGTCCTGCTTATCAATCTTTTGTGTGTCTGCAATCGAAATTCTCCAGTATTTCTTCTGATCCATATCACGATAGATTTCCATGGCATCCTTGACGTATTTTGGTTCCACGATCAGTGTTAATTTATTCGATCCTAAATATCCTTCGACCGCTTTATGCCATCTCTCATCTTTCATATCTAACAGATCGGCAAGCACATTTACCTTTACAAAATCACCACATTTTTCGCTTAATTTCATCTGTAATTCATATCTTGCATCCAGAACTTCTTTTGGATACGCTTTGTTACCCTTTTTCAGTTCTTTCAACTCATCAGAAATGGATTTTTCCTGTTTCTTTAAGGTTCTTAGTGCAGACGCATTATCTTGTCGTTCTTCCTCAGTTTCTTTTCTTAAGATATCCAATGTATGTTTTAATCGGTTTAGATCATCTTCTGTGATATCTCCCTGTTCAAATTTCTCGATATCCCAGATTGCCTGATTTGGCGTAATATCGAGATCACACCATTTTTTTAAGTCTTTTGATGTCTGTTCCCAACGCTGTACGGAATGATTTAACTGTCCTAACAACTCCTGAACATCCTTTTTCCTTGTTGCGATCTGATCGTATCCACTTCCTGCGATCTGTGCTACTAATGCATCGTATTCTTTGGCGAGTTTCTCTAGTTTCTTCTCAAGAACTGTTTCATTCTCTTCCTGTGTCTTTAGATCTTTCTCTCCATCTTCAATCTTTTGCTGTAATAGATGAATATCTGTTTTTAATTTCAGGACATCCAGTTTGTTCATGCGGTACTGACAATAATCCTGTTCCTCTTTTTTGGTCTTGAATTTAACGAAACTTTCTTTGATCTCTTCTAAGCTCTTTGCTTCCTTTAATGTATCTTCGATTCTCTGACGCATTCTTCCATACTGCATCACGCTTTCCTGCATATCTTCAATATGAATGTCCTGCTCCATACAGATGTATTCTTTCACAAAATCTTCGAGCTTGATATTCATTTTAAATGGGATCGCGCGTTTAAACAGTCTTGGGAATTTCTCCATATCAAGACCGCCAAGATAGATGTCATACATCTGTTTTCTAAATCTCTCGTTGCTTGTTCCAAAATAGAAATCTTCTTTTTTGAAGTTTTTCTGCATATATTTGCGGAGTTCCGAAATTGTCATCGCATGTTCTTCCGTACGGTAAGCATTCTCTAAAATGCTGCCTTTGTGCCAGAAAAATAATCTGGATGTATCATTTCTTGCTGTATCTACGTCAAATACAACTCCAAGACATTCTTTTTCGTCAGATTCTGTCTGTGTAAATTCAAGAACGATCGTTGTGGAGAAGTTTTTATTTCTCAAATAAGTAACTTCATCTTTCTCTCCAACCGCAACCATTCCTCGCAGGTATTCGATCAGATTTCGATCGGAATCGTCTGCTGCCGCCTTATTAAAGAATCCACGACCATCTGTATTCGCATATAAAACGATCTGCATCGCATCGATCACTGTTGACTTTCCACTTCCAGAATGTCCGGTAAAAAAATTGATTCCATCGTTGAAACTTAATATTTTCTGATCTATATAATGCCAATTATTCAGGCATATCTTCGATAATGCCAGAAATGGCTGCTTCGTCTTCGTCAAACTCACTGTCTACTTCCTCCTTACTGAAACTTTCGATCAATCTGCGGATGTCATCTCCTAGTAACACGACATTCACGCATGGATAGATCATCATTCTTGTCTCGTCATTTAACTCTTCTAATACATCGAGGGGTTCGATGATCTGATATTTCTTTAATAATGCGATGGAACGACGCATCTCAGTGATGGATGGCAAGGTTCTCATCAGATGGAAATCATTGATCTTTTCATGGATTTCTCCTAATGATGTATACACACTTGTATTCGATGACGCCTCTGCCATATGTTCATCGTATAATAATTTTAAGATCAGAAGATAAATGGTTGATAATCTAGAAATCTTCTCTCCGATCAAAGTTTCTCCTTCGATATAAAAGACTCCCAGATGCAGATTTTCTCTTAATTCGATTCCTGAAATCTTAAAATATTCTCTTAAAAATTCCTGATGCAGGTCAATGGTTCTAAATTCTTTATTGTATACAAGTCTTCCGCTCTTTTTATCATATTTTCTTTCTAATACAAATGTCTGTTTTAACAACGTACGGATCACTTTCGTGACCGCATTTTTTTCTTCGTCATTCAATTCTTCATAATATGGTATCATGATTTCGGTTTCCTCCTTACAAAAGTTAATGCCGGATAGCGGTAACTTCCATTATCGATCAATTTATCGTCTCTCTCGATCACTTTATATTTACTGTTTCTTCTCGTGCTGTAATCGTAGGCAAGGATTAATTTCTCAAAGGACTCTTCATCCCTGATATCAATATCCTTAACTTCCATATGGTCATCCTGCATGTAAGCTTCAATGAAATCTTCAATCTCAGCCTGTTGGTATCTTGTATGAATCTTATTTAATCTTAAGACATCTTCTCTTGATAATTCTTCCTGCTGCTTTTCTTCTTCTACCTGACTTGCAAAATCTCTTCGTTTTCTCTTCTTATACAAAGACTTCTCTGAAAGCACTTCAAAATGAGACAGATTCATACTCTGTCCGACCTTCTCGATCTTTTCCTCGCTGTCCTTAGAATCCCCGATCGTCTTTAACAGCTGGATCATCAGACCTCTTGTGTCGGATTCTCCATTCAGCATGTAATTCATACGTGTTACAGTTGCCCTGATATATTTGGAATGTTCTTTATCCATATTGGAAATTCGATGTTCTATGTCATCAAATCCACGCTCGATCGCATTAATGATACTTAAGACATCTTCACCTTTTTCTTTATCTGCTTTCTTCTGTACCTGTTCCATCCATGGAATATCTTCTCTCATTTCTCTTAAACATCGTTTGATATCATTTTTATATAAATAGAAATTATCATTTGTCTTCAAGATATGATATTTCTTCTCAACGATTTCCTCAACGTAACCTTCCAAATGTTCTGCCAACACTTCTTCATATGATTTCTGTTTTAGCAGTCGGCTAAAGAAATGGTCCATGTTGTGTAACATATCCTGCAAGGCTTTATTTAATTTCTTTGTATTAATAAGCGCTGTTTTTAACATGGCTAAGTTCATCTTCTTATCATGCCAGAATGAAAACAGTGTTGCGTATACATTCTGGATATAGATCTCTGTGTCATCCGTTGATGGGTTGACTAATTCTTCAAATGCTGTTAAAAATACGGCTGCGTAATCAGGAATGATGATATTGGTGGTTAATGTCGAGAAATCTTCGATCCTCTTTAACCAGCCTGTCTTGATCAGCCAGTTTAAGATCCTGTTTGGCGGTGTCTGGCTTGCATCATTTTCTGATTCAAATTCTTCAGGAGATAACCAGATCCGCTGGCTTTCGTTCCAGTCTTCTAATACCTGAAGGCATACTTCTTTACTTAAATAATAATTGTTATATTCATATTCTTCGTTGATCTTCAGCAAGGCTTCCATATAAAGTTCTCTGTTCATCGAACGAAATAAACTCCAGAATGAATCTGGGATATCATAGGCAAATTTCATAGGTAACTTCCTTCTTTGGTTGTACTTTATTCTCTGACTCTTTATTTTAACTGATTCGAATGACCTCGTAAAGTGATTTCCTATGAAATAATAATTGACATAAGTCCGAAATCGGACTATAATTATCATAATCTTGTAGTCTGATTTCGGACTTGATATAATTATTATAAGAAAGGAAGTCACTATGGAATCGAAACAAAATCGTGCCTTAAAGGAATTTGATTCTCTCTATAAGATGATCGATGATGTCTATCATGAGATCGCTCTTTCCATGCATCTTACGGATTCCGCATTTCTCATTTTATATTGTCTGTTAGAACTTGGAGATGGTTGCTCTCAGAAAGATATCTGCAAAACCTTTTACTCCA
>ENA-OQLB01000502-OQLB01000502.1-human-gut-metagenome-genome-assembly--contig:-NODE-502-length-21932-cov-3.127861_pt1 | contig 21932 bp, 22 predicted proteins | sample MGYA00242656_ERZ504813 | MGnify/ENA primary metagenome ERZ504813 (study PRJEB26092, sample SAMD00036388) | human gut metagenome | host: Homo sapiens | study: EMG produced TPA metagenomics assembly of... | reverse complement strand
ATTCGCATCGTCCTTTCTGTTTTGGTATATATCTATTATCTCATACTATCGTCTTTTTGTGTGTAGTAAGTTTTATTCTCCAGTGTTAAGTTGTACGGCTCACGCCGACCCACAGCCCCACAAACGCGCCAAACGGCGGTTTTGCGGGTGATGTCGCGTCCGTGTGCGATGCGGGGCATCCGCCCCACACGGGCTTGTTTGGGCGGGGCGTGGGAGTGAATCAGAACTGATTCACTTTTACGCCTCATCCTCTGAATAGTGAATCAAATCCGATTCACTATAACAACAAAAGAAATAATCAAGCGTGTCCGGCTGTATCGTCACATGAAGCAGCGAGAGTTAGGTGAACTGGTCGGCTTTACGGATGGTGCTGCCAACCGTATCGCACAATATGAATCAGGTTTTCGCGTTCCGAAGGAGGATATGGTAAAAAAAATAGCAGCGGCACTCAATGTAGCTGAGTGCGCACTGCTTGAACCGGATACCGGCAATCTGGAAGGTATTATGGAAACACTGTTTTGGTTGGATGAGGATATGCCGGATGTCCTCAGATGCTCATTGACTATGCCATTCGATAAGATTCAGGCTGAGGCAGACAGCAATATAGTCCCCATCATTCATACAAACGCAAGAACCTCTCCGTTCAACGCGCAGCCCACAATGCTCTGGTCTGAGAACGACTTGCTTAACTGCCTGTTTAACACCTACGCAGTAATGCAGTACAGATATCATACGGGCAAGATCACACATGAAAAGTATTTTGAGTGGAAGCTGCAATGGTCTTTTAGCTCAACCATTACACATTCTTCTCCCCTGCCTACAGATATCGAAGCGTTGTTCCAAAATTCAGACGATGAGCAATAGTTCTCTCTGTTATTTCATATAAAACAGCACCGCATGATTCCCGCTAAACAGCTTGGATGCCGCTTTGGCGCTTTGGAATTATGCGGTGCTTTTGCTTTAAATTGTTCTATAAAGAACTTTGTTCCCGGCTTTTCTTGCCTTTAAAAGTCCCATTGAAGCAAATTTCATTACAAAGGCCCGAATCGTGGCATAAGCGGCATTTCCAAAATCCTTTTCCAGCCGCTTTGTCGTAAATTCCTCGGTACCATAAGCAGATAGTACATACTCCCATAGTTGGCGTTCCTTTTCTGTCACGGTACCGGCCTCAAGAGCATCTTTGTATATCTGCATATCAGTATGAGATGCATCCGTACCGAATTGCAAACGGCCATAAACATTCTCACAGAAATACGCCAGAAATGGTGTGACACCTGTATATCCCGTAATCAGAGCGTTCGATTCTATTTGTTCATAGGCTCTGTAATATCCAGCCTTGCTTTCGGCAATATAATGGGAAAAAGGCGTAAACAGTGCAGCCGGGTACCCATGCTGCACCAGATACCATAAATGGAACAAGCGTGCTGTTCGTCCATTTCCGTCAAAATAGGGGTGATAATAGGCCAACGCAAAATGCAGAATTGCCGCTTTATGCAGTTCATTCAGATTGTCATTTTGATTGGCAAAATCAATCAACCGCGCCATAGCCGTTGGTAACTGTGATGCCGTAAGGCCTTCCCGCGTTTCCTCGCCTCCCACAATAAATACCTGATCATGCCGATAAGGGCATCCCTCTTGCAGTTTATCCTCGTCATCCAGAAAATCGCCAACGGTCATCTGGTACAGTGTGCGCAAATTCTTTTCTGTGATTTTGTTATCACGGTCAGCTATAAAATCCAGCCCGCGTTTTATTCCATATATGCGGCTTTCTTCTTCGTCACGCGGCGCATAGCCGTTTAGTATTCTGCGGATACTCCGGCGTGTGGAATGAATGTTCTCGATTTGCAAGGTGGCATGAATTTCTTCTGTCATAGCCTGTAAACCAAAGACACCGCCTGCAGCCGGAACCGTCAGCAGCTGCTTCATTCCGGCTGTTGAAATTCTTGCCGAGTTTGGCAGATACATCATTGGCTCACCGTGAAAGTCTTGCAATGGAAGTTCCTGCATGAAGTCCTGCTTCAACAAATCAGTGAACTCTTTTACTTCTGCCGGAGAATACTTATACTGCATTCTGTTGAGTTCAAAGATATGTTTATCCGAGAATAATTTTGCAAATAGTGCTGCATCCATCTTCTTCGCCCTCACAAGTGATACTTTTTGATACTTTATTATATCATAATACTCCTTGCAATTGCACCTGTCAAGCCTTTGGAGTTTCCTTGTTGAGTGTCCCAGTAAATATGTTTTTTGCTGTAACTCACATTGACGTATTTTGTCAAAAGTGATATTTTTTTAAACAAAATAAACCGTTTTTCTTTATTATTTTTGAACAACAAGGAAACAAGTATGAGTATATTTGATACACCTCATCGAAATGCAATGCCGGAGTTCCAATGTTCACAAACCGTTCTGCCTGCAGTAGCTATACAGCGAATTGAATCTAATCTGCTTCCCGAATTGCGTGTTCCGAATTTGATTCTCAAAAAAGATGAGGCGTGTCGGTTTGTCGATAAGAGTTACCGAATTGTAGAAACAACCACAACACACCGCGTCCGCCACTCCGGAGGCATAAGTACACCCAGTTTATTATTTAAAGGTGTGCGCTATCACACAGGAACGAGTTCTTCCACGCCGATTACAGAAGTTCACACCCAATACATTCCGGGATACCTATACATTACGGATAAACGGATTTTATTCACAGCTAAGGAACACGGATTTGAAAAGTCGTTACAGGCGTTATCTTCTTTCACACCCTACTCTAATGCTATAGGTATGCAGTTCGGTCAAACCGTCATCCACTTTATACTTCCACGCACAGACCTTGCAATAAAAACGCTTCAGATGGTTACCAGAATTTGAGCCGAAAGGATGTCTTTATATGGGAAATTTAAAGATTCACGATAAAATCGATATTGTAGCAGGTGGGCAGGCCGAAGTGCTGGGAGAATTTGGCTCTGGTGGTCAGGGAACCGTCTACAAAGCCAACTACAACGGTCAGATATATGCCTTGAAATGGTATCATCCTGGTGTTTTTCATGGTAAAGAACACGAATTCTATCAAAACATCGAAAACAATATCAGCAAAGGGGCACCGACCTCTGCTTTCCTTTGGCCCAAAGCCATTACCAGAGTATGCAATGGACAGTTTGGCTACCTAATGGATATTCGCCCGGATGGATACGAAGAACTCACCAATTACTTTGTGGGAAGCAGAAAACAAAAGCAAGTTCGTTTCAAGAGTTTTTCCGCCATTTGCAACGCTGCCATCCAAATCATCAATGCTTTTCGAGAATTGCACAATAACGGTTACAGCTATCAAGACATAAATAATGGTAATTTCTTCATCAAGCCGGATTCCGGCGATGTCTTGATCTGTGACAATGATAATGTCAGTCCTTTCGGTACAAACCTCGGCATTATGGGAAAGCAGCGTTGGATGGCACCTGAAATTGTAACCGGGCAAAATGATCCCGACAAAAACAGTGATCGCTTCAGTCTTGCTGTTGTTCTGTTCCGCCTTCTGTTTATATCTGAACAGCCAGACCGGTGCTTATGCACCCGTTATTCTTCTATTTAGCGATGGCGGCCCCACCGACGACTGGGAAAAGGAGTTGCGCGCACTTAAACAAAACAACTGGTTCAAGCACGCAATTAAAATTGCGATTGCCATCGGAAGCGATGCAGACAAGACTGTCCTTGCAGAGTTCACCGGGACGAGTGAATCTGTCATTACAGTGAAAGACAAGCACACATTGAAGGCTTTAATTCGCAAAGTCAGTGTGCGCGCATCTGAATTTCAGAGTCACAGCAAACAGTCGGGTGATACGCTTACAAGTGCAGAGGATGACAGCGCCAAGATTGCACAGGATGCAATGGGCGAGGTTCAGCAGGATCAGACCCAAGGTAGCTCAGCTTCCGGCGCAGGCGCTGTTGATGTCACGATAGATCAGGATTGGGGCAATTGGTAACATCTGTCTCACTTTATAGGAGATTGTACGATGGGAGCTTTTTATCATTTTGCGTGTTCAGAACAAGGGTACAATCATATAAAAATCAACAAGGTTGGGCAAGATGCTTCTGGTGAACTTTTTTTGGAATGATGTGACAATCATTGCTGTAGCGGATGGACACGGAAGCGATAACTATATTCGAACAGACCGCGGCAGCAAATTTGCTGTTCATGCGGCTTTGGATGCCATTCAGGCTTTTATTGTCGATGCACGCGGATGCGGCATTGCTTTTATGGATAACGCAGATGACTGTCTGGCCCAGATAAGCAAAAACATCTTGGCAAAATGGCACACTCTTGTTGAAGACGATGTGCAAGCACACCCTTTCCGCCCGGATGAAATGACAAAAGTATCCGAAAAATATAAGGTCCGGTATGCTTCCGGGCGGTACAATGCCAAAGCCTATGGCACCACCTTAATTGCTATATCAGCTTGATGAAATTGGAATATCCGGCATCTGTGATCTGATTCCCGGTACCATGACAGGTCTTGGTATTTTGGGTACATTCCTCGGTTTGGTTCTTGGTATCAGTGGCTTCGATACTGCATCAACGGAGGCAATTACTTCCAGCATTTCCGGTTTGCTCAGCGGTATGGGAACTGCCTTTTTAACCAGTATTGTCGGTGTATTTTTTTCACTTGTTTTTTCCTATCTGCACAAGATTATTTACGATTATGCAAACAAAAATCTGGAACTGTTTATCAATAATTTTCACGAAAAAGAACTGGATGGGCATGATAACAGCACAGAGAACCAACTACTCGGTTATCAGCAGCAGCAAACCAATTTCCAGTTACAGCAGACCGAACTTCTGAAAACATTTGCAGGCATTGTTTCTGAGGCAGTAAGCAAGTCCATCAGTGATACTATGAAATCCGAACTGACCCCATCTTTAATCGGATGGAACAGACAATAGAGATGTTCGGCAAGTTTGCCAGTACCCAGCAAAAAGAAGGTTTGGATCAGGTTGTACAAGAGTTCATTCGCTGCATGAATGATTCTCTAAAAGGCCAATTCGAAGAGCTCGGTCGTACTATCCAATCTCTGTGCGAGTGGCAAAGAAGTTCGGTTCTTCAGATGCAAAAAATTGTGGATGGCATCTGTGATACTTCTACTGAAATCGAAAAAATCAATGAAATTTCCAAGCAAACTATTGTCGAGATGAATCGCTTCGTCACACAGTTGAATGAATTGCAATCCAAAATCAATGAGGAGACCGAGCTTGCCCGTCAACAAATCGAAAAAGGGAACGAAATCAACGAACGACAGGCCGGATATATTGACAAATTGGTTGAATGCCAAACCAGTATAGGTGACTTGGCAACCCATGTGCAGGCAGAAGCAGATGCCGTACAAAAGTCTGTTGACCTGATTTCTGATCACTGCAAAACGCAAATTGATGGCATTACCGATGCAGCCAAACAGAGCATGGAAACGCTTTCTGATTCCACGAAGGTACTTGTTGAAAGCAGCCACCAGCAGATGCAATCTCTCGCCGCAACAGCCGAAAGTGAAATGCAGATGCTCTCGGAGACAGCTCCAGCCTGAGCGAAGATAATCACAATCAGCTCTTGCTTTGACAAAGGCATCCTCGGAGCAGATGGGGCAACTGTCCGCCGCAGCAAATGCCGTCATGCAAAACAGCCAGCAGCAAATTACTGTTGCCATCACCGCCACACAGACACAGTCGGATTCCCTCGTGCAAGCAACCAACGACTTTGTAGAATTCGTCCAGCAAGAACACCAGACCCTTGTGCAAGCAGTCAACAAGGAAATTTCCGGCCTTTCCAATTTTGCCGGGCAACCACTTCTCAAATGCAGTCCGCAACTGCCGGAATGGAGAATGCTGCCAAACTGCTTGATAAAAACCTTGACGATAATTGGGCATTCAAGTTATCCGAAGCAACCGCACAACATGAGGGATACGACAGCATAGAGATTTGTGGTCGAGTAACACTTGATCCTGACTATCCCGGTTGTCCATACTGTGAAACCAAGTCTTTATTAGTTTGCAGCTGTGGAAAGTTGAATTGCTATGATGGAAAACGCCGCACTACTACTTGCCGTTGGTGTGGCGTTTCCGGCAATGTTGACGGTGGCCCTATTAAGATTCAGACTTCTGGTAATCTGTAATGAACACTGTAAAAAGGATGATGTCCTATTTGTCATAGGCATGGAAAAACGGTTGATTTAATGCGAAGATTCTTTTGTTTCATTTTAATTTTGGTTTCTGTTTATATGATGGCAACAAAAGGTTTTTCGCCTGAGCGCATTTATTTTCGCCGCGCAAGTTCTGCGGCAGAAGGTTCGCCTCTCGCAACAGTTCATCTGTCAACTGAGAACATTCCTGATGCCCAAATACAACTGGCGGTTCCCTATATTTCTCAACTTCCCGAACTTCGCAACGGATGTGAAATTACTTCGTCAGCAATGATTTTGAATTATTATGGCTTCACAGTTGATAAATGCCTGTTGGCTGACGATTATCTGCCCAAGTTATATCCTTACATAACGGCAGACCCGGAAGAAGGTTATATGGGCGATCCATATACTCTGTGGGGTTACTACTGTATGACGAAGCCCATCGTCACCGCAATCAACGAATATCTGGAGGATAAATCCATCCCACTTTGGCAGGCGGAGGATATTTCCGGTGTTTCAATTAAGGAACTACAAAATTATATAGCCAACGGCTTCCTGTACAAGTATGGGTAACAAAAGACTTCGAGAAACCAACTTACTATGATACCTTTTTACTCCCGGACGCTACGCAACCCTATGCTAATTTGCATTGCGTTGTTATCACAGGCATGTCTGCGTCTGAGTTTTATTATAACGATCCGTTATACGGTAAGCATAGTGTATCCTTTGAGAAATTTGAGTCAGCGTTTTCTGCAATTGGAAACCGCGCAGTATATTTAAGAAAAAGCAGGGATTAAACCATTTTGTTATTAACATCAAAAAACAAATTATGGCAGTTTCTTCACGGACTGCTATATTTTCTTATCATTACAGTTTTCTTTTTGCTTGTTGCAATTCAGTTACTGCTAGAAACATTGAACATTCAATCTGTCGAGATAACGCCCCTTCCTCTTCTTCAGCCTGGTAGTGTTTGCTACGCTTCTTTGATATTAGATTACTCTATTCCCAATGGATTACCTGAAGCTGTGGAGAATGGACTTTTGCAAATAAAGCGGCAGCTTTCGCGGCCATATTTTCAGTCGCCGATTCGGAAATTGCCACTGTAACATCTGATGGTAAGATTATCTGTCAGCACATTGGTACAACCACTTTATCTGTAACTATTGGAGGACTATGCCAATCCACAGAGCTTATCGTGGGTGGTATCCCTATTGAGAGCCTTCAAATCATATTGCCTGCACATCGTCTTGATGTTGGAACCACCATCGTTCCAAGCGTTCAACTGGTTCCAGACGATGCAGACTATTATTCCGATATTGAATTTTATAGCTCTGATGATTCCATTTTGCACAAAAATGCAGATGGTTCATTTACTGCAGCTTCTACCGGAGTTGTCAAATTATATGCCAAGACTTGTTCCGTGCAATTAATTGAAACTTATCAAACCATTTATGTGACCAGTCACAACGGCATTTAAGTTATCCTCATCTTAGCTTGCATATTTTTTCTGAATAGTTGACCACCATTTGACCACTACTGTGCAGTCGCCCCTCAAAATGCCGAAAAAGCCCGTTGTGACAACCAACAACAGGCTTTTTCCTGTTTTAGGGGCCGCTGTGCAGAACCAACAAATTTTACGTTTCAACGTCTGTCTATACCGCCCTGTCGTAGTTCTCCGACGCCAGGTGCCGGGGGGTCGAATCCCTTCAGGCGCACCAAAAGCCTGTGACACAAAGAATGTCACAGGCTCTTTTCTTTGTTGTATCGCACAAAATCAGCGAAGTCGATGACCGATTTTCAAGGTGCGTTTTATAGAGATGTCCAACCATTTTAAGTCGGTTGGGCTTTTTTGTTGGGCGGCTTGGTGTGCGTTTTCCCGCCCCTGCCGCCCCGTTTTGCAGTTTTTCAGCGGAATTTTCAACTTTTTCCTGCTGTTTTCAGAATGTTTTCCATTTCCCCGCAGCCAATTTCCCATTGGCTGCGGAGTTTTTTCGTTTTTTGCAGTTGCCGGCAAAATGGGAACTGCACGCACTTTCATTCCTTTCCCCATTATGCGAATGTGTGGCGGGTTCTCAAATCGGACATCTTCTATGCGAAGATTGCAAATTTTTGATACGCGTGCGGCGGTGTCATACAATACGCATAACCCGTAAGGCCTCGCTGCCCTGTGTACCGGCGGGCAAAAACGGTGCAGTGGACCATTTTTGTGAAAGGTACATACCGCGTTGTAACAAAATGTGATTATTCTTTCTCACTTCGGTGCAAAGGAACAAAATGATACAATAAATTAAAAAAGGGCGACCTTTTGTCATTGTGGAATACAAAGGAATAATCTATCATTGAATTGTTGGAATTGCACGAATTCGGGCTTTGTTGGTTGAGAATAACTGATGAATGATAAGGAGGATAATGATGCACAAGTCTGTCTGTGTGAAAAATCCGGACGCAATTACGCTGCGGGACTGTTTCGGCGCAACGGTGCTGTCTACTGTAAATGGTCTGTGTACCGTGTTTATGTCCAGTATGTTTATGCAGTATATGACCGACTACGCCGGGCTGGGCGCTATGGGGGCGACCTTGGCCACATCGCTTCTTCTGTTTGCGCGAATCTTTGATGCCGTGGATGATCCATTCAGGGATTTTTGATGGATCGCGGGAAACGGACCAAAATCGGAAAGTACAAACCCTTTTTTCTCCTCAGCATACTGCTGACCGGCATTGGCTGTGTATGTCTCTACTCGTTCCCGTCCAAGTTGGCGTCCAAGCTGTACTGGTTGTTGTGTGGGTTATCGTTTTCTACTTTTTGTTTGATGTGGGAACATCCTTTTATAAAGATAATCTTTTGTTCCGAACGATGACCAATGATCCCAACGAACGTTCCAAGCTGGTTATCGGACCGCGGGTTTGGACCATGATCCTGGGCGTCGTTACGTCCGCCTTTACGGCTGTGCTGGTTGCGGTCAACGAACGTGTGGGCAACTATCACGACTCATTTGCCATCCTGATCACCGGTATTGTTGGTGCAGCGATGGTGCTCTCCCTTATTGGCTGGTTCCTTGTCAAGGAAAAGCACTGTGTGCAGGAAGAAAAGGCAGAGCCGGTAAAGTTCAAGGACTTCTTTCTTCTGTTCAAAGAGAACAAGCCGATGGTGGTCTACTATTTGAAATGCATCTTTTCCGGTTTTATCTGGTCCCTTATTTTTGCCACGCCTGCGTATTACATAAAATGGGGATTCTGCACGGATTTGACCACCGGCGTCACAAACATGGAGCAGTATGGTGTCCTCAACGGCATTTCTTCCATGATGATGCTCATACCGCTGCTGGTTGGTGCAGTTATTGGTCGTCCGCTCTTGAAACTCTTTAAGAACAACCCAATCAAAATGACTTGTTTCCTTCTGGTTGTGCAGTCTGTCGGCGGGGCGGTCCTGTTTATTACCCAGATGGCGGGTCTGCTTACGAAGGTTCCTGCGCTGTTCTTCGTTACCCTGTTCATCATGCAGTGGGGTGGGAACTGACTTTGTCCCGCAATCCATGGTGGAAATGGAGATTATGGACTACAACATTTACAAAACCGGCAAAGATCGTTCCGCCTTGACAATGGTTGCCGGCGGTTTCATTGTCAAAGCCCAGGCAGCGCTTTCGGCTGCAATTATTGGCGCTGTGCTCATGTCAATCGGCTACAACGTGGATCCCGTCACCTCCGAATACATGGGGGAACTGTCGCAGATTCCGACCATGCTCAATTGGTTTATCGTTATCATGGGTCTTGTTCCTGCCATCCTCGGCGCATTGTCGGCTTTGATCCTGCGGACATACCCAATCAAGACGATGAGCGCCGAAAAATCCGGGAATGCCTGGATCACCGCAATGCCGGGTAAGGATCATTCCTCCGCAATATGGCGGCGGTATTCCAATGGGGTGAGGCCGTACTCGCGCCGAAACACTTTGTAGAATTGCGTTCTGTTTTCATAGCCCATGGATGCCGCAATCTGGCAGACCGGCAGCTCTGTGGTTCTCAGAAGCCGCGCCGCCTCGGCCATCTGTACCTTTTGACAGTACGCTTTCAGAGTGTATCCGGTGTTTGTCTTGATGATGCGGGATATATGCTCGCAGGAGTAGTTAAGTGCCTCCGCCAGATTGGTTCGCTGGATAGCCCCGTGGTGAGTTTCAATCAGTTTCTTGACTTGTTCCGCCGTCAGCAGTTCTTGACTGTTCCTCAGCGAAATGTGTGCTGCTTTGTATATGTCAGGATTCTCCAAGGCGGCAAACAGCCGGAGCAGAGAGGAATAAACGTCAAACTGGTATCCGATCCGCTTGACCGTAAAGGCGCGAATCAATTCCTGAGTGAGCTGCGGGATCGTATCTTCGCCTAAAAGGTTAAAGTCCAGGTAGTCCTTTTTATAGTCGGCACGTTCCGACAGATTGTCGCTGAAAAACTGATTGAGAATGCTTTTGTACTGAAACGGCGGCGGAAATGATTTGGGCCACTGTGTCAGCAGAGAGGCATCGATGCCGATGTAAACGATATCCGCATTCGACATATCTGTTTCGCGATGCATGGTGTTTCGATTGAGGAGACAAAGGTTCCCCTGCGTATAGGTGGTCTCGGCCCCCTCGATCATCACCCGGACTTGGCCCCGCTGCACATACATCAGCTCAAAAAAATTATGCTTGTGCATGTAGGTCTCATGAAAGAATTCGTGTTTGTTCGGGGTGTGAACGCAAAAGGACCATGCATCCATATAGTTGGAAAACAGATACTCCTGAGGTTTCTGGATGCTGGTTACAATGGACAACGGAGAAAAATAGTCCCGTTCGGCCGTATGGTTGCGAAGATAGTTCGGACCATGGCTGCCGGTCTGGTTCCGCATTTCATCAATGCTGTCAAAAAACAGGTGTTCCATGCGAGCATCCCCCCTTTTTACGGCAGTATAGCATGGAATTGAGTATAGTATAACATAGAATTGAGTGTTTTTGAAGGAGGAAATATCTGTGAAACGGCAATGTTATAACCCCTATCTTCCAGTTGGGAATACATCCCCGATGCTGAACCGAGGGTGTTTGGTCAGCGGCTGTACATTTATGGGAGCCATGATCTCTTTGGTGCCAAGGAATACTGTGAGGGCGATTACGTATGCTGGTCGACCCCGGTAGATGATCTTTCCGACTGGCGGTATGAAGCGTAATCTTCAAAAAGCAAGATACGCCGTGGAATAAAGAGAACCTGTCCTACTATGCACCGGATGTGGTGCGCGGCACAGACGGACGGTACTACCTTTACTATTCAGTGGCCAATACGTCGATCACATCGGTCGCTGTGTGTGACAAACCTGCGGGAAAATACCAATATTTGGGCGATGTTCACTTCCCGGACGGGCGAGTCTACGGCTCAAAGCCGGAGGATTGGTTTATGTTTGACCCAGCCGTTCTGGTGGATGATGACGGGCGGGTGTTTCTCTACGTGGGCAGCGGGCAGAAATCCAATGGAGAATTCGGCCAAGAGATCAAGGGTCTGTTTGTGATGGAACTCAGCTCTGATATGCTGACCATCATCAGCGAACCAACCATCATCATGCCGGCGGATTTTAATCCCAAGAAGCCGAACTATTGGGAAGGACCCTCTATCCGTCACATCGGTGAGTGGTATTATCTGGTCTATCCGGCCACGGACATCACCGGTCTCAATTACGCGATGAGCCTGTTCCCCGACAAGGGATTTATCCACAAGGGACCGATCCATTCCTCAAGTGATATCGGTCTGGAGGGAAGAAAGCTCATGAATGCGGCATATCCGATGGGGAACAGCCACGGCGGTATGGTATGCGTCCACGGGCAATGGTATATATTTGACCACCGAACGACCAATGGCGCCAAACGAAACCGGCAGGCGGTAGCTGAGCCCATTGAGATCCGTGCGGACGGGACCATCCGCATGGTGGAGTCCACGAGCTGCGGATTGAATGGCGGCCCTTTGAAGGGAACCGGGACCTATCCGGCCTACATTGCCTGCGTCCTGCACCATGCCGGAATGTTTGGTCTGCGCAACCCGATGGACGGACCCGAGATCACCCAGGATGGTCCGGACTACGAGCCGCCGGAGCCGCGGAACGGGAAGTGACCATAGAGACAGAGAAGGCGGCACCAAAGGCGTATATTTCCAAAATGAAAAATGGCAGTATTGCCGGCTTCCGATATTTTGATCTGAGTGAAAGCACCCACATTGCTGTAACGGTTCGCGGCGCAGGCGGCGTGCTGGAACTCTTACCCGGGGAAAAAGGTTCTGTCATAGCATCCATTCCCATTGCCGGGACAGCCGACTGGACAACCGCCGGAATAGAATTCGACGCCAGACGTTTGGCGTCGGAGAGCGGGCGCCCCATTGATTCCTGCCCGCTGTATTTCCGGTATAAGGGAAAGGGAACGCTTGACATCTTGAATATTACGTTGGCATAAAGGAGAATAATGATGGACTGGACACCAATCTGGCACCAAGCCGCGGCCCCTGCCTTCGCGATGGGCTTTTTGGCGGGCAAGAAAAAAACAGTGGTGTATTCTGTGATATCCCAGGTTTCGGGCGAGAAACTTCGGGTCCGCTTCTCCAACCACTATGGAAAGAAACCCTACACCATTGGGGGACTGACCGTGTGGGCACAGGGAGAGATGCATACCGTCACGCGGGACGGCAGCTGTGTTTTCACGGTTCCCGCGGGGGAAAGCTGCTATTCGGATGAGTTGACGCTCCCGGTGACGATGGGGGAAGAACTGGAAATCAGACTCTACTATGCATCCAAGGTCATGGACAGCAATATGATCGAGGAAAATGCGGTAAGCTACAAGGGAAATCATACGGCGGACAGGGAGCTGCCCCCACCCCGGCGGGAAAAGTATATGGAACAGTACAGCCTTTATGAAGCGATTCCCGGGATGGATCAGATCGAGGTGTTTACCGGTCAGCCTTCCAAAATCATCGTGGCGTTCGGGGACAGTATAACGGCTATGAACCGCTGGGTAAAACCGTTGCAAAGGCGTCTGTTCGATGCGTATGGCGGTGACTACGCACTGATGAACGCCGGGATCGGCGGGAATTGTCTGCTTTATGATATCCCGGGTCTGATGGGCGTTTCCTACGGGGAAAAAGGGGTGTCTCGCTTTGAGCGTGATGTACTCCGTTTTTCAAAACTCTGCGGCGTGATTTTGGCGTTGGGGGTCAATGATGTGGCCTACTATACCCAAAAGACAGGGGCGGTCATCTCGCTGGAACAATATTGTTCGGCCGTAACCGATATTGTGGATCGGCTTCATAAGGCCGGTGTCCGGGTGATTGCCCAGACGCTTCCGCCCCGCACCGGTTTTGTGAAAAAGGGTATACCCCGGAGATGGAGGCACTGAGAGTCCGCATCAATGAATGGATCAGAGATAGCGCGCTGTTCGATTATATGGTTGATGCGGATGCACTGCTGCGCGATCCGAAGAATCCTTCGTTCACCGACGAGCGTTATCATCAGGGGGACCACCTGCACCCGAATCAGGCCGGAGGAATGCTGCTGGCGCAGGCGTATGATTTGCAAAAGCTGACAGGGGAGGCGTAGGCATGGGGAAAAAGTATTTCACGCTCAGCTTTGATGATGGACTGGAGCAGGACAAACGGGTGATCCAGCTCATGAGGCAATACAGGCTCAAGGGAACCTTCAACCTCAATGCCGGCCTGCTTGGCACGCGCGGTGAGGTGAAGGGGCTTGGAACCTTCTCTTTTCAGGATTGCCCCGAAGGCGTAAAGCACAAGTTTCCATTTTCCTATGTGCAGCACAACCGAATCCCACAGGACGAGGTGCGCCAAGTCTATGAGGGAATGGAGATTGCCACCCATGGTTTCCGGCATGAACCGCTGGGGGCTGTCAGCGAGGATGAAATGCGCGCATCGGTGGATGCGGACAAGGCCGCGCTGGAAAAAATCTTCGGCACCACGGTCGTGGGGCACGCCTATGCGCAGGTTCAACCTCGCCGGCTGCTCAGGCGTATCTGAAGGCGCAGGGGTATCAATATGCCAGAGTGGTCTTTCCCAGCGGCGGCTTTGCGTTCCCGGATGATCCGCTGAACTTTCGGCCTTCCTCCTCGCTGATTCTGAAAAATGCCGTGAAACTGGTGGAGCGTTTCAAATGTGAGGAACCCGGAGAAAAGGATCTGCTGTTGTTCCTGTGGGCACACAGTTATGAAATGGACTACGAAAAGGGAAACGCCAGTTGGTATGCTTTGGAGCGGCTTTTTGAATCGATCGCAGGCCGAAGCGATATCGTATATTGCACAAACAGCGAAGCGTTCGCGCATATTTAAGGAGAGCAGGAAAGTGAAAAAGAAAGATTTTAACCGAGGTTGGCTATTTGGCGCCGTGGGAAAGGAACCGTCTATGCAGCCGGTCACACTTCCCCACGATGCCATGCTGTACGAGAGACGCTCGAAGGATGCGGCAACAGCGGGAGCGTGCGGATACTTTCCCGGCGGGGCCTATGTCTACGTCAAACGGTTTCTTGTGCCTGAAACGTGGCGGACACAGTCCGCTGTACTGGAATTTGAGGCAGTTTATCAAAACGCGCAGGTGTTCGTGAACGATGCGCTTGTGGCTGAACAGCGGTACGGATATACCAACTTCTTTGTGGTGCTGGACCCACAACTGAAGTATGGCGAAGAAAATGAAATCAAAGTGATCGCGGACAACTCGTCGGTACCCAATTCCCGTTGGTATTCCGGCAGCGGAATTTATCGCAACGTAAACCTCTTCTTGGGTGATAAGAGTCATATCCGCCCGGATGGACTGCTCGTCTCCACCTCCGGAAACGATGCAGCCCATGTGAAGGTTTCGGTCACCGGTGGTGATACGGTCAGAGTCTCTATTCTGGATGGTGAAAAGGTGGTAGCGCAGGCCGAAGCTGCGGTCAAGGAAGGCACTGCGTCGGCAGACATTCCCGTTTCCCAGCCGCGGCTTTGGGACGCGGAACATCCCGAACTGTACCGATGCAGAGCGGAACTGCTGAAAAATGGTGAGATGGTGGATGAGGCGGACGTCTGGTTTGGATTCCGTACCCTTAGCTGGAGCACCAGAGGATTTTTTGTAAACGGCAAGAAAACGCTGCTCCGTGGCGCCTGCGTCCACCACGACAATGGTATTCTGGCGCCTGCTCTTTTGAGGATGCCGAGTTCCGCCGTGTCCGTCTGCTCAAGGAGGCTGGTTTCAACGCGATACGTTCCGCCCACAACCCTGCCTCCAAGGCGCTGTTGGATGCCTGTGACCGGCTGGGTCTGTATGTCATGGATGAATTCTGCGACAACTGGCTGGTACATAAAAACCCCTACGACTATGCGGACCGGGACTTCCGCGCATGGTGGCAGCAGGATCTCACAGCTATGGTCATCAAAAACTACAACCATCCCAGTGTAGTCATGAACTCTATCGGAAATGAAATCTCCGAACTGGCTATGCCCGAAGGACAGGAGTACTGTAAAAAATTAGCGGTCCTGGCACGAAAGCTGGACCCGGACAAAGCAGTGACGATGGGGGTCAACCTGATGCTGTGCAGTATGTCGGCCAAGGGAGGCGGCATATACGGCAACAAAAAGGATGGAGAAGAGAATCAAAACGGCAGTCAGACGATGGACAACGTTCCCACCAGCGCCTTCTTCAACATGCTGATGAATCTGGCCGGGGGTATGATTGAAAAAATGGCCGCCAAACCTGCCGCGGACGATGCCACAAAGGTGAGTTTCTCTTATCTGGATATTGGCGGTTACAACTACGCCGCGTCCCGATACGAGAAGGACGGTACACTCCATCCCGACCGCGTCATTGTCGGGTCCGAGACCTGCCCAAGAACCTGTATCATAACTGGCAACTGGTGAAAAAATTCCCGTATGTCATCGGCGACTTTATGTGGACGGGCTGGGATTATCTGGGAGAGGCGGGCATCGGTACCGTCCGTTACAAAAGCTTCAAAAATCCCGGTCAGGACGCGCCCATCATCTCCGCCGGCTGCGGCGTGATCGACATTTGCGGAAAGATTCGCCCCGAGGTACAGTGGAACCGGCTGATCTGGGGGCTGGACCATACCCCCGGCATCGGCGTAGAACCGTATACCCACGCAGGGGAAACCGGCTCCGAATCCATGTGGCGTGACACAGACGCAGTGGCAAGCTGGTCCTGGGCCGGATGTGAAGGCAAAAAAACCAAGGTCACGGTCTACTCTGACGGCGAAACGGCGGAACTCATTGTCAACGGGCATTCCTATGGCAGAAAAAAGACGAAGGAATACAAGGCTGTCTTTAAACACGTTGTCTATGAGCCCGGTACCATCACCGCAATCAGCTACGATGGCGAGGGAAAAGAACAGAGCCGGACTTCCATGAAGACAGCTGCAGGACCTGCCGAACTGCGTGTGGTGGCCGACCGAAGCACCTTGCAGGCAAAAACGCAGGATTTGGCCTACGATCAGCATTGACCTGACGGGGGCGGATGGCATCACCAAATCTTCTGAGGATACTGCGGTCACGGTGGAGGTTGACGGTGCCGGGACGCTGCTGGCCCTTGGTTCTGCACGTCCTAACATGGGGGAAAACTTTTTCTCCGATACCCACACGACCTACTACGGCAAGGCATTGGCCGTGGTCCGCGGCGGCGATGCCCCCGGAAAGATTACGGTCACGGTGAGAGCAAAAGCCTGCCGGCCAAAACGCTTGAATTGGAGGTAATCTGAGGAAAAGGCATAGACCAAACGGCAGATTCCGATGTCTAACCAAAAAGACTGCAACAATTGTTGCAGTCTTTTTCTGCGTAATCTACCTCATGGATTTTGCGTAAATTCACATTCTTCTGAAAGTGGGCACATCGGCTGCGCTATGAAGCTGGGAGAGAAAATCAAGCCGGTGCGCATACATCGAGGACTGTCGCAGCGGGAATTGGGTGAGCGTCTGCGTTTGGATGGAAATGTGGCAAATCGCATTGCCCAATATGAGTCGGGTTCCGAACGCCCAAAGAGAGCAAAAACAAAGAAACAGCCAATGCGTTGAATGTATCTGGAAGATCCTGCGGGATGTGCTGAACACGGCGCCAAACTATGCGCAGGCGGTGAACATCCCGCATTACGGCTGGATGGCAGTGCTATTCGCGGTGCTGGAACCCAAGGACACTGCGGTATATAAGCTCATCACGACCAAGCCGGGCGAGGCTGCATCAGAGGGATGATAGAATCACCAACGCCGCCCATTTTTCAAACAGCAATGTGTTCCGGTACAACTTTTCTGTAAGAAGCAAAAAATGAATTTATTTGATTTTATTCTGATTTTTGACTTGTTCATCGACGATTTATATGGTATAATATCTGCTATCAAGTTCATAAGCAAACCCGGCGCAAGCCGGCGACGCAAAGCTATAGGGCCCATTGGGTCAGCCAGTTGCCAGAAAAAAATGTTGCTTTTTCTGCCATCAGTAGCTTTGTGTTCTTTTTTGAAAACAGAGGTTGACAAGGTTGAATGCACAGAGATATACTGACCGCAGAGCAGAGCAACTATAATGCTCTGCCGTTTTCGGTTGCCCGCAAATATTGTTTTATAAGGTTAGATAACGCTTTCAGGTATGGGTTCGCCATACCTTGAAAGCGTTGTTTGCTTTTTTAGGCGTCATACATGTAAAGGTAGGGGGGATTGTACTATGAATCTTGTAAAGCGAGCCGGGGTTTACAGGGAGCTGGCCATTCTGACAGCGATGCTGATTCTAACGGCGCTGCTGTCTTTCCCGGCGCGTGCGGAAGAGGCGGAAAGCCAGCATGAGCATGTGCGCGTTGGCTTTTTTGCGATGGACGGCTATCACATGATGGATGAGGATGGAACCGCAGCGGTTACGGCTATGATTTCCTCCGCTTAATGGCGCGCTATTGGGATGCAGACTATGAGTACATCGGCTATGACAAAAGCTGGGAGGATATGCAGCGGATGCTGCTGGACGGCGAGATCGACATGGTCACTTCTGCCCGCAAAACGCCTGACCGCGAAGAATTGTTTGATTTTTCCCGTCCCATCGGAACCAGCAACGGTATCCTGACGATCCGCGGCGATAATACTGCTATCGTTGAGGGGCAATACAGTACCTACAATGGGATGCGTGTTGCACTCCTGAACGGAAACTCCCGGAATGCTGAATTTGCAGAGTATGCACAGACCAAAGGCTTTACCTACGCATCGGTTTATTTCGATTCGACTGAGAAGATGGCAGAGGCCCTTCAGGACGGAACGGTCGATGCCATTGTTACCAGTTCCCTGCGCAGGATAAACAACGAGCGTATCCTTGAAAAATTCGGCAGCAGTGATTTTTATGTGATCGTCAAAAAAGGAAATACCGAGCTTCTGAACCAGGTAAATTATGCAATCGATCAGATGAACGCCGCCGAGGGCGACTGGAAAACGACCCTCTATAACAAAAATTACGAAAGCGCTCAAGCCAAAAGTCTGGAGTATACGGAAGAAGAAAAGCGCATCATCGCCCAATATTCCAAGGGCAATCCCCTTCACATCCTGTGCGACCCGACCCGGTATCCCTATTCTTATACAGAAAATGGCAAGGTAAAGGCATTCTCCCGGACTATTTCCGGAAGATAGCGGACTATGCCGGGCTTTCCTATGAATTTCTTGTCCCCGCAACCAGAGATGAATATATCGCGTATCAAAGCGGTAAGGGCACGGTAGGCATCAGCATTGATGCACGATTGGATACGGACAATTACGCAGAAACCAAAGAATGGGGATTGACCGCACCCTATATCACGATGCGCATGGCAAGGGTGACGCGGAGAGATTTTGACGGGAACATCCATGTCGTCACCACGGTCAATCAGACCGCGTCCAAGTCGATCGAAGATGCAGTGGCACCCGGTGCGGAAAAACTGATGTGCAGTACCCGTCAGGAGATGATGGAAGCTGTCCGTGACGGCAAGGCGGATGCAGCGTTTGTCTACTATTATATGGCGCAGGCGTTTGTCAACGGCGACACGACAGGCACCTTGACCTACACGCCGCTGGAACAGCCCACCTTCAGCTACCGCATGGTGGTTTCCTCCACGGAAAATCACGCGCTGGCAGGTATCCTGACAAAGGCAATGTACGCGATGCCGGAGAATCTTGTCGAGGATCTTGCGGCGCAGTACACCACATATAAAGCGACAAATCTGACCTTTGCAGACATGCTCCGCCTGCATCCGGTTGCGGCTTTGCTTATCATCGTATTTATCTCGTGTATGGCGGTCACGCTGATCATTATTATGAGCCGTTTGCAGACGCGCAGAAAATTACAGCTTGCCGCCCAGCAGAAAGCAGAAGAAATGACCACCCTTGCAGAGCAGGCGCAGGCCGCCAGCAAAGCAAAAAGTGTCTTTCTTTCCAATATGTCCCACGATATCCGTACCCCGATGAATGCCATCATCGGCTTTACGAATATCGCGTTGCATCAGGATTCTGTACCCGAAATCCACAACTGCCTGAAAAAAATCGAGGACAGTTCGGATCATCTGCTGTCCCTGTTGAATGATATACTGGATCTGAGCCGCATCGAAAGCGGAAAGGTGGTATTCTCCCCTGTTCCGGCGGATATCACCGCCGTTACGGATAGTGCAATTGAGATCATAAACGGTACCCTTCTGAACCGGAGCCTGAACTTTGAGGTACACCGTGAACCGATGGAAAATCCCTATGTCATGACGGAACCTGTCCGCATCCGGGAGATTCTGGTCAACATCCTGAACAACGCCGTAAAATTCACCAATGACGGCGGTACGATCCGTCTGGATGTGAGCAACCGTCCGGGAGCCGATGCACAGCACAGGGTGGTTTGCTATCGAGTTCAGGATACCGGTGTCGGTATGAGCGAGGAATTCCTGACAAAGCTCTTTGACGAATTTGCGCAGGAGAAAAACGACGCAAGAACGCAGTATAAAGGCACGGGTCTGGGTATGGCCATCACAAAGAGATATGTAGAAATGATGGGCGGAACCATTGCGGTGGAAAGCAAAAAAGGAGTCGGCACGACCTTTACCGTGGAAATTCCCATGGAGCTGACAAGCTCTGAAAAGGTCGAAAAAACAAAGAAGCCGGCAAAGCGCAAAAGCCTGAAAGGGATCAAGGTGCTTCTGGCAGAGGATAACGATTTGAACGCCGAGCTTGCCACGATACTGTTAGAGGATTCGGAGATGATCGTAACCCATGCGGCGGACGGGCAGGAGGTTGTCGACCTGTTTGCCAATCACCCGGCGGGTACCTATGATATTATCCTGATGGACATTATGATGCCGAAAATGGACGGACTGCAGGCAGCAAAAGCCATCCGCGCCATGCAGGCGGAACGCCCGGATGCAGAAGAAATCCCCATCATTGCACTGTCGGCCAACGCTTTTGCGGAGGATGTGCAGACCTCTCTGGATGCGGGCATGAACGGTCATATTTCCAAGCCTCTTAATGTGGCGGAGGTAGCCAAAGCCATTGCGAGAAATCTGAATAAGTCATGACCGCTTTTTGCAAATCAAGACAGGTGGTTTCTGGTAAAGATATAGCAATTCGGGGCAGACTTCAAAGAACGCTGCGTGACAAATTGTTCTGTAGCCTCATGTAACCGGTGAAACAGTTTATTGGCGTTGTGTTTCTATAATCTTAAAAATAAAAGAGAACGGCAGGTACATTTGAGCTGTACCTGCCGTTCTCTGCTTGGCATTACTTTTTTTCCTCAGAATCCTTGGATTCCGGTTCATCCACTTTCTCAAGGAATGCATCCACGAAGCATTTTCCACCTTCTTATAACCGCCGACCACGGTATCTTCGACCTTATGGTAGGCTGCGGTTGCTTTTTCTGCCATGCCACCGGTTTTCAGCGAACCATCTTCCTCCAGAAATTTGTCTGCGAACTTGTCCTCAATGCCCTGATAGGCATCCATGATCTTTTTATTTTACGACCTATAAAGAGAGCGGCACTCGCCGCCTGACCCTTGCGGAGCGGCTGCGCAAGCTGCCCCTGTCCTTTTTCGGCAAGCGCGACCTTGCGACCTGACCAGCACCATCATGGCAGACTGCGAGGTGTTGGAAAAGGACTGCTCCCACTTCATCCCCGGTCTGTTCGGCTCCCTGCTCTCCACGGTACTCATTGCCCTGAGCCTGTTCGCCTTTGACGGACGTATGGCGCTGGCAGCCCTGTGGGTCATCCCGGTATCCGCTGCCATCGTGGTGGGCAGCTACCGGGTGCAGGACAAGGTGCAGGCCAAGACCATGGCGGCGAAAATGGTCTGTGCGGACGGCATTCAGGAATATATCGAAACCCTCCGCGACCTGAAAGCCAGCAATGCGGAGCAGCGGTATCTGTCCGGTCTTTCCGACAAAATTCGGGCTGTGGAAAAGCAGTCCATCGCGGCAGAGCTGGAAACAGCGCTGTTTGTGTCCTCTGCGGGCATGGTGCTCAAGCTGGGCATTGCGTCGGTGGCACTCACCGGCGCGGTGCTGCTGGTGCAGGGCAGTATCGACGTGCTGACCCTGTTTCTGTTCCTGATGGCGGCTTCCCGGATGTACGACCCTATGCAGGGCGCGTTGCAGAATTTGGCGGCGGTCATTGCCATGCGCACCAATGTGGGGCGGATGAACGAAATTCTGGACGCTCCCCTGCAGACCGGCAGCGAGCAGCTGACCAATCAGGGCTGCGATATCGTGTTCGACCATGTGGGCTTTGCTACAACTCCGGCGAGACGGTGCTGCGGGATG
>ENA-OQLB01000501-OQLB01000501.1-human-gut-metagenome-genome-assembly--contig:-NODE-501-length-21932-cov-4.904059_pt1 | contig 21932 bp, 28 predicted proteins | sample MGYA00242656_ERZ504813 | MGnify/ENA primary metagenome ERZ504813 (study PRJEB26092, sample SAMD00036388) | human gut metagenome | host: Homo sapiens | study: EMG produced TPA metagenomics assembly of... | reverse complement strand
ATTAAATAATAACTAAGCAAATGTTGAACATTGTAATTTTTTGGTGCTCCCGGTTCAGGTAAGGGAACACAAAGTGAAAAGATTGTAGAAAAGTATGGCATCAACCACATCTCTACCGGAGACGTGCTCCGTGCTGAAATGAAAAACGGTACAGAACTGGGCAAGACTGCTAAAGGTTATATCGACCAGGGCCAGTTGATCCCCGATGAGTTGATGATTGATATTCTGGCAAGCGTATTCGACAGCTTCAAGGATAGCAAAGGCGTGATTTTCGACGGCTTCCCCAGAACAATCGCCCAGGCTGAAGCATTAAAGAAGATGCTCGCCGAACGCGGACAGGAAGTCAGCGTGATGCTCGACCTCGACGTGCCCGAAGAAGAACTGATGAAGCGCCTCATCAAGCGCGGACAAGAATCAGGACGTGCAGACGACAATGAAGAGACAATCAAGAAGCGTCTGGTGGTTTACCACTCACAGACAGCTCCGCTGATTGACTGGTACAAGCAGGACGGCAAATACCAACACATCCAGGGCTTCGGCGTATTGGAAGAAATCTTTGCCGATGTTTGCAAGGCTATTGACGCAGTGAAATAACAATAAAACAGAATATGGCTGAATCGAATTTTGTTGACTACGTAAAAATATATTGCCGCTCCGGAAAGGGCGGACGAGGTTCTACGCATATGCGGCGTGAGAAATACATACCCAACGGAGGCCCCGACGGAGGTGACGGAGGACGAGGAGGCCATGTCATCCTGCGGGGTAACCGCAACTACTGGACGCTACTCCATCTGAAGTACGATCGCCACATCCTGGCAGGTCACGGAGAATCCGGTTCCAAAAACCGCAGTTTCGGAAAAGACGGAGCGGACAAGGTGATTGAAGTGCCCTGCGGCACGGTGGTGTACAACGCCGAAACGGGTGAATATATCTGCGACGTCACCGAGCACGAACAAGAAGTCATCTTGCTGAAAGGCGGACGCGGAGGTCTGGGTAACTGGCACTTCAAAACCGCCACACGCCAGGCTCCCCGCTTTGCACAACCGGGCGAACCGATGCAGGAGTTGACGGTAATCATGGAACTGAAGCTGCTGGCAGACGTCGGTCTGGTAGGTTTCCCCAATGCAGGAAAATCCACTTTACTGGCATCCGTTTCTGCGGCGAAGCCCAAAATCGCCAATTATCCGTTTACAACGCTGGAACCAATCTGGCATCGTGTCCTATCGCGACAGCAAATCGTTTGTGATGGCGGACATTCCCGGCATCATCGAAGGAGCCAGTGCCGGCAAAGGCTTAGGATTGCGTTTCCTGCGCCACATCGAGCGCAACTCATTGTTGCTGTTCATGGTGCCTGCCGACAGTGACGACATCCGTAAGGAATACGAAATCCTGTTGAACGAGCTTCGCACTTTCAACCCCGAAATGCTGGACAAACAGAGAGTGCTTGCCGTCACCAAATGCGACATGCTCGGACCAGGAACTGATGGACGAGATAGAGCCGACACTGCCCGAAGGGATTCCGCATATATTCATCTCTGCTGTCTCCGGCATGGGCATCTCTACGCTGAAAGACATCCTTTGGGAAGAGCTGAACAAGGAAAGTAATAAGATAGAAGGCAAAGTGGACAGCATTGCCCATCGCGCCAAAGACCTCAGCCACCTGCAGGAAGAATTGAAAGAAGAGGGTGAGGACGAGGACCTCAGCTATGAATACGTCAACGACGACGAGGACATAGAGGACCTCGAGGACTTTGAATACGAAGAAGATTGGGAGGAAGATAAAAAATGATTCCTCTTACAGAAGATAGGAAAATGTTGGGATATGAGCTGCTTGCCTCATATCCCGGCATTTCTTGTTTTGTAACCACCCGCCACGGTGGATGCAGCCAAGGTAACTATGCCTCCCTCAACTGTACACCTTACACGGGAGACGAAGCCGAAGCTGTACGCCGCAACCAGGAAATAGTATGTTCTTCCCTGCCCCAACGCCCCCAAGAACTGGTCATCCCGTTTCAGACCCACGGGACAAAGGCACTTGTCATTGACGGAACTTATCTGCATGCAACAGCAGAAGAACGCCACTCCATGTTGCAGGGCATTGATGCACTGATAACCCGTGAACCGGGCTGCTGCATCTGCATCTCTACGGCAGACTGCATTCCCATCCTGCTCTACGACCGGAAGAATGCCGTGATAGCCGCTGTTCATGCCGGATGGCGCGGCACTGTGAATTACATCCTCGGCCACACACTCGACAAGATGCGTGCCCGCTATGGCACAGAGGGCAAAGAAGTGATAGCCTGCATCGGCCCCGGCATCTCCCTTTCCGCCTTCGAGGTAGGCGACGAAGTCTATGAAGCATTCCGTAAGAACGGTTTCCAGATGGATTACATCTCCGAATGGAAACCCGCCACCCACAAATACCATATCGACCTATGGGCTGCCAACCGACTGCAACTACTGGACTTCGGAGTACCTTCCGCACAAGTGGAGACAGCAATATATGTACTTTTACCCAATATGAAGAGTTTTTCTCGGCACGCCGGATGGGTATCAAATCCGGAAGGATATTGTCGGGAATCATGTTAACCCATTCAAACGGATTGCATTAATGTATCATATCACACTTTCTAAAGAAATCAAGCAGAATTGCCCCGAATTCCGCGGTGCAGCCGTATTTGCCGAAGTGACAAATACCCCATATTGCGAAGGGTTGTGGCAAGAAATCGCAACTTTCACCCAAGAGCTAAGAGCCCGTGAAACCACGGACAGCATCAAGTACCAACCCGTCATTGCCGCCACCCGCGAAGCCTACAAACGTTGCGGCAAGGACCCCAGCCGCTACCGTCCCTCGGCCGAAGCACTGAGACGGCGACTGCTGCGCGGATTGGAACTCTATCAGATAGATACGTTGGTAGACTTATCAACCTTGTCTCCCTACGTACGGGCCACTCTATCGGCGGATTGATGCCGACGAGATACAAGGGACCGACCTTGAGCTGGGCATAGGACGTGCCGAGGAATTGTTCGAGGGTATAGCCGCGGCATGCTGAACATAGAAGGGCTGCCCGTCTACCGCGACCGTATAGGCGGTATCGGTACCCCGACCAGCGACCACGAACGCACCAAGATGAAACTTGAAACCCGCCATATCCTTGCCATTGTCAACGGCTACAACGGGCAGGAAGGTCTGAAAGAAGCAGCCGAAATGATATTGGAACTGTTGGAGAAATATGCTTCCTCTACCAGTGGGACTATACAATATTTTGAATAAATGAGAATCCGTATTCTTGTCCCTCTCCTGCTCATAGCCCTTGGTGCCACGGCACAAGGGAAGAAAACGGTCTTTTCCACCATGGAAACCAACCATATCCGCGTTGCCACTCCGGGACTGTTTTCGCAAAGAGAACTGATAGAGCTACCTTTGGAGGACATTCCGGACACGGAATACTCCTTTCCCCTGCCTGGAGGAAAAGTCATCTCCCCTTACGGACGGGGGCGGGGACGCCACAGTGGCATAGACATCAAGACCTACGCCAAAGACACCATACGGAGTGCCTTCAACGGCGTAGTACGGATGTCCAAGCTTATAGCGCCTACGGCAATGTCGTCGTCGTACGCCATGACTTCGGACTGGAAACGATATACAGCCACAACTTCAAAAACCTTGTACATTGTGGCGACACAGTCAAAGCCGGACAGCCCATCGCACTGACCGGACGCACCGGACGCGCCTCTACCGAGCATCTGCACTTCGAGACACGCGTCAACGGCCAGCACTTCGACCCCAATATCATCTTCAACATGAAGGAGCAGACGCTGAACCGGCAACGCATCGGATGCTCAAAAAAAGGAAACGGCATCGTCGTGCAACAATTACCGACAATCTACCCGAAGCCACTGCAAAAAAATACCCAATGGAACTGTTTAAGTATCCAAACGTTTCACTACATTTGCAGAACGTTTCACTAAAAGAACGAATTGAACTTTAAAACATATCAATGATAGAAAAACTGATTGTTCTTGAAGATATTGACCCGGTAATATTTTATGGCGTAAACAACGCAACATGCAGCTGATAAAGGCCTTGTATCCCAAGCTTCGCATCGTTGCCCGCGGCAATGTCATCAAAGTATTGGGTGATGAGGAGGAAATGTGTGCATTCGAGGAGAACATTACCAAGCTGGAGAAATACTGTGCCGAATACAACTCTTTGAAAGAAGAGGTCATTATAGACATCATCAAAGGCAATGCCCCGCAAGCGGAAAAATCGGGCAATGTCATTGTATTCAGCGTAACCGGAAAGCCGATTATCCCGCGCAGCGAGAACCAGCTGAAGCTGGTAGAGGCATTTGCCAAGAATGACATGCTGTTTGCCATCGGTCCCGCCGGTTCAGGAAAGACCTATACAGCCATCGCGCTTGCCGTGCGGGCACTAAAGAATAAGGAGATAAAGAAAATCATCCTCAGCCGCCCTGCCGTAGAAGCCGGAGAAAAGCTCGGTTTCCTGCCCGGCGACATGAAGGACAAGATAGACCCGTATCTGCAACCACTCTATGACGCCCTGCAGGACATGATACCTGCCGCCAAGCTGAAAGAGTATATGGAGCTGAACATCATCCAGATTGCCCCCCTCGCCTTTATGCGCGGACGCACACTGAACGATGCCGTCGTCATTCTGGATGAAGCGCAGAACACGACCACCCAGCAAATCAAGATGTTCCTCACCCGCATGGGAATGAACACCAAGATGATTGTCACGGGAGACATGACGCAGATTGACTTGCCTTCTTCCCAGACTTCCGGTCTGGTGCAGGCACTGAAGATTCTGAAAGGCGTAAAAGGCATCAGTTTCGTGGAGCTGAACAAGAAAGACATCGTACGCCATAAGTTGGTAACTCAGATTGTGGAGGCCTACGAGAAGTTCGACAAGGAAGCGAAAGCGGAACGTGAACGACGCAAAGCCGAACAAGCCGATAGTAAGATTGAACAGAAACAGTAAATTCTCAAAATCGTAAATATTACAAAGATGAAAGCATTAACAGCAACTGAATTTAACTTTCCCGGACAGAAAAGCGTGTACCACGGAAAAGTTCGTGATGTGTACAACATCAATGGTGAAAAGTTGGTCATGGTAGCTACCGACCGCATCTCAGCCTTTGACGTAGTATTGCCGAAAGGTATTCCCTTCAAAGGACAAATGTTGAACCAGATTGCAGCAAAATTCCTGGATGCCACAACCGACATCTGCCCCAACTGGAAAATGGCTACACCCGATCCGATGGTGACGGTAGGTGTGATGTGTGAAGGATTCCCCGTAGAAATGATTGTACGCGGTTACCTCTGTGGCAGCGCATGGCGTGCCTACAAGAGCGGTGTACGTGAAATCTGCGGCGTGAAGTTGCCCGAAGGGATGAAGGAAAACCAGAAATTCCCTGAACCCATCATCACCCCGACCACTAAAGCCGAGATTGGCGAACACGATGCCGACATCTCCAAAGAAGAAATCCTGGCACAAGGTCTTGCCACACCCGAAGAATATGCCGTATTGGAGCAATACACCATGGCCCTCTTCAAACGCGGTACCGAGATTGCAGCGGAACGCGGATTGATTCTGGTAGACACCAAATACGAATTCGGCAAGCACGACGGCAAGATTTACCTGATGGACGAAATCCATACGCCCGACTCCAGCCGCTACTTCTACTCCGAAGGCTACGAAGAACGTTTTGCCAACGGCGAACCGCAAAAGCAACTCTCCAAGGAGTTTGTACGAGAATGGCTGATGGACAACGGCTTCCAAGGCAAGGAAGGACAGCAAGTACCGGAAATGACCGACGAAATCGTTACTTCAATCAGCGAACGTTACATCGAACTGTACGAACACATCACCGGCGAGAAGTTTGTAAAGGAAGATACCAGCAACATTGCCGAACGCATTGAAAAGAATGTAACCGAATATTTAAAGTAAATGGACTATCCCCAAGAACACATCAAGCCCTACGGTAATGACGGCAAGAAGAGCGAACAAGTGGAAGAAATGTTCGACAACATCGCTCCTGCCTACGACAAGCTGAATCACACTCTATCCATGGGTATTGACCGCAGCTGGCGTAGGAAAGCAATCAAGTACCTACGTCCTTTCCGCCCCCGGCGCATTATGGACGTAGCTACCGGCACCGGCGATTTCGCCATCCTTGCATGCCGCGAACTGCAACCCGATAGCCTGATTGGCACCGACATCTCGGAAGGCATGATGAACGTGGGACGTGAAAAAGTAAAGCAGGCGCACCTCTCGGACAAGATTTCATTTGCCCGGGAGGACTGCACCTCCCTCTCGTTTGCCGACGAAAGCTTCGACGCCGTGACCGTAGCGTTCGGCATCCGCAACTTCGAAGGGCTGGACAAGGGACTGTCCGAGATGTGCCGCGTACTAAAGACCGGCGGACATCTCGTCATACTGGAGCTCTCCACACCAGACCGCTTCCCGATGAAACAGTTGTTCACCATCTACTCCAAAGTTGTCATCCCCCTGCTCGGTAAATGTATTTCGAAAGACAACAGCGCCTACACCTATCTACCGGAAAGTATTCGCGCCTTCCCGCAGGGAGAAGTGATGCAGGAGGTAATCCGCAAGGCAGGCTTCAGCGAAGTGCACTTCAAGCGGCTGACTTTCGGGATATGTACACTTTATGTGGCAACTAAATAAAAAGAAGAAACTTATATAAAAAAGAGACCTTATGAAAGCTACACACACCCTCTATTTATTATTTATTACCCTCCTTTGCGTTGCCGGTTTCACAGCTTGCGATGATTCGGGAAGTGATGATATGATATGGGATTTTGCTCCTATCGAACTGCATATCGCAGTACAAGATGCTCAAGGTAATGATTTGTTGAATCCTGAAACTCCCGGCAACATTGCCAAGCAAGGATCAAGGCAATCTATAATGGAAAAATATATGAAAAGGACGTTCCAATAAGCCAAACCAAAGCTTACCTTGCACACTTCAACGGTCTGCAAACAATGAAATTTGAAACTGGCAAATACTTTCTCACTTTTGGAGAATTCAATGGCGACGATACATTCGATAACGAAAAAGTGATAATAGACTGGAACGATGGTACTCAAGACGTCATCACCTTCTCTAGCAAACTGATCTGAAAATCAAAAAATAAACCCGTATTCGACAGAAAGTTCTGTTTGAACGGAAAAGATAACGGATTGCAATTCGGAGGTTTTGTTATCATCAAAGAACCGGTAATCACCTCCTCAACTACTTCCGACCAATAATGTACTCCATAAACAAACGAATATAGCTCAATCAATAACTAAAATATTATGCAGAAATACGGTTTAATAGGTTACCCGTTGAAACATTCCTTTTCTATCGGATATTTCAATGAGAAATTCAAGGCAGAAAATATTGATGCAGAATATGTAAATTTCGAAATTCCACGTATCGAGGATTTCATGGAAGTTATCGAGGAAAATCCCAACCTCTGTGGACTGAATGTGACTATCCCTTACAAGGAGCAAGTCATCCCCTACCTGGACGAACTGGACAAAGACACAGCCAAGATAGGCGCCGTCAATGTCATTAAGATTATCCGCCTTTCCAAAGGCAAAGTGAAACTGGTTGGCTACAACTCCGACATCATAGGATTTACACAATCCATAGAACCACTTTTGCAACCACAACACAAGAAAGCCCTGATTTTGGGTACCGGCGGTGCATCGAAAGCCGTATATCGCGGGCTGGAGAACCTGGGTATAAAAAGTACCTTCGTATCACGCGCCAAGAAAGAGGATAAATACCTCACATACGAAGAACTGACACCGGAAATCATGCAAGAGTACACAGTGATTGTCAACTGTACCCCAGTAGGCATGTATCCCAAAGTGGATTTCTGTCCCAATATTCCTTACGAACTACTGACTCCCAACCATTTGCTCTATGATTTGTTATATAATCCAAACGAAACCCTTTTCATGAAGAAAGGCCAGGCACAAGGAGCCGTCACTAAGAACGGTCTGGAAATGTTACTGCTGCAAGCCTTTGCTGCATGGGAAATTTGGAATAAATAATGAAGAAAACCATAAAATATTCGATTCTCGGTCTGGCTGCCCTCTGCACCGTAGTACTGTGCGGAGGGTACTATATGCTGGGGCATGCTCTGAAACCCGAAGGCCTTATCACACGCAGTCGCAACATTGCCGAATCCTACAACTTCATGTTCGAGCAATATCCCGAACTGCAACCGTGGGTAGACAGTTTGGTGACTATAGGAGCATTGAAGGACTTCTACATTGAGAACGACCATGGAGAGACGCTACACGCACTCTACGTTGCCGCCGCCCACCCCACCCCAAAAACAGCAGTCATCGTACACGGATATACGGATAATGCCGTGCGCATGCTGATGATAGGCTATCTGTACAACAAGGAGATGGACTTCAACATCTTGCTGCCCGACCTCTACGGGCACGGGATGAGCGAGGGAAACCATGCACAGATGGCTGGAAAGACCGGCTTGACGTACTGCAATGGACCGAAACCGCCGACGAACTCTTCGGGCGCCGCCATACAGACAGCGTAGCATCCCGCAGCACAGAGATGGTAGTGCACGGTATCTCCATGGGAGCCGCCACCACCATGATGGTATCCGGCGAAGTGGAGCATGGTCAATACCAACAGCCTTTCATCAAGTGTTTCGTAGAAGACTGCGGCTACACAAGCGTATGGGACGAGTTTCGCGGAGAACTGAAAGCACAGTTCAACCTGCCCGCCTTCCCTCTTCTGCATACAGCAAACTGGCTCTGCCGGCAAGAGTACGGATGGGACTTCCTGGAAGCCTCTGCTTTGGAGCAAGTAAAGAAATGTACTTTGCCGATGCTCTTCATCCACGGCGATGCCGACACCTTTGTGCCGACGTGGATGGTCTATCCCCTCTACGAAGCCAAGCCCGAACCCAAAGAATTATGGATTGTGCCCGGTGCCACGCATGCTATGTCTTACAAGGATTATCCGCAGGAATACACCGAACATGTAAAGAAATTCGTAGGAAAATACATACATTGATGTGATTTTACCTATCTTCGCCGCAACAAATATTGGTAGTATGAGACGATTTATTTCCATAACATTCTTCTTATGCCTGCTCTTATCTTTGCAGGCACAAGAAGTCTACACCACTAAGAATATTCCTAAAGTACACCTTCAGGACAAGACACGCTATGTGTGCAACCCAGCCGGAATCCTATCCACGGAGGCATGTGACAATATAGACCGTATGCTCTATGCATTGGAGCAGCAAACTGGCATTGAAACGGTAGTTGCCGTTGTCCCGTCCATCGGACAAGAAGACTGTTTTGATTTCTCACACCAGCTGCTCAATGAATGGGGAGTAGGGAAAAAAGAAAAAAACAACGGTTTGGTCATTCTGCTGGTAACCGACCAACGCTGCATCCAGTTTTATACGGGATACGGTTTAGAAGGGGACCTTCCTGATGCCATCTGCAAACGTATACAGACCAAATACATGATTCCCTATCTGAAAGACGGTAATTGGGATGCTGGAATGGTAGCGGGTGTAAAGGCAGTCTGTTCACGTCTTGACGGCACTATGGTGAATGACACGGAAGAGGAGGATGACCTCTCCGTAGGAGGTATCCTACTGGGGCTTATCGGTTTCCTCGCAGTGGCATCTATTATAGGCATCCTTGCCCAACGCGCTGCCAACAAATGCCCCAACTGCGGACAACATAAATTGCAACGTAGCAGCAGCATACTCATCTCACGCCGCAATGGAGTGAAAACGGAAGATGTGACCTACACCTGCCGCAATTGCGGACATAAAGTAGTGCGCCGCCAGCAGTCATACGATGAAAATTACCGGGGAGGAGGCGGAGGTGGTCCGGTCATCTTCGGTGGTGGAGGTCTCTTCGGCGGAAGTGGCGGAGGAGGCTTCAGCGGTGGTAGCTTCGGAGGCGGTATGGGAGGTGGCGGTGGAGCCGGTTCCCGGTTCTAACGCCGAGGATGTGTCATCTGTGTGCCATCAACCGTTTTGACACACCTTCGAGGATACTGGAAGAAAATAAAACGTTTACATAGAATATAATTAAATGATTAATAACTGCCTTCCCCTCCTCCCCTCTCTCTATCGGAGAGGAATCGGAGGTGAGGCCTAAAAATGAAAAGTATGAAGAAATCAACCATTATCATTATCGTTGTTATAGCTCTTCTCGCCATTTGGGGTGTAACCGGCTATAACGGACTCGTAACCATGGACGAAAATGTCAGCGGACAATGGTCGAACGTAGAAACCCAATACCAACGCCGTGCCGACCTGATTCCGAACTTGGTGAATACCGTGAAAGGATATGCCACGCACGAGAAGGAAACACTGGAAGGTGTAGTAGAAGCCCGCAGCAAAGCCACTCAAATCAAAGTGGATGCGGCAGACCTTACTCCGGAAAAGCTGGCTGAATATCAGAAAGCACAAGGTGCGGTGACTTCCGCCCTCGGTAAATTGCTTGCCATCACAGAAAACTATCCGGACTTGAAAGCAAATCAGAATTTCCTGGAACTGCAGGCACAGCTGGAAGGTACGGAAAACCGTATCAACGTAGCACGTACCAACTTCAACAATGCAGCCAAGAACTTCAATACAGCCATTCGCCGTTTCCCCAAGAATATCCTTGCCGGTCTCTTCGGTTTTGAGAAACGAGCTTATTTCGAAGCGGCAGAAGGAGCGGAACAAGCTCCCCAGGTACAATTCTGATAAATACACAACTCTATAGCGAGGCACAAAGGCGAGAAACTTTGTGCCTCGCTTTGTGTTGTAGAAGATTAGATGTATCTTTGCACATTCAATTGAACAAACCTATTATCTCATGAGTAATCAACGATACATGATGCGAGGCGTCAGCGCATCAAAGGAAGATGTGCACAACGCCATCAAGAATATCGACAAAGGTATTTTCCCGCAGGCTTTCTGCAAAATTATCCCCGACATTTTGGGCGGTGACCCGGAGTATTGCAACATTATGCATGCCGATGGAGCAGGCACCAAGTCCAGTCTTGCCTATATGTACTGGAAGGAAACCGGCGACCTGGGTGTGTGGAAAGGCATTGCACAAGATGCACTGATTATGAACATCGACGACCTGCTTTGTGTGGGTGCGGTAGACAACATTCTGGTATCCTCTACCATCGGACGTAATAAACTGCTCATCCCCGGCGAAGTAATCTCAGCCATCATCAACGGTACGGATGAACTGCTTGCCGAACTCCGCGAAATGGGAGTAGCGTTTATGCCACCGGTGGCGAAACAGCCGACGTGGGCGACCTTGTACGTACCATTATCGTAGACTCGACAGTGACCTGCCGCATGAAGCGCTCAGATGTTATAGACAATGCCAATATCCGTCCGGGCGATGTGATTGTAGGTCTGGCATCTTACGGAAAGGCTACTTATGAGAAAGAATACAATGGCGGTATGGGCAGTAACGGACTGACCAGCGCACGCCACGATGTATTCTCCAAATACCTGGCAGAGAAATACCCTGAAAGCTATGACAAGGCTGTACCCGAAGAGCTGGTATACAGTGGCAAGCTAAAACTGACAGACAGTGTCGAAGACAGTCCGCTGGATGCAGGAAAGCTGGTACTTTCCCCCACCCGCACCTACGCACCGGTAGTTAAGAAGCTGCTCGATGCGCTCCGTCCCCAAATCCACGGTATGGTACACTGCTCGGGCGGCGCACAAACCAAGGTACTGCACTTTGTGGGAGACAACTGCCGTGTCATCAAAGACAATCTCTTCCCCGTTCCACCGTTGTTCAAGACCATCAAGGAGCAGAGCGATACGGACTGGAGCGAAATGTACAAGGTGTTCAATATGGGGCATCGCCTGGAAGTGTACCTCTCTCCCGAACATGCAGAAGAGGTGATTGCTATTTCGAAGAGTTTCAACATCGATGCACAGATTGTAGGCCGCGTGGAAGAAAGCGACAAGAAAGAACTGATTATCAAGAGCGAATTCGGAGAGTTCAAGTATTAAATATATGGCAGACAACAATACCATACTCGAAAAGCTGGAAGGGCTTGTCGCCCGCTTCGAAGAAGTGTCGACCTTGATTACAGACCCGGCAGTGATTGCGGACCAGAAGCGTTACGTCAAGCTCACCAAAGAATATAAAGAACTGGGCGACCTGATGAATGCCCGCAAAGAGTACATGCAAGTACTGGGCGGCATAGAAGAAGCCAAAGAAATTATCGCCAACGAAACAGACCAGGAGATGCGGGAAATGGCACGCGAAGAGCTGGATGCCTGCCAAACCCGCCAACCGGAACTGGAAGAGCAGATAAAGCTGCTGCTCGTCCCCGCCGACCCGCAGGATGGCCGTAATGCCATCCTCGAAATTCGTGGCGGCACGGGTGGTGACGAAGCGGCAATCTTTGCCGGCGACCTCTTCCGCATGTACACCAAGTACTGCGAATCCAAGGGATGGAGAATGGAGATATCCAGCGCCAACGAAGGTGCAGCCGGCGGTTTCAAGGAAATTGTCTGCTCCGTGACGGGCGACAATGTATACGGCACACTGAAATATGAATCGGGCGTGCACCGCGTGCAGCGCGTACCGGCCACAGAAACGCAAGGACGGGTACACACCTCAGCTGCCAGCGTAGCCGTGCTTCCCGAAGCCGAAGAGTTCGACGTAGTTATCAACGAAGGTGAAATCAAGTGGGACACCTTCCGAAGCGGTGGTGCCGGCGGTCAGAACGTGAACAAGGTGGAATCCGGCGTGCGCCTGCGCTACAACTGGAAGAATCCCAACACAGGCATAGTCGAAGAAATCCTCATCGAATGTACCGAGACGCGCGACCAGCCCAAGAACAAGGAACGCGCCCTCTCGCGCTTGCGTACCTTCATCTACGACAAGGAACACCAGAAGTACATCGACGACATCGCCTCCAAGCGTAAGACGATGGTCAGTACTGGCGACCGCTCCGCCAAGATACGCACCTACAACTATCCGCAAGGACGCATCACGGACCACCGCATCAACTACACCATCTACAATCTCGCCGCCTTCATGGACGGAGACATCCAAGACTGCATCGACCACCTGATTGTGGCGGAAAATGCAGAAAGACTGAAAGAGAGCGAACTGTAAGGCAGTGATAAGTAACCCGTAACTAAAAAATAATATGAACAAACAGCAATTATTCGAGAACATCAAGCGCAAGAAGTCATTCCTTTGCGTAGGTCTTGACACCGACATCAAGAAAATACCCGAACATCTTCTGAAAGAGGAAGACCCTATATTCGCTTTCAACAAAGCCATCATCGACGCTACTGCCGACCTCTGCATCGCCTACAAGCCCAATCTGGCATTTTATGAGAGCATGGGCGTGAAAGGCTGGATAGCTTTCGAGAAAACCGTAAACTACATCAAGCAGAACTATCCCGACCAATTCATCATCGCCGACGCCAAACGCGGTGACATCGGGAACACCTCTGCCATGTATGCCCGTACCTTCTTCGAAGAGCTGGATATAGATTCCGTAACCGTAGCTCCCTACATGGGCGAAGACAGTGTGACCCCGTTCCTTACGTACGAAGGCAAATGGGTAATCCTGCTTGCGTTGACCAGCAACAAAGGCTCGCACGACTTCCAGCTGACGGAAGACACCAACGGCGAACGCCTCTTCGAAAAAGTGCTCCGCAAATCCCAGGAGTGGGCCAGTGACGAACAGATGATGTACGTAGTAGGCGCCACACAAGGCCGCGCCTTCGAAGATATCCGCAAGATTGTTCCCGAACACTTCCTATTGGTTCCCGGCGTAGGCGTACAAGGCGGCTCCCTGGAAGAAGTCTGCAAGTATGGCATGAACAAGACTTGCGGCCTGATTATCAACTCCAGCCGTGGCATCATCTACGTGGACAAGACAGAGAACTTCGCCGCCGCCAGCCGAAAAGCAGCCCAAGAAGTGCAGGCACAGATGGCGGAAGAGTTGAAAAAAGTGATTAACGACTAACGCTTAATGTTCGAAAGAAAGATTATCAACGACCCTGTCTTCGGGTTCATCAACATACCAAAGGGGTTGTTGTACGATGTTGTACGACATCCTCTTTTGCAACGTCTAAACCGTATCAAGCAACTGGGGTTGTCCTCTGTCGTATATCCCGGTGCGCAGCATACACGGTTCCAACACTCTTTGGGAGCCTTCTACCTGATGAGTGAGGCCATCCAGCAACTTGCCACCAAAGGAAACTTTATCTTCGACAGCGAAGCCGAAGCTGTGGAAGCCGCTATCCTGATGCACGACATCGGCCACGGCCCCTTCTCCCACGTACTGGAAAATACCATCGTGCAGGGCGTCTCCCACGAAGACATCTCCTTGATGCTGATGGAACGTATCAACAAGGAAATGAACGGACAGTTGACACTCGCCATTCAAATTTTCAAGGATGAATACCCCAAGCGCTTCCTGCACCAACTGGTAAGCGGGCAACTGGATATGGACCGCCTGGACTACCTGCGCCGCGACAGCTTCTATACCGGAGTGACCGAAGGCAACATTGGCTCCGCCCGCATTATCAAGATGCTGGATGTAAAGGATGACCACCTGGTAGTAGAGTCCAAAGGCATCTATCTATTGAGAACTTCCTCACTGCCCGCCGCCTGATGTACTGGCAAGTCTATCTGCACAAAACCTCCGTTGCCTACGAGAAAATGCTGATTAGCACCCTGCTCCGCGCCAAGGAACTGGCAAGCCGCGGCATAGACCTCTTTGCCTCACCCGCCTTGAAATTCTTTCTATACAACGACATCAGCCGGGAGGCATTCTACAACAATCCCGAATGTTTGGAGAATTTCATTCAGTTGGACGATAATGACATCTGGACTGCCCTCAAGGTATGGAGCCGCCATTCGGACAAGGTTTTGTCCACCTTGAGCGCCGGCATGATTAACCGAAACATCTTCAAAGTCGAGATTTCTACCGAACCTATTAGTGAGGAACGGAAAAAAGAACTAACTTTGCAAATCAGTGAACAACTGAACATCCCTCTCTCCGAAGCGAGATATTTCATCTCTACCCCCAGCATCGAGAAGAATATGTACGACGAGGCAGATGACAGTATTGACATCCTCTACAACGACGGCAGCATCAAGAATATTGCCGAAGCATCGGATATGCTCAATATCTCTCTTCTGTCCAAGAAAGTAAAAAAGTACTACTTATGCTACCAACGTTTGCATAGATAAGTATAAAATATTCACCTCAGGACAAGGAAATATAAAAAAAAAGTCCGTTATTTGCGTTTTGAAACCATCTAACAAGAATAAGACATGGAGTTCTCTGCTAAACAAATTGCAACATTTATCCAAGGAGAAATTGTTGGAGACGAGAATGCTACCGTTCACACCTTTGCGAAAATCGAAGAGGGAATACCGGGAGCCATCTCCTTTCTATCCAACCCCAAATATACCCCCTACATATACGAAACCCAATCAAGCATTGTTCTGGTAAACAAGGACTTTGTTCCGGAACAAGAAGTGAAAGCCACCCTGATTAAAGTGGACAATGCGTATGAAAGTCTTGCTAAATTGCTAAATCTTTATGAGCAAAGCAAGCCAAAGCGGGTGGGAATTGACTCTCTGGCCTTTGTTGCGAGACAGCTAAAATGTGCAGGATGTTTACATTGCGCCTTTTGCCTGCATTGGCGAATACGCAGAGGTGGGAGACAATACGGTCATTCATCCGCACGTCACGATTGGCAGCGGTGCCAAAGTGGGCAATGACTGTATTATTTACGCTAACTCCACCATCTACCACGATTGCCGGGTAGGAAACCACTGCATCCTGCACTCCGGTTGCGTTATCGGTGCAGACGGTTTCGGCTTCGCCCCCACTTCCGAGGGCTATGAAAAAATACCGCAAATAGGTATCACTATCTTGGAAGACCATGTGGAAATCGGTGCCAACACGTGTGTGGACCGTGCTACTATGGGAGCCACCATCGTACATAGCGGTGTGAAACTGGATAATTTGATTCAGGTGGCACACAATGATGAAATAGGCTCCCACACCGTAATGGCGGCGCAAGTAGGTGTAGCAGGTTCTACCAAGATAGGAGAATGGTGCATGTTCGGCGGGCAGGTAGGCATTGCAGGTCATATTCATATTGGCAACAAAGTGAACCTTGGCGCACAGTCTGGTGTTCCCAGTAGCATAAAGGACGGTAGCAACTTATCGGTACCCCTCCTATGGAGCTGAAACAATATTTCAAGGCATCCATCGCACAAAGAAGTTTGCCGGAAATGCAAGTGGAACTGCGCCAGCTCCGCAAAGAATTGAATGAACTTAAACAACTATTAAATAAGTAACCAATGTTAAAACAAAAGACTCTAAAAGATAGCTTTTCGCTTAGTGGAAAAGGTCTTCATACGGGACTTGACCTAACCGTTACTTTCAATCCTGCTCCGGATAACCATGGATACAAAATCCAACGTATCGACTTGGAAGGACAGCCTACCTTCGATGCCGTTGCAGACAACGTATCCGAAACTACCCGTGGAACTGTAATCTCCAAAAACGGAGTAAAGGTGAGCACAGTGAGCATGGTATGGCAGCCCTCTATGCATTGGGTATCGATAACTGCTTGATACAGGTAAACGGACCGGAATTTCCCATTCTGGACGGAAGCGCCCAATATTATGTCAACGAAATAGAGCGCGTAGGCACTGTAGAACAAAATGCCGTAAAAGATTTCTATATCATCAAGTCCAAAATTGAATTCCGTGACGAAACAACCGGCTCTTCCATCATCGTGTTGCCGGACGAGAACTTCAGCTTGAATGTATTGGTATCATACGATTCCAACATCCTCCCCAACCAGTTTGCAACGCTGGAGGACATGACGAAGTTCAAGGATGAAATCGCCGCAAGCCGTACTTTCGTGTTTGTACGCGAAATTGAGCCGTTGCTGCAAGCCGGTCTTATCAAGGGCGGCGACCTTGACAATGCGATTGTTATTTACGAACGCGAAATGTCCCAGGAGAACTATGACAAGCTGGCCGACGTGATGGGTGTTCCTCATATGGACGCCAAACAATTGGATATATCAACCACAAACCTTTGGTGTGGCCCAATGAATGCGCCCGCCACAAGTTACTTGATGTCATCGGTGACCTGGCCTTGATAGGCAAGCCCATCAAGGGCCGTATCATCGCTACCCGCCCGGGACACACTATCAACAATAAGTTCGCCCGCCAGATGCGCAAGGAAATCCGTTTGCACGAAATACAAGCCCCTACCTACGACTGCAACCGCGAACCGATTATGGATGTAAACCGCATCCGCGAACTTCTGCCTCACCGTTACCCGATGCAATTGGTAGACAAGGTCATAGAAATAGGTGCCAACTACATTGTAGGTGTCAAGAACGTAACTTCCAACGAACCTTTCTTTCAGGGACACTTCCCGCAGGAACCCGTAATGCCCGGTGTGTTGCAGATAGAGGCAATGGCACAGACGGGAGGTTTGCTTGTACTGAATTCAGTGGATGAACCGGAACGTTACTCCACCTACTTCATGAAGATTGACGGTGTGAAATTCCGCCAGAAAGTGGTACCTGGAGATACCCTCATCTTCCGTGTAGAGCTGATGGCCCCCATACGCCGCGGCATCTCTACCATGAAAGGCTATGTGTTTGTAGGCGAAAAAGTTGTCTGCGAAGCAGAGTTTATGGCGCAAATAGTTAAGAACAAATAATAAAATTTACGATTAGACTATTTACGATTTACGATTCAAATTACTCGTGAGAATTATCACATTCGGATAAAATCGTATATACAGTAAATCGCAAGTATTCTCAATCGTAAATCGTAAATAGCTAAATCGTAAATAATATGATAAGTCCCTTAGCGTATATTCATCCCGAAGCCAAAATCGGGGAAAACGTAGAGATTGCTCCTTTTGTTTTCATTGACAAGAATGTGGTAATCGGTGATAACAACAAGATTATGGCAAATGTCAACATTCTGTACGGTGCACGCATCGGCAATGGAAACACCATTTTCCCGGGAGCCGTTATCGGTGCCATTCCCCAAGATTTAAAGTTCAGAGGGGAGGAAAGCACTGCTGAAATCGGAGACAACAATATCATACGTGAAAACGTAACTGTCAACCGCGGTACAGCTGCCAAAGGCAGAACCATCGTCGGCAACAACAATCTCCTGATGGAAAGTGTACACGTGGCCCACGATGCTCTGATAGGCAACAGCTGTATCATTGGCAACTCTACAAAAATGGCGGGTGAAATTGTCATCGACGATTATTCCATCATCAGTGCCAATGTACTGATGCACCAATTCTGCCATGTGGGCGGTTATGGAATGATACAAGGCGGCTGCCGTTTCAGCAAGGACATCCCGCCGTACATCATTGCCGGACGCGAGCCTATCTGCTATGCGGGAATCAATGTGGTAGGGTTACGCCGCCGTGGCTTCTCCAACGAGACCATTGAGAAAATCCATGATGCCTATCGTATTATCTATCAAGGCGGTCTGAACAATACGGATGCCTTGAAGAAAATCGAGGATGAAATGGAAATGACACCGGAAATAAGCTATATCGTAAACTTTATACGTGAATCAGCCCGCGGCATTATCCCCGCAGGAAAATGAAAAACGTATGATTTACACAAAGTCAGAAATCATAAATTATAAATCATCATGATCTACAGATTTACAATCATCTCTGATGAGGTGGACGATTTTGTCAGAGAAATACAGATAGACCCGGAAGCTACCTTTTATGACTTCCATGAAGCGATTCTAAAGTCGGCAGGCTACACTAACGACCAGATGACTTCTTTCTTCATTTGCGATGATGACTGGGAGAAAGAGAAAGAAATTACGCTGGAAGAAATGGATGACAATCCGGAAATGGACAGTTGGGTGATGAAAGAGACCCAGCTGAGCGAACTGGTTGAAGACGAGAAGCAGAAACTTCTCTATGTATTCGATTATATGACTGAGCGCTGCTTCTTCATCGAGCTTTCTGAAATCATTACCGGAAAGGAAATGAAAGGAGCCAAATGCACCAAGAAGGCAGGTGAAGCTCCCAAGCAGACCATTGATTTTGAAGAGATGGCAGCTGCTGGCGGTTCCCTTGATTTGGACGAAAACTTTTACGGCGACCAGGACTTCGATATGGAAGATTTCGACAAAGAGGGTTTCGGCGGTTTGGACGAAGCCGGAAACTCCTTTGAAGAAGAGAAATATTAAACAGACATACCATACAGATTTCTTTTAGGCACGGATTACACGGAAACACACGGTTGTTATTGAATATTCCGTGTAATCCGCGTAATCCGTGCCTATTTTTACCCGCATGCACACCCTAATCGTACTTATCGGTCCCACCGGAGTAGGCAAAACAGAGCTCAGCCTCCGATTGGCAGAACATTTCCATACTTGTATCGTCTCGGCCGATTCGAGACAACTCTATGCAGATTTAAAGATAGGCACGGCTGCCCCTACACCGGAGCAACTGCAACGGGTACAGCATCACTTCGTCGGTACCCTGAAGCTGACAGACTATTACAGTGCCGCCCAATACGAAGCGGAAGTGATGAAGCTGCTGGAAGACCTGTTTACAAAGCATAACACCGTACTGCTGACCGGAGGCTCAATGATGTATGTAGATGCAGTCTGTAAAGGAATTGACGACATTCCGACCGTAGATGCCGATACACGCCAGCTCATGCTGCACAAATACGAAACAGAAGGTCTGGAAAGACTTTGTGCGGAACTTAAGCTGTTGGATCCAGAATATTACAAAATAGTAGATTTGAAGAATCCCAAACGCGTAGTCCATGCTTTGGAAATCTGCTACATGACGGGAAAGGCCTACACTTCCTTCCGCACTCAACAAAAGAAAGAACGCCCCTTCCGTATCATCAAAATAGGATTAACACGTAACCGGGAAGAGCTTTATGAACGCATCAACTGCCGGGTGGACCAAATGGTGGAAGAGGGTTTAGTGGAAGAAGCGCGCATGGTCTACCCACATAAAAGTCTAAATTCCCTAAATACAGTAGGCTACAAAGAAATATTCAAGTACCTGGATGGTGAATGGACATTACCCTTTGCCATCGAAAAGATAAAGCAGAACTCACGCATCTATTCCCGTAAGCAAATGACCTGGTTCAAACGAGACGAGGAAATCCACTGGTTCCACCCGGAGCAGGAAGGGGAAATACTGGAATACTGTCATTGTTCCATCAAAGGCGTATAAGCCTTTCGGACAAGTGCTTCCACATCTTGATAAAGCTTCTGCATTTCTTGAGAATCAATGCTTCCTTGCTGTCTCCAGCTGTCCAACAATAGGCATGTACGGCGAAACACCTCTGCCTCTACCGTAACAAGCTGCTGCATATAGCCATTGTTCTCCATATTGTACAGTTTTTCCCAATTCAGATAACGATTGGTTCCCATCCCCTGATTGTAACAAAAGACATTGTTGGAAAGCCGGAGTGACCAATCACTGAGCGGAGCGGCGACACACGCCTTGTCCCAACATACCATCGGAGGCAGAAGTCTATCCGCATCCTTCACCCAAAGCGGCACGGCAATACCCGTAGGAGGATATCCCAGCATTGTCCACATCGTAGTAAGTTCCACCTTCTCACCCGGTTTTACGCCCTGCACCACAATGGAACAAGAAGTACTGTTACGGGGAATAAAATCCTGGTCGACAAACCAACCGGAACCTTGCGGGCGATTAAATTTCCCGTTCTTCAAATCAATATCAAGCATGCCGTTGCGAAACGAACGTGAAAGATCATTGAATATACCCTGCGGTGTGATCCCTCCCGTTGCAGAAGCCTCATCAGTACCCTGTCTGCCTCCATATAGCGTACATAACCTGCCCCCCGATTTGCTTCACCGGCAAAAGAGAAGTTGGTACGGGCAATGTAGCCGTAAGGAGCATCTTTGGGATTATTGGCATCATACATCGTATATTTATAATAATCCACCTCAAACATGGCGGCAGCGCCTTGAGCGTCGATTACGCCAAAATTGGCCTCTATCAAGCTGGGCTTGGAAATGGTATCGAGGAAATGGCAGAAATCCTCCACCGTGGCACAAACCTCCAAGGCACGGTAGATAATCCTCCCGTTGGCTGCCCCCCGTTCTTCCCCATCTTTCACTTCCACCAGATTGTAGGATTGGGTGTTCATCAAGGCAAAACCAACGGAGTTTGTACCCATCCATGCCTCTTTCAAGGCAGGAAAGTTAGCACTATTCACATCGGCAATGAAGTTATACTTCTCCCCTTTTATATAAGCAACATGATTTCGCAGATAGTCCGTATCACGGTTTTTCCATAGCAACGGACGGCCGTCAGGAGTAACCTTTCCAGAAACGACGGCAGATGTACAAGCCAGAACCGGCTCAGCAGTGAGTGCCGCAAGCAGTCCCCATATTAAAAAAAGATGTTTTATCATAACCTTGCCTTCCTTAGATTTATATTCGCAAAGGTATGATAATCTGTGAAAGGGCAAAAGAAATCCTCTGAAATCCTTATCCCCTATTCATCAGGAAAGAATTATTCGCTGACAAGTTTCTGCAACTTATCCTGCATATACCGAAGTTTCGCAGTTCCAGTACCTTGTTCTATATGACGGATAATGCCTTTCTTATCCACCAGTATAGTGACCGGCATACCACTCACATGAAAGGTCTCGAAGAAAAACAAGTCATCGGCTATCTGGGTAAAGAGGAAAGGACGGCTCTCTACAATTTTCTTTATTTGTGCAGCACTGTCAAAAGTCGTAGCAAGATAGGTTACATCAGGATAGACTTCTATCCATTTGTTCAGCTCCGACATTTCACGGATACAAGGACC
>ENA-OQLB01000500-OQLB01000500.1-human-gut-metagenome-genome-assembly--contig:-NODE-500-length-21934-cov-5.448388_pt1 | contig 21934 bp, 15 predicted proteins | sample MGYA00242656_ERZ504813 | MGnify/ENA primary metagenome ERZ504813 (study PRJEB26092, sample SAMD00036388) | human gut metagenome | host: Homo sapiens | study: EMG produced TPA metagenomics assembly of... | reverse complement strand
CTACAGTTCCTGTTAATGCATAACGAATCCGATCCTGCCCTTCTCCTTTACCTCTACGGAATAAAACGAGTTTGTCCTTTTTTACAGAATCTTTTAAATTTAATGCAACGCCTTTTCCATTTGGAAGGTAGTAAACATCTATCGCTTCCCCTTGTTTATTCTGTCCATAATTGTAAGAAACATATGTCTTTCCGGATTCTGTGTCTGTATAAACTTTTCCGTATTCTATCCCGCTTTTTCCCCGGTATGCAGATACAAACTTCTCATCTGCAACAGGATTCTGCCCATCACTTCCTTTTACAAATCCGAACTCTTCATACACTAAGATCAGATCATCAAGGGAGACTCCGTAATATGTCGTTCTTTTTTCCTTCCATGTTTTAATACCAGTAATGCTATTATGCTGAAGCTTTACTTTTTCTCCATTGATGATGACATAAAAATCAATATCATATCCTTCTGTGACTTCCTGAGTATTCGAAGACGCTTCTTTTGCTTCCTGTTGCTCAGGAGATGTTTTGTCTTCTGGAGTATTACTTTCTTCCGAAACGCTTCCCTCTTCTTGCGATTTTTCTTCTGAAGCACCTTCTTCATTCTGAAGTTCTGCTTCTGTACTACTTTTTTCTTCTAAAAGCTCTGCCTCTGAATCGTATCCTTCCTCCTGAATTTCAGATGCCAAAGCTATTGATCCCACGCTGTTTATACATAGAATCACCAGAAGTGTTAAGGCGATCCACCTCAACCACACTTTTGTCTTTTTCACACTTTTTCCCTCCCATATGATTCGTTTTAATTCTAAAAAACTGATTTTCTTTTGTTATTATTTTCCTGTAGGTTCCTTCACCACTTACCAAACTCAACCTATGAAGGGATTAGTTTGGCTTAAAAAAATATTCTATTTATTCTGTCTTAAATTATAGTCACTCCATTTTTCTTATAATGATATTTCATTATACATCTACTTGCGGTTTTATATAATGTGCAAAATTTGTAATCTTTTAACTCTTTTCTTAACAAAAGTGTTCCATTCCATTAGAAAAAGCTTCTTCTATCTCTCCATCCCCCACAGATGCATAATGAAACTTTATCTATCCACTAAGATACATAGAATAAATCAATATAAAAAAGAGCGAATTTCCATTCATTTAATGAGTTTTCGCTCTTTTCTTGTTTCTAAAATGCTTTGTACATTCCTCTTCTTATTCTTTATTTCTTTTCCTGGAAATCACAATCATGATTCCTAACCCTGCACATGCTACACAGATCCACATAACAAATGTTGTTTCATCACCTGTCTTTACCTTATCAATCATATCGCGAATTGGATTCGATGAAACTGGTTCTTTTTTTCCCGGTGTCTTTTCCGGAGTATCTCCCGGTTGATTTGGAACAACCGGAGGTTCTTTTTTTTGATACCCACTCTGCCTTTGGTTCTGTCTCAACATTATATTCAAACCGTCCGCTGATTTCAGATGGACCTCAATCAGAAATGGAGCTGACTCAAACTGTTCTGTTCCACTATCTACGGTTCCAATCTGTGCAAGAAGATAAATACCCTCATCTAAATTTAGAAAGCTTGTATAACCTACTGTATTTGTCTCCTGTATCGTTCCTGTAATGTTATTTTTCTTTGCATAGTCAAATAATTTTTCCGCCTGCTTTTCTCTTGCGCCGGCGCTTGTATCTTTTAATGAGATGCCCGCTGATACAAATTCCTCGTTCCAGACTAACTCTCCGTTTTCTGCAGATTGAATCTGGAATAAAGTAAATGTTGCTCCGGAAAGATCCACCTCTCCCTGAGAATCTGTTCTTCCTTTGTAATGGATCTCGATACTTCCCTTTTTAGTAGCTGCAGAAACCTGTAGTATTGAAACAGATAAAGTACAGCTCATAAGAAAAAGGATATAGAGGAAAATAATTCTGGTGTTTCTTATTCTTTTGATCACTTTCTTTTCCTCCTCTTTTTCTTCTTTGAATTTCTTTTACTATAGATAATCATCGCAATAAGTCCGATTAAAATAACTACAATTGTTATGATCAATACTTTTGCGGTAAAAGATAATTCCGGTTTTATGTTCTGATCCGGTACTTCTTTTATTGCATCTTCATATGGAATACGTTCTCCACGTACCAAGAGACGGTGCGTATTAATCGCATATGGGGTACATGTAACAAGTGTCGCATAATCCTGCCCTGGCTCGATGGATAATGCATCTGTCTCTTCTGGTAACACAGTTAAGATCTGGTCAATCTTATATGCCAGAGTTTCTCCTAATACCTTGATATAAAAAATATCTCCTACTTTCAATTTATCCATATTTGTGAAAAGTGTTTTTGTCGGCAGTCCTCTGTGTCCGGTTAACACTGTATGCGTACTCTCACCGCCAACCGGCAATGAAGTCCCCCAGAAATGTCCGACTCCTGCCTGTAGAACTGTTTCACTTGTTCCATGATAAATCGGAAGCTCTACTTTAATCTTCGGAATACGGATGTATCCCATCATTCCCGATCCATCTACATTTAAGAGACTCTGATACCGCTCATCGATTTCCGTATTTGTCTGTGAAAATGGATCGATTAGGTCAACGTTTCCGAGCATTTCCTGATTGTAGGCTCTTGCATCTGCCAGCATCTGTTCTTTTTCAGCATTGCTTAGTTTCACACTTTCTGCATCATAGTTTGATACGACCTTTGAACTATTCTTCTCATTCAGATAACTACTAAATGTCGGATATAACAATACGGAGAATGCAACCAAAAGCACGATTAAACGAATGATATCTTTTATTGTAAATTTCTTCTTTTCCTTACTCTTCATTCCATTCTCCCTGTTGTTATACTTGGAATTGCGGCTATCTTCCTGAAAAGATAACCGCAATTCCTGTTATTTTACTTCTTGTTTTCTAATTCATCTGCTGATTAAGCATTTTTTCTCTTATCACGATAAAGCTTACTGCTACACCAAGTACAAGAATTGCAGCGATTACAGCAAAGATGATTGTTCCCATACCACCTGTGGATGGAAGAAGGGATCCTGTGCTGTTTTCGATATCGATGATTTTGTCTTTCTCATCTACTCCATCTTTGGAAATAGTCCAATTATTTACATCTGCATCTGCACTTTTTTCGATTGTTACTTTAATCGGAGCTGTCAGCTTGTTGTATCCTGCTGGAGCCTCTGTCTCTACCAACCAGTAATCTCCTGCTTTAAGACCATTTACATGAAGGTTATAATCTTTCCCTTCAATACTTGCTGCTGATTCAAATACTGTATTCTTAGATGTTGGATCTACTACATATTTTCCATCGCTTCCTAAAACCGTAATAGCGTTTGTTCCAGCTTTTGCATCTGTCTCTGTTGTATAAAGGCTAAATTTTGCACCTGCCAGATCTTTTTTACTAGTCTTTTCCTTCTTTAAAATATCCAGTGGGTAAGTCGGTGTCTTTGCTTCACTTGGTGTTGTTTTTGTTGTTTCCTTTGGATTATTACCGTACTCTAACTGAGCATTATTCTTTTCTATTACAACTGCGTTTGCATTTACTTTTGCATAATATGTAACTGTGAATGTTTTTCCTTTATTTGCCTGGTTATCTCTTACCCATGCAGACAGGTCAAGAGACATTTTTCTATTGTTTGCTGTATCAAGTGTTGCTGTTGTAGGTGTTGTTCCTCCTACTGTAAGACTATTATCCGTAAATGCCACTGTTACATTAACTGTTGTAGCACTTTCTCCAAGAGCTACTCCTGTTGAATCATTTACAAAGTCAAGACCATCTGTTAATTCATCGTGAATAATGTACTGATACTGGTCATATCCTGTTGTATCCGGAATAGAACCTGTTACTGTATATGTTACAACATCACCGATATTTACTGTTGTTTTATCAGCTTTTTTTTCAATGCTTGGTGCTTCTGTTTTTAAGTTTACTGTACTTGTTGGTGAATCTACTGTAACTAAAGAAGACTGAATCTCTTTTCCACCTGTTACATATACAAGATAGTAACCAGCTGTTAAATTATTAAATGTATAAGATGTTTTGTTACTATCTTCTGTAATTTTTCCAGAAGTTGCTGTAGCTTCTAACTTTCCTTCCAAAGCTTTTGTAGTAAAAGCGTTTGCAAATTCTGTACTCCAGTAGCGTTATCTTTTCCAAGTTTAGTCACTGCTGCTGCAAAATCTTCATCTTTAGAAGTTTCAGCGATGTTTAATACACTTGCCAGTGTAGCCTTATACTGTGTATTTACAGTATAAGCATAGTTCTTGTTCTGTCCTTCTCCTGACTCTGTTACATCAAACAATTTGTACAAATTAATTGTCTGACCATTCAGATTCTGTCCGTCTTTTACATTAACTGTAAGTGTGTTTCCTGTAGCCTCTGCTACTGTTTCTGCAGCAAATGCTGTCGCTGCCATCGCCATTGTCATAATCGCTGCCAGCAGCACTGCCATGATTTTTTTCATTCGCTTCATAACATCTTTCTCCTTTTTGTTTGAATTTTTCTTTTATAGTTTTCTGCTCTTTTGGTTTCCCTTATTTTTTTATATCTCATAATGAAATATACAAGGAAAAGCAGAATAGCTATCAGGTAAATAAAGTTTCTTCCCTGTCCTCCGGTATCCGGAAGCCCTGGGAAATGTGTGTTGGTTATCGTAAACGTAAATCCATCATCTGATTTTTTTATCGTTGTCGTATAACCATCTATTTTTGTTTCTGTAACGGAATATGTATAATAATGAATTTCATTATTTTCATCCGTCGTATATGCTGGAAGTCCTTTGATGACCTTCTGCCAGGTAGATTTATCACTAGAACCATTTATAATATAATCCCCATATCCTGTAACAGTTTCTGTGTGTTCTTTTTTTGCTGCATCTGTCCAGGTACGAGATATTGTTACCGTAATGTTATTCGGACGTTTTTTATTATTTAGATCCTTCCAGACTTTATTGATTGTCAGCTTGATATGTTCATCACATGGATCCTGTGACTCGGATGGCTCCGGAGTATCACTTTCTCCTGTGTTCAAGGTTGTTTTGGTATCTGCCATCAATACTGCTTTTGCTGATGATTCATATGCTTTCAGTTCTGCTGTTGTAGACGATATTTCATCTGTCAGCTTTGCATTTTGCAAAGTTTCATAACTTTTTATCGAATACATATGACCCAGCGTGTAAATATCCCATCCACTGGAAGTATCTTTTTCATACCTTAGATTCAGCTTGTCTGAACCCTTTATGATTTGATCCAGCGCCACATCCAGCTTTCTGTAAATACGGTAATTGTTATTCTCGCCTTCCACCTTCTCCTGTGTGACAGCTCCATATACAGAATCTAACTTACTCTTTCCGCTGAATGGTCCGACCAGCTTTGATGTTCCCCGAACCACGTCACAGTAATACATGTTGTTGTTCTTCAATAATCCTTCGTCGTTGAATCCAACAAAGCCGCCGCTTCGTCCATCTTCTGCAGAACCATCTTTATCATTTCCGGCTCCACCGGCATAGACATCGTATCCGTAGCTTACGCCGTAAACGTTACTGTCTGTATCTTCGTTCGGTTGGCCTTGATTAGGTTTACACTGATATTAGATTTCGCATCATCATCATTCAAAAGTCCATTCTTATTACATTGAAGTTTGATGGATGAATCTCCGATCGTAATAATTGCAAGATCTGTCTCCTGCTTGTTATCTGTTGACTTCTTCGAAAGTCCTACAGAGATATCCAATCCAAGCAGATTTACGTGAAGCAGTTTGCCATCATACAGCGCATCCACCTTGATAATTCCAAGATTGATATTCAAAAGATTGGAATTCTGAAGTTTGTCCAGATATAATGCTTTTATAAGTTCATTGACAACCGTGAGTATTACATTCACTGCTCCAGAATCCACTTTCAAATCTGCAAGGTAAGCAAAGCTTGTTCGTCCGGCAAATCCTCCGGCTGTTCCTCTAGATGATACCTGTTTCAGTCCAAGATTTTGATTGTTCGCATCACCTGCTGTACACTTCGACATTCTAGCAAGATTCGCATATCCGATAAATCCACCGGCAATCTGCTCATCTCCACCAGTGCTTTGTACTGTGTAACCATCATCGGTTCCTGTAACTGTGCAGTCATCAATGTGAGAGCCAAAAATATCCAGAACTCCAAGTGCTCCACCAAGTAACTGTCCTTTATTATCTCCAAGAACATCGATCTTATCTGCCTTAACCACTCCACTCTTTCCAGAATAGCCAACAAATCCACCGACACTATTTAAACCTCTTACATTACTTAATTCCGTTACTTTACTGTTTTTCACAGAACCATTTAACAGTGAGCCGCCAAAACCTCCGGCCGTTCCGCTATAGGTAACTTCATTGTTCTGACCTGATTTTTTTGCTTCATTTGCGCTGACACTTAAACCGGCATCCTTGCTTCCGCTTACAGTTCCGTAATATACGTAACTTCTAAACGCATCCAGCACATCGGTTCTACCAAGCTGCAAAAGTTTATCCAGAAGAGAGGTTTCACTTCCTGCACTGATATTGGCAACTCCGGCTACATCTGCGATTCCGAAGCATCCTCCGGCATATTCACCTGCGATTACGGAACGGATATTCTGAGCAGAAATCCCTGCTTCTTCCTTATCCTTCTCTCCAAGTACTGTTCCTTCCAGCATTCCGGCAAAACCTCCGGCTGCTTTTGCATAAGAAGTGTTATTATTTCCACTTGCGTAAGCACCATTTACGATGATTCCCCAGTCATCCCAGGCTTCCACATCTGCATAACGGATCGTTGCGACTGTAGCATTTAATACTTTGATCAAATCTGCTGGTGTACTTAACAGTTTATTCAGAAGCTGGCTGAGCAATCCTTCTCCTGCAGTTGGATTCAGTGTTGCTACACTTCCCGGTCTGGAGCTTCCGACAAATCCTCCAACGTAGCTTCTTCCATCAACTCGTCTCAACTTTGTAACCTTGCAGCGTGCATCTTTTTCGCCCCAGATCTGTCCACCAATCAGTTTTCCGACATAACCTCCGGCATAACCACAGGCATCCTTGGCATTGATTCCTTCTGACTGAACAATTAATCCACTCTGATAACCTTCCACAGAAGACTGCTTGATTACTGGAACAAATACATTAAGGACATCTATCATTCGTCCTAATTCCAGTTTAAGACCGAGGATATCAACTCCTCCAAGATTTGCTGCTCCGCCGTTTATCATTTCTCCTGCAAAACCTCCGGCACATCGAAGCCTTTAATTGTCTTCGCCTGATAAGCCTGTCCATTTGTAATGGTTCCAGTTTGCATCGAACCAACATAGCCACCGGCTGCACCGCCATTTGCCAGTTTTATTTCATCCCGATAATTGACTCTTCCTGCTACGACATTGTATCCGTAAGCATATTTTCCAATAATCTTATCCAGTTCTTCTTGATTGTTTACTGTTCCATTCGCAGCAAGGTCACTTCCGTAACCACCTTTTTTACCGACAAATTCCACCCAATCATTCCAGGTTTTAGAATCCATCAAGGCAAGCGGACCGTAAACTGCCGTATTTTCTTCCGTCGGATAGACAACGCTGAGTGCTCCCAGGATGTTATCTACTTTTACCAGTCCCCATAATAAGGACAGATTTCCGGTACTTGCCGTATCAGCTGACTCCATAAGTCCTGTGAAACCACCTGCGATTTCTTTTCCGTATACCGAACGGATTCTTACTGCTTTACAAGTACTTGTTGGTTCGGTATATTCTTTACCTTTCCAATTCTTTGTATTGTTTCCCCAGATGTGACCACCTTCATTATGTCCTGCATAACCTCCGGCCATACCTCGTTGTACCTGTGTTGTGGAAGCCGCATCTGCACGAACTGCACCACCGCAAGGAATACATGTTGTAGAACTGTTTCGAATTGTAGGAACAAAATCTTCTGCAAGAGATGCCAGTGTTTCTTTAGTATTGACAAGACCACCTAGTATACTTGTTTCTCCCAAAGCATCTGCCACACTACCTGGCTGTAAATCTCCAACATAACCACCAGCTGTAATCTGACCAATGATATATGAGAAGTTATAAGAATTTGAATTCTGAATATGACCACCAGAAATCTTACCAACAAATCCACCGGCATCTCCTAATACATCATTATCCGAAGCATCAGAAGCTGTATTTTTCATAGAGGCTCTAACCGCAAAACCACCAGGTCCTCCAGTAACATCCGAATGTTCGATTGTAGAAACCACAACATTTAATGCATTCAATACATCATTCAAGCCAATCGCTGTACCTAAAACCTTCAAGCCTTTTCCAACCGAAGCAGCAGAACCAATATTCATATATCCAATATATCCACCAGCATATCTAGCTCCCGTTACTGCATATGTACTATCCTTTCCAAAATAATTTGAACTATCTTCACCCTCTAAATCTTTAGGAGGTATTACCGTTGTATGTTTTAAATTTGTTACATCACAATGACTAACCTGAACTCCACTGCCATAACCAATAAAGCCACCAGCACTACCAGAATTCGTATCATCCGATTTAAATTTATTAGCCGATACTGTAAATCCATTATCAGATTTAACACCTGCATACTTTATAATTGGAACATATGCATTTACTAAATTTAACAATTCTCCAATATTTATATTTAAACCATTAATATTTCCTAGAACACTAATACCTTTACCAGCATCCGCCAATGCTCCAGAATAAACATTTCCACCAAAGCCACCAGCATAGGTTTGACCATTTACAGAATCTAAATTGTATACTGCGTAATAATCATTAGTTCCTCGTGAACTGTTATCAACTGTACCACTTTGAAAATCTGCTGCAAAACCACCAGCAACATCTGCTGTAACACTTCCACCATTTACAAAAGAAACCGTGCAATTTGTATATTTAGGAATTAAATATCCTACAGCATTTACTAAGCCATTAGCCTCAATCAATGATTTAATTGAAGTATCATCAGCAACATCTGCTAGACCACCCGTTTTTGAAATAGCCACAAATCCTGAAGCATATCCGCCATCATCTGCAGCCTTCACTGATTTTAGATTTGTTACATGAGAATCCTCTACTTTAGTACTTCCACTTTTTGCGATAAAACCAGAAGCACTATAATCACGAACAGAATTAGAATCACGACTACCCTTTGCGTGTACCGTAAATCCATTTGTGGCTCCATTCACATTTACTTTATTAATCTTAACTTCAATTGCTTGTCCTAGAGAGAGCAAATTATTCAATTTCAATATATAATTCAAACCTAATAGATTAACAGTCAATCCACCATCTGCTCCCGCCAAATCACCAGGACCAGAAAGACCTATAAATCCGCCTACTAAGTTATTGCCTTCTATAGAAGCTAAATTATTGATACTAACAGTTGTTATCGAACCACCAATCGTATCTCCAAATCCACCGGCAACACGTTCATTTCCCGTAATAGTAAATCCATTCTCTGCACCATTTACATGAACATTATCTACAGTAAACGCAAGATAAGATGCAACGCCAAGCGTTGTATTTAATAAACCGGCAACACTGGCCGTACCCATTGATCCAGCAATTCCACCAACATAATCATTTCCTGTTACACTGGATAATCCCGTTAAAGAGCTATCAATCACTGGAACAGAACCAACATCATAAACTTTATTTTTCCAATATGATATTTTCTGTAAATTATCCGCATTCGATTGTGCTATATATGCACCATTACCTCGGCCTGTTACACCACCAACATAGTCCTTTCCACTAACTTGCAGTGGAGCATTTACAGAACATCCTAAGATATGTGATGGATTTACACCAGCAAGAGAAAGTAAGGATGAAGTTGCTCCAGGATTACTACTCAAAAGTTTTACAACAAGATCAACTAAACCGCCAAGTAAATTATCTTTTGTGTCATCTTTACCTAGTCTGCAGCCCATCCAAGAGATGCAATTCCTGCAAAACCACCAGCATAATTTCCAGAAGCTGTTACAGTGAGTGCATTATCCGATTTAACATTACAATTGACAGTTGATGCATTGGCCAATCCTCCGGCAAAACCACCAATATAACTTCACCAGAAACAGACACAACTGCATTATTTAATGAACAATTTAGAAGTAAACTTTCCGTATTCATTTTAGGAAGTTTTGTCTCTATATCCAATGCCCCTGATAGCGTTCCTTCAATCACATCGTCACGAGCCAGACCAACAAAGCCACCTACAAAATTCTTTCCACTAATTGTATTCGTACCACCTGTTACAGAACAACTCTCTACAATAGCACCCTTTTGCATACCAATAAATCCACCTACATACTCTTTATCAGTAGCTGTAGAAATACTTAATCCATTTACAGTACAATTCATAATTTTGGCATTGATATAACCTGTCGGGATCAGTTTTTTTAAAGGGATAGCATTTCCAAGCAGAATCGTGATTAAGTCACCTAAGCCTAATCCTGGAATTACATTCAATATATTTGTAAGTAATTTAACAAGTCCACCAAGTGCGTTTGATAAACCATCATACTGTGTTTTACCAACGATATATCCAACAAATCCACCTGTATTGTTATTCACGTTTTCGACAACAGCATTATTCACTTCAAGATTAGAAAGTTCTACCTGACCTTCTACACGACCAGCAATCGCACCTGTTGCTAATGCTGTCGGATCTTTCTTTCTCGCATCAAGAACATCTCCCAATGTTTTTTTTAGATCAATTTTGACCTGACCGAACGTTAAAATAAATGTCAATCCACTTAAGACTCCACCAAGCAACTTACCCAGAGTACTTGTTAAGGTACTTATAAGAGTGCTAGGATAATAAGTTTCAGAAGTTGATGTTTGAACACTAATAGTTTCAAACTTAATATTTGAAACTTGCACTAATCCTTTACTAAGACCGATATCGTTATCACTTACTTCACTCGATATTGTAGAGAAAAAACCTACACCCATTTGTTCTCCAATATTAAGTTTACTTGATTGTACAACTTTCACATTAGAAAGTACTGGTTTCATACTAGCTGTGATTTGACTGGATGTTGAATCCCAAAGGGACTCATTATCTTTCGCCTTTGCACCAATCATTGTTCCTTGAAATGTAAGAGGCTTCCACCCTTTACTGCTCAAATCTATATCTCGGAAAATAATATAATTTGCGTTTGCTGTATATTTCTGTCCTGTTGTTTTGTCTATATCTAAATCAGGGTCAATTTCACCTGTTATCTGATTGACTCCACACCTGCCTCTGGTGGGATATAGCAATTTATTATGCTGACTGTATTTGCTATCAGCATCTTTAATTTGTCCAAAAGTAAAATCTGCTACTCCATTCTGGTCGTTTGTCAAATCAGCATCACCACTATAAAGCATGATCGGTTTGCCGTTTGAATCCGTATCACATTTCCATACAACACCAGCCAGATATGCCTGATAAACCGCACCATTTACTTGTTCATCCGTACCAATTTTCCTTAACTGCTGCTCATTTCCAATCAAGATATAGGTCTTATCTCCAATAGTCTTGACAACCTGTCCCTTGAAATCTCGACCTTCTGTACCTTCTGTACTTGCTTTACTTAGCTGATCTGCAACTAATTCCGGCTTATCTGAATTAAACTTCTGCGATAACACGTAATTATGAGACTTACTATAAGTCAGATACGCCTGATCTTCACCATCCGGATAGATCATCTGTCCCATACCAAACTGTGGTGCATCATAATCTAATGTCATAACAGGTTCTGTTTCAGATTCTTCCTGTGCAAGCACCATCAACTGATACGGATTGTAAATGTAGATGGTATCCGTTTCTTTGTCATATAAAGTCGGTGTTTCATTTTCCTCAACTTCTGTTCCTGTAATAGTTCCGGTAAAGGAATCTGACACTGTCCAGATCTGTTCAGAATTCATCTGGATATCATTCATCAAAATGTATTGGGCATCTGATCCGTATTTCAGCTCTGTGCCTTCACTCTTTACTACATCTCCAGAACCAATCGTTCCGTCCTTATCCCCTGTATATACATAGGCATCCGAACCTATCTGTTTTAACTGCTCGTAATTATAAATGCATATTTTACTATCCTTATAATAAGCATCTATATTATCTGTTGATTCTGCTTTAACATCCTCGCTGGAAGTTTCCGCTTCGTCATTCTTTGAATCTTCTCCTGTTTTCTCGGAAACCGAGGGGGCAGATTCCGTGGTGCCACTTGTTTCATTTGAATCTAAAGAGTCATTTATAACTTTTTCTTCACCACTGCCCGCATTAGCATCGCTAGAAGCTGTCACTTGATTCGTATTGCCGGCCGATGGATTCAAATTTTCTGCATCCGCGATATTCACCTGTGAAAATAAAATAGCTATACATAGTATTACCGAAATAATTCTATTCGCCAGCCTTCTGTTTCTCTTCATATCTGGTCCTCTACTCTTTTACTTTTAATCTACTTTTTAACTAAACCTTTCAAGGTTCTAGTTTGTATCAAAAAAATATCTGCTACTTATACCTTCAATATTTTTCCAAACATCTTTATCACTAGCTTCAAGATTATACATTTTTTTATGACTAATTATAATGTGCAACCAACGAAAAAAAATTTTATTTTTTTTGTTCAAAGTGTACCAGTTATGTTCAATATGTCCAAAAAAGCGAATCACACAAAGCATATGATTCGCTTTTTTTATAATTGCTCCAATATTTTTAATATTATAATGCCGTTTCGAACAGCTAACATTTCTGCTATATTATCAAAGTTCATTCCTGTTAGCTTCACTATTTTTCGCAAACGATATTATATATCTGAGGCAACAAATACCTAATAATCCACCAGTAACTGATATTCTGTGGAAGTTCTAAAACTGGAATACTGTGTTCATCACAAAAATGTACTAGGATTTCAAACAGTTTATTCAGGTGCGGTATATTCTGCCTTCTTTTCACAATAAATCCACTTACCTGCTTTTTATTTAATTCTTCCAAGTGACTTAATACTATACGCTCATTAAGCTGGTTTTCGTAAACAACCAAAGAAGTAAGGAGTAGTTCTCCCCCCCCAAGAAATTTTTCCATATTTGGAACTGAGAGAATTTGTACTCCTCTTATTACTCTATTTATTCCGGAATTATCACTAATCAATTGCATCTTTGGGAATTTGTTTGACTCTATAAATTCTTTTATCGTGTAGTTCATTAGTGGTTTATACCTCCATGTTTCACAGTATTTTATTATTGATAGATTTTAGCATATCTTTCTAAGATTTTTCAAATAGTTCCTGTTTTTTTAATGTTATTTTTATGTTAAAAAGCCACTACACAAAATACAATCCGTGTAGTGACTCTTCCTTTTTTACAATGCCTCCATGATTCGAAGAATAATTAATCCGTTTCGAACCGCAAGCATCTCTGTTACATTCTCATAATCCATTCCAGAAATTTCTTCAATTTTCTTCATGCGATACATAATCGTACGGTAATGCACAAACATCTCGGTGGACGTCCTTTTATAACTCTGATTATTATTCATAAAACATTCTAACGTATCGATTAGCTCTTTCTTTTTCTTCTTATCATATTCATAAACTATTTGCAAAGATTCCGGGATATAGGACCATAATTTTTTCTTATCTTTAATCTCAGCAAATACTTGAAAAAAACCTAATTTAGAGCAATCCACAATGGAACGCTTTGAATCGCCTACAACTTTTCGGACCACATTAATATAATCAAGCGCCCGTTTTGCGTCCACAAAAGATTCCTTGATATCATGATATCCGATCACTTTTTTTTCCAATACCAACCAAAAAATCAATTTTCGCATCTTTCTGATCTAATTGTTCTTGTACCTCACTTTGCAAAACTTCTAATTTCTTACGAAATTCCTGTTTGGTTTCCCCTATATGTTTCTTATAGATATAGATGATCTGATTCGTATTATGTATCACATAATCTTTTTGCAGTAGGTGCAAACATTTTTTCAGCAATCTCAAGTTCTTTTCTTTGTTTGTCCGCAAATTTTCCTTCGTCATTATTCGGGATAACACGAAAAATAACAACGCGTACCTCATCCGTTTTCTCAAGTTTTAAAATCTTTGCTGCTTCCTCTTTTTCTAACTCTGTGAGAGTTCCATTCAGTAATCGGTATGCTATATCTTTGTGATAGTACTTGGCAATATTTTTTTCCATCAAGCTTCTCATAATGATATGGCGTAAGACAACAACAATATTCTCAAGAGCAATAAAATCCAATATTTCCATTTTTTTGTTCTGCTCCGTAACAACGAGATAAAAGGTTCTATAACCAAACACATCAATTTTATGAATGTACTCTGACTGCTCCCTTTTTTGATGCCAGTATTGATATTTAGTAATGATATTAGGCACAAATACTTCTGCATCTTCCTTCATTGTAAACTCCGACAGGGTTGGATCATTTGAATGGAGACATTCATACTCTTCATCATATAGAGCGACCGGATTTTCAAGCATACTATAAATCAAAGCAAAAATCTTCTCTACAGAACCTTTCTCGTCTACAAGATAAGTAGTACCCCCCTCTCCCCTCCAAGCTGTCATGCGTTGTCTTAAAATATGTTAATTTTGCTGTTTCCATATCGTAAATATGAGTTAAAATATGCTTGATAATTCCCCAGTAATACAACGTCTTTGGGATTTCGATAACAGGGATTTGTTGCGATTTTGCATATTGTAGCAAAATATTAAAACGAATTCTTTGTAGCTCTGTTTGCTGATCTCGTTTTACTATGAACGCACTAATTTGCTTTTTCTTAAGTCCCTCTAAATGTTTCACAAACTCCTGTAGATCTACATTTTCGTATGCCTTTAAACTTGTGAAAAGAATTTCATCACCGCTTAAAAAGCATTCCATATTTGCAACTTCAAGAAGTCTTGCACCCTTTATTTCCCGGTTGAGTTCCGATTCACCGCTAATTAATTTCATTTCCGGAAATTGTCCTGACTCAAGCAGGTCTTTTACTGTATATCTCATAATTGCACTCTTTCACTTTCTCATAACAATTTATTTCAACGTTTCCCTCATCTGTTGTCTATATAAGATCTGCAATACTTACACTCTTTAATGCATCCTCATAAGTCCTTTGTACCTTTAACAACGCTTTATGCACATTACAATAATCTGTAGCATTTCTGGAACAAAAGCCATCCGACTCTAAACAACGGTTGATCTTCATAGTTACTTCCATAGAAGATACGATATCAAATAGAGAAATGATTTCAGGATTTTTCACCAATGCATATCCGCCTTTTATCCCCTCACATGCTTGAACAATCCCCGCTGCTTTTAATTTTTTTGTTATTTTCGAAATATAGCTTACAGGTATTTTTAATACAGATGCAAGTTCTGATGCCGTAACATTTTCTTTCTGCAAAGCCAGGTAATAAACTATCCTAATTGCATAATCTGTCGTAATATTTAATTGCATTTCATTTCTTACCTCTCGATCACATAAAATCCCCTTTTTCTTTCATTAAAGGATTTGTTTTTGCTATTTCATCTTATCATGCAGACCAAATGGAAGCAAGAAAAACACACTCTCCATGATCTTGATTTTCATTTTTTATAAAATAAGAAGAATTATATTTTATCCACAAATGATTAAATATAATCCTTCTTATTCACTTATCTATGTTTTCTTTTTTATTCTTTCAAAAAATCCAAAACTAACAATTCCAACTCCAAATACAAGAACTAGTAATAATATAAAACTGTTATTTTGTACTGTTTTTCCTGTCACTGGAGGTGCAACTTTCGATGCATTAACAAATGAAACGCTTTCGCTTTCCTGTTCCATTTGGAAAGATAACATTCTTCCATCAACAACTGATCCCCCGGTTTTTTGGCAAGTTGTTTCGTAATTACTTCCCGGATTTTCTTCTTCTATAGTATAAGTCCATTCCATTGGTAAACAGCTAATATCTACCGATTCTTTATCCTTCAATGTAAAGGTGGCTTTGTTATTTGTAAAAGTAAGTTTCTCTATCTTTCCTTCTTTCCTAATGTAGATTTGTCCATCTTGGATTATAGATGCACTTGCATCTGTCCCTGATGGTGCCCGCGCTTGAATCGTAAATGTAAAAGCTTTATCTTCATCCAGTGTATAACCTTTTACTGTCTTGCTAACGGTTAATACAGTTGGCTTATAATATACCTTTAATACATAATTATCGCTAATTTCATCTTTTTTGATTGTCACTTTTGTTTGATTTCGTGAGTCTTCCTTATCAAACACATATCCTGGGAATGTTCCATCTGGTTCTGGGTTACCAAATATAGTAAACGTATCTTGCTCTTCTGAAAATAAAATCGACCCAACAGTTGTTTTTCCCAAATATTCTTTTCCATCTGGTTGCTTAAGATAATGTTCCACACTAACTGTTTTTGTATCTGCTTTCTTCCACTGGGCAACAATCTGATAACCCACCTCATTATCCCATACAGACACTGGAAGGTCACGGTTTGCGGCAAATTCATAATTCTCTTCAGAAATACAAAAGACTTCATTATGTTGATATAACTTTTCACTATATTGTGGAGCTCCAAACCATGGAGTCAGACGTAGCTTCCAGCCAAGGAATTCATATCCCTCACAGGTTGGTTCTGGCCATTCCTCCCCTATTAGAAAGGTGCTTCCCATACCTCTTATCCCCTCATTGGTGTTTGGATTTTTTCCATAAGACTGCATTGGTTTGTTTGTTCTAATATCAAGTTCCTCATTATACGGAATATTATTCACAACTGCATCTGCCGGAAGCACACCTTCGCCGGCACCAGAATTGTAATGTACATAGATGCTTTCTTTCGTAGACATGAAATAGCCTGCATACAATTCCCAATCGGTATTATGTGTTGTCTTCTCTCCTGCAAATGCCAAAAATTTTTCATACCCTGCACTACTTGCTGCTTTTTTAGCTGCTTCCCAAATTTCATCATAAACTTGAAATTCTCCTTTTTTTCCAAGAGAAGTAGCATTCATATTATTTAGATTATCTACAACAGCTCTAGATTTTCCGCCCTCAGTATTAACTCCACCTGACGGCTGTGCACTGTCTACACCCACTCCTGCAAATCGATATCCTGGTTTTGGCTTTGCAAAAAAGATTCTCACTTGTCTTTTCTTTAAAGTTACTATTCCATCTCCCACAGGATCCATATTTACCGTATCATTGTCTCTCATTGGAACCAGCTTATTCTGATCAGGATCCCACATGACGACATCGATACCTTCACCACTTCGACGGTTGTCTGTTTTTAAACGTACGGTTAAAACCTGCTGCCCTGTTTGATACGGAGCTAAATCAAAATCTAAGTCTCTACATCCTCCGTCTGTACATTGCACATTGAAACTGTATTCAAAGCTACACTCTGTTTCGTCACCTCTATTTTTAGTATATTCATTAGTTATTTGGGCATTTACAATAAGTTTACCTGCATGTCCTTTTACACCATGATTCGATCCCACACCATCCGGAACTTCTTTGTTACTATCTGCAGCTGCTACTGTTTCTCCATTTAATACCATATGAACCAATCTATATCCTCTTTTTATATGGAATTTTGGAAGATCAATAGATCCATCGGACTTCACTTGATCTTCCGTATATGTCCATACAAGTTTATGTTGTTCTGGTAAATACTTCCATTTATTCTTTTCACTATGCGCAATATTGATATACTCAAATCCATTATTGTCTACGGTGTTAATCGTTATACGATAGACTCCTTCTTCATCATAAGCAATCGTAATAATATCATCCTTTTGAAAACGAATGGCATAAGTTGCTCCATAATCATCACCTGCATTTTTTGTTATGTTTGCACCATTTTGAGATGTAACAGATGTAATCTTATATCTTTTCTTATTGTTTGGTGCACCAGGTGTTACAGACACTACCCAGTCTTCCCCGGCATTGACACGAATCTGTTTGTTCGTTTCAACCGGAACATCTTCACTTCCTTTTTTCGTGCATATGGTACCAGAATCACAGTTTGTTGGAAGTTCTTCTTGAATCGTAACAAGATAATACTCCTGATAAGTCATCGTTACCTTTTGTCCGTCTTCCATCTTGATTGCAATAACACCATCGGTACTGTAATAAAGCACTCCGTTATATTCTCCGATGTACACACAGTCTTTTCCATTTACTTTCGCACTAAGGAAATCAAAATGTCTTCCTTCTATTGATAGATCTTTGTGGTCAGAAATATTTCCATAAGCGATCGTAGTCGGTGCGCCACTAATTGGAGTCCCCTTTGGATCTACATACGCTACTCTGTCGGTGGAAGATGCTTCTCCTCTTGCATCAATTTCCTGTACGGCTTCCTCTAAGCTCTGTACGGAAATCTCTTCCGGTACATCAGACACTGTATTATCTGTGGAAGATTCCCCCGTAGAGGTATTCTCGTTTGGTTCTGAAGCACTCTCAGGATCTGATTCCATGGATGATTCATTTTCCACTGGTATACTTTCTTCATCTTGCGAACCTGTCATTTCACTTTCCGTATTTACAGGAGAACGGTTCTCGGCAGATACTATTGCTGTATCCAAAGATAAGAAACACATAGATAGGATCAAAAGCCAGCTGCATATAATCTTCAAGTATTTGTTCCATCTATTCTGCTTCATCTTGAATCTCTCCCTTTCTTCTTTTCTGATTTTCATAAAATAAAATAACAAAACATATCATAGAACTGACAAGTAATAAAACATATCCCCAGATTGTTCCGCTATCACCTGTCTTTACTTTCTTTTTTGAATCAGATTTTGCTGTCTGATTTGATGGATTGGTTTTGTTCAAGCGATTCAAAAAAGTGATCTGATCGATTTTTTCACCCTTTTGATTTTTTACAACAGTCACCGTTTTAAACTGATCCGCTTCATTATAAAATGCTTCCACACTCACATCATAACGACTTTGATCACATGCGTAAGCTTCCTTTGGTTCTGTTGTCTGATAGATCTGATAGTGGTAAATCCCCCTTGTTGTTACTGGAATACTAATCTCAACCGTTTCCTTTTTCTTCATGCTCCAACAATACTGATTCTCCTTACTTCCTTTTGGCATCGGAGCTTCACTTTGATTGGTTGTAAGAACGTAGGAAAATTCTTCTGCCTGATCTTTTGCTTCATTTTCAACAACCTGTACGACAGGAATTTTTACTTCGGCTGCATTTTCAGATGCAAACACCGGTATCTGCATACTCAGGAAAAGAAGCAGGCTAAGCACTATGATATTTATTTTCTTTAAATCAAGGATGTTCATCGTTTTTCTTTCCCTTCTTTCTTAGTATTTGGTCAAGTATTAATAGGATAAGAAGAAGTAGTATAAGCCAGAAAAGAACCGGAACGGATATGATCAGTTTTCGGATCTGATCGATCCCGGTTCCTAAATTTTTCGGTTTCTCTTTCTCAGGATAAACCTGCTCCGTAAGTCTTCCTACCAATATATTTCTTCCATTTGTCATTTCTGAAGTACATGTAATCAGTAAAACCAAATGGTCTTCTTCTGTAACGTTAAGATTTCGTTATATAAAGCATTGTCCAGGATTTCCTGCAGATACTCCTGTTTTGCTTCCGATGTTTCCGGGCAAACACTAAAGAGTCGCTCATTATAAGCATCTGCCTGAAGCAATGCATAAAATTCAATTCCATGATCTTTCCCATCAAAAAACAGATTCCCATAAGGGTGTTCATCAAAATACTTCTTCTCTGTAAAAAGTCCCACATCTCCAAACATTTTATGCTTTTCCATGTGGTGTCCATAGATCAGATTGTTAAAATCTGAAAAATCCGGTGAATTGGCACAATGTAAAAAAATGGAACCACTTAAGGAATAATTTCCTTCCGCATCCGTATTCATATACGTATCATCATCCTCTGTCTGAAGCAAAGGATAATTGACATTTGTATCGTTGATCCGAATCCAGCCAAAAACATCTGGATTGATCTTCTGTAATTCTTCAAATGATTTTGTATGGTTTTCGCTTGGCATATAGGCTTCGTAGTTCTTTGCATCCGCTGCCTCAAACACCTGATTGGAATCCCATAACATATAACAGGACAAAAACATCAGCAAAAGGATCAGCATAAGTGCGATAAAATTTACCATATGATCGATTCCGCTTACTATGCTCTTTGCTAATCTTTTCATATCTACTTGTCCTTATCTTCCCTTCTTATTAAGAAAGGGGATGCGACAGTGCCCTGCCGCACAGCATCCCCTTTTTAAATCCGTTTAATTCTTTTTAATTATCTTCTGCGTTTGAAAGCAACAAATCCAAAGAGTGCTGCGCCGCAAAGAGCGATCATCAGAACGTATGGAAGTGTGTTCATGATAATACCAGTTGTTGGTACATGGTTGTATGTATTTGTTACATCAACTGTATTTCTGTTCTGTCCAAGTTTACCATCAGTTACTGCTTTAAGAAGTTCATTGTACTTTGATGCTGCAACTGTATCCTGCTTAACATTATCAAGGAATACTTCAGCACTACCCTTATAGTTTGCAGCTCCTGCCTCAGTTACAGTGATCTTTGTTCCAACCGGAAGACCTGTGAATTTCATTTTATCTCCATGTTTCAGAGTAAATGTATAAGCTCCTTCTGTTAATGAAACATCTGCTTCATTCCCCTTTACACCACCAAGTGTATTTGCATCAGTTCCTTCTGGAAATACAAATGTTGCTGTAAAGCTAAATGAATCAGTTGCACTAGGAGTTTCACCCTGTGCATCGATTGTCTTAGATACTTTTAATGCACCATTTTCTGTATAGTTTGGATCTGGACTTGTAGGATCTGTTCCTGTACCAGCTTCCTGTACATAAGTGTTGACAAAATTAAATTTATTCTTAGTTTTGTCTTCGCTGATATCTACTTTACCTTCTTCCGCTGTACCTTTGTCATTCTTTGTCTTATTTACGACGATTTGATCAACCTTAAAAGTTCCAACCGGATTCTCTACAACGTAAACATCCATTTTGTACTCAGCTTTAGACATGATCAGCTTTTCGTAAGCACTCTCAGTAATAGTCGGCTCAGATCCTGTCTCTGTTACAGTATATTCATACTTTCCTGCCTCATTAAAAGTACCAAATTGAATCGGGCTGTCGCTAACTTTCTTAGTTGTTCCCGTCTCACTATCTGTGAAACTAATACTTGGAATTGTACAAGCAACCGCTGATTTTACCAGACCAGTGCTTGTTTTATCCTGTGTGGCAGTAAAATTGAATGTCATTGCTTTTCCAACTTCTGTGTTGTAAGTCTTGCTGATGTAAGCTTGTGTCACCTTTTGTGTTTCTCCGCTTGCGTCTGCTGCAAATGCTGGCATTGCCAGTCCCATTGTCATAGCACCTGCTGCGACAACAGCGAGCATCTTTTTAGATAATTTTTTCATGCTCATGATTTCTTCCTCCCTTGTGAAATTTTTATACTTTTATATTTGATTAACGGATGTGGAACTTAAATTCCTCTGCTCCGAATAATCGCGATGACTTTTCCCCGGATGTCTTTTAGATCAATGCATCCATAAATTCGGCTGTCACTGGCCTTTGGTCTGTTGTCTCCAAGTACAAAGACCTGACCTTCTTTCACCGTAAGTGGGAAATCGACTCCATTTTTAAATCGGGTCGTATCAAAATAGATATCCTGCGAGATCTGTTCTGCTCCATTGATCATAAGTCCGTCTTTTGTAATGTCAACCGTATCACCGGCAACCGCTACAACACGTCCGGTCGTTGTTTTATTATCCTTTTCAAAAACTGCAACATCTCCGGATATAATCTGTGATCCAGTCGGTAATATACAACCAGATCCCCATCCTTAATGGATGGTTTCATAGAGACATCGTTAATCCTTACGATTCCATAAAGAAAAGTGAAGATCAAAAGATTAACAT
>ENA-OQLB01000499-OQLB01000499.1-human-gut-metagenome-genome-assembly--contig:-NODE-499-length-21973-cov-3.618923_pt1 | contig 21973 bp, 27 predicted proteins | sample MGYA00242656_ERZ504813 | MGnify/ENA primary metagenome ERZ504813 (study PRJEB26092, sample SAMD00036388) | human gut metagenome | host: Homo sapiens | study: EMG produced TPA metagenomics assembly of... | reverse complement strand
CTATTGACAAAGTGAAAACACCTTGTTAAAATATAACATAAGTTAACAGGAGATTACGAGGAGGATTGTTACTGGTAGTGCAGGCTAAACCAACTTATTGAGTTTCACAGAAGGGAAGTTTATAAGTGTGGTTTATTTTTTTTGTGGGATGCGCAACAGGAAGTCTTTTCGTTAGAGAAGTATGAGGTAAAGTTGTGCAGATTACAAAAATTGTAAATAATAACATTGTAATTTCAGAGGACAAGAATCATAAAGAAGTTGTACTGATGGGAAAGGGCCTTGGTTTTCAAAAGCACAAGGGAGATGAGATCAAGTCGAGTCAGATTGAGAAGACTTATGTCATGAAAGACCATGGTATGACACAGCGTTTTCAGGAGATGTTAACTGATATTCCGATCGAGAGAGTGAAGATCTGCAATAAGATCATTCAGTATGCGAAGGATACATTACAGAAGAATATTAATGATAATATATATGTTTCGCTTACAGACCACATCAATTTTGCGATCGAGAGAGTTGAGATGGGAGTACCATTCCAGAATCCATTTTTATGGGAGATCAAGAAGTTTTTATTATCAGGAATATCTGATCGGGAAAGTAGCGATCGGTATGATAGAGAAAGAACTGAAGGTTACACTTCCACAGGATGAAGCGGCGTTTATTGCATTGCACATTGTGAATGCGGAACTTGATCTGGATATGACAGAGATGGTTTCTATGACGAAGCTTGTGAATGATATTTTGAAGATCGTAGATAAACATTTTGGGGAGCAGATTGATAAGGAGTCTGTTTTCTATGAGAGATTTATCACACATTTGAAGTTCTTTGCACAGAGAGTTTATATTGGCAAAGAAGTGAAAAGTGATGATACAGAATTCCAGGAGATCATAAGGAATAAGTATCACGAATGTATTGAATGCGTAGATGAGATCAAAGACTACGTGAAGAAGACTTGCAATCATGATATTACAGATGAAGAACTTATGTATTTAACCGTACATATCAAGCGAGTTACGACAAGATAAAAGTTTATATTGTTGATCAGGATTGTTACTGGTAATGCAGGCTAAACTTGATTTGAATCATGGATTTCCAGAAGGTCCAGGTTTCTTTGTGAAAGTATTTTTGCAGAGGGATTTGGATGGTGGAGATTTACAGATTTGAATCAGGTTTTTTATTTATAAGAATTTTCTTATAATATATATAATTAATTAGCTTATGAAAATATAGAAAAGGAGGAATAAAAAATGGTAGGAATTATTCTTGCTACACATGGTGATTTCGCCAAGGGTATCTTACAGTCCGGGTCCATGATTTTTGGTGACCAGCCAAATGTTGCGGCTTGTACATTACAGCCAAGCATGGGACCAGAAGACATCAAAAAACAGATGGAAGATGCCATTGCCGGATTCGAAAACCAGGATGAAGTGCTGATTATGGTTGATTTATGGGGTGGAACTCCATTTAATCAGGCTAACGGATTAATTGCCGGACATGAGGATAAATGGGCAATCGTTGCTGGATTAAATCTTCCAATGTTGATCGATGCATACGCATCTCGTATGATGATGGACACAGCACATGAAGTTGCAGCTCAGATTTCCGGAAGTGGAAAAGAAGGTGTGAGAATCTATCCAGAATCTCTAGAACCTAAGAAAGAAGAAGCTGCACCAGCTGCTGTGGCAGCACCTCAGGGAGCGATCCCAGAAGGAACAGTACTTGGAGACGGTCACATCAAGATCGGTCTTACTCGTATCGACACACGTTTATTACATGGACAGGTGGCTACAACATGGACAAAGATGGTAAATCCAGACCGTATCATTGTTGTATCTGATGCCGTATCAAAAGATGATCTTCGTAAGAGAATGATCATTGAGGCAGCACCTCCAGGAGTAAAAGCACACGTTATCCCAATCTGGAAGATGATCGAAGTATCAAAAGATCCAAGATTTGGTGAGACAAAAGCAATGCTTCTGTTTGAAACACCTCAGGATGTATTAAAAGCAATCGAAGGTGGAGTTGACATCAAAGAGGTTAACTTAGGATCACTTGCACATTCAACAGGTAAAGTAGTAGTAACAAAAGCTGTTGCGATGGGTAAAGAAGATGTAGAAACTTTCGAGAAACTGATCGACAAAGGTGTTACATTTAATGTACGTAAAGTACCAAGCGATTCTCCAGAAAACATGGGTGAAATGCTTAAGAAAGCGAAAGCAGAACTTAAATAATCAATTTAGAAAAATATATAGGAGGAATTATCATGTCAGTTATTTCAATGGTATTAGTTGTTATCGTTGCATTCCTGGCTGGTATGGAAGGTGTTTTGGATGAATTCCAGTTCCATCAGCCATTAGTAGCTTGTACATTAATCGGACTTGTAACCGGACAGCTTGTTCCTTGCATCATCTTGGAGGTAGTCTTCAGATGATCGCTTTAGGATGGGCTAACATCGGTGCAGCCGTTGCCCCAGATGCTGCATTAGCAGCCGTTGCATCTGCAATCATTCTTGTTCAGGGTGGACAGGGAAGAGCTGGTGTTGATACTGCCATCGCAGTAGCAATCCCATTAGCAGTAGCAGGATTATTCTTAACAATGATCGTTCGTACACTTTCCGTTATCTGTGTTCATCAGATGGATGCAGCTGCTGCAAAAGGTAGCTTCAAAGGTGTAGAAGCATGGCATATCATTGCAGTTTGTTTACAGGGTATCCGTATCGCGATCCCAGCAGCAGCATTACTTGCAATTCCATCATCTGCCGTAGCTGCAGCATTAAATAGTATGCCAGCATGGTTAACAGATGGTATGTCCATCGGTGGTGGTATGGTCGTAGCCGTAGGTTACGCAATGGTTATCAACATGATGGCTACAAAAGAAGTATGGCCTTTCTTCGCAATTGGTTTCTGTCTGGCTGCTGTTTCAGACTTAACACTGATCGCATTAGGTGTTATCGCTGTATCTATGGCACTGATCTACCTGAAACTGTCTGAGAATGCAGGATCTGGTAACGGTGGAAGCAATACTGGTGACCCATTAGGCGATATTTTAAATGATTATTGATTAAGAAGGAGGTAAGAAAAATGGCAGAGAAAAAAGTTCAATTAAGTAAAAAAGATAGATTGTCTGTAGCATTACGTTCTACTTTCCTTCAGGGTTCTTGGAACTATGAACGTATGCAGAATGGTGGTTGGTGTTTCGCAATGATCCCAGCTATCAAGAAATTATATACAACAAAAGAAGATCAGATCGCAGCATTAAAACGTCATCTGGAATTCTTCAATACACATCCATATGTTGCATCTCCAGTTATCGGTGTTACACTGGCTCTGGAAGAAGATAAAGCAAATGGTGCACCTGTAGAAGACAGTGCGATCCAAGGTGTTAAAGTCGGAATGATGGGACCTTTAGCTGGTGTTGGTGATCCAGTATTCTGGTTCACAGCAAGACCTATCCTTGGAGCTTTAGGAGCTTCCCTTGCAATGGGTGGAAGTATCCTTGGACCAATCTTATTCTTCGTATTATGGAATGTAATTCGTTGGGCATTCATGTGGTATACACAGGAATTTGGTTACAATGTAGGAACAAAGATCACAGAAGACTTATCAGGTGGATTACTTCAGAAAGTAACAAAAGGAGCATCTATCCTTGGTATGTTCGTCCTTGGTGCCTTGATCGAACGTTGGGTAAGTATCAACTTTACACCTGTAGTATCTAAGGTTACATTAAGTAAAGGAGCTTACATCGATTGGGCTAAACTTCCAGCAGGAGCAGAAGGAATCAAAACAGCATTAACACAGCAGGCATCCGGTATGGCACTTGATCCAACAAAAGTTACAACTCTTCAGGATAACTTAAACTCATTGATTCCTGGATTTGTACCATTACTGCTAACACTGTTATGCATGTGGTTATTAAAGAAAAACGTTTCTCCAATCATCATCATCATCGCATTATTTATTATTGGTATTGGTGGACACGTTATCGGATTATTATAAGAGATGATCTAGCACATATACAAAAAGGCCCGGAAGTCCGGGCTTTTTGCTTATATAAGAAGAATATAAAAAATATATCGGTAAGAATGAACGAAAAGTCATCTTGTATAAGCAAAGAAAATTGTATAGAATAAATAAAGAAGAACCTACAGAATCGGAGGAAAGCTTATGGCACAATCAATTAATACAAGAGTTGATGTTGTTGTGGAAGCAACATCGTATCAGGGACTTACAAACTATGGAAAGATCATGGTTGGAGACAAAGGATTTGAATTCTTTAATACAAGAAATGTCAATGATTATATTCAGATTCCATGGGAAGAAGTTGATTATGTGATCGCATCTGTGATGTTTAAAGGAAAGAAAATCCCACGTTATGCGATCCAGACAAAGAAAAATGGAACATTTTCATTTTCATCAAAAGAACCTAAGAAAGTGTTGCGTGCGATCAACCAGTATATACCATCCGAACGTCTGGTGCGTTCTTTAAGCTTTTTTGATGTATTGAAACGTAATTTTATGCCATCAAAGAAGAATGCGAAGATTAAAAAATAAATGTAATTTTTGGAGTTACAAGGTAAAGAAGGAGAAGATGGCTATGGGACATATTTTAAGAATGAATCCAGTTTTTAAAGAAATGATCTGGGGTGGAACAAAATTAAAAGATATTTATGGATATGAGATTCCGAGTGATCACACAGGAGAGTGTTGGGCAATTTCTGCACATAAGAATGGAGATTGTACGATCGCAGATGGAGAATATAAAGGAAAAACATTATCCTGGTTATTTGAAAACCACAGAGAATTATTTGGAAATATCGAAGGAGACCAGTTCCCATTACTTGTAAAGATCATTGACGCGAAAAATGACCTGTCTGTACAGGTGCATCCAGACGATGTGTATGCGAAGGAACATGAGAATTCTTTAGGAAAGACAGAATGTTGGTTTGTTCTTCAAGCGGATGAAGAAACAAAGATGGTCATGGGACACCATGCAAAGACAAAAGATGAATTCGTCAAAGCGATCGAGAATGATGATTATGACAATCTGTTAAATTCATTCAAGATCAAAGCAGGAGATTTCTTCTATATTCCATCTGGAACATTACATGCGATCTGCAGCGGATCGCTGATCTATGAAGCACAACAGTCTTCTGATATTACATATCGTGTTTATGATTATCATAGAAAAGATGCGGATGGAAATGAAAGGCAGCTTCATGTACAGCAATCTATTGATGTGACAAATGTACCAGCAGATATTGATCAGAACAAAGAATTTCCGCAGACAATTCTTGAGAATGGTACAAAGACAAGATATGTTGACAGTGAATTCTTTAAAGTGGATCGTTATCAGTTGAATGGAAAAAATGTGATCAAGAATGACGAACCATTTATGATGGTAAGCATCATAGAGGGAACAGGAATTTTTGAAGGAAATGAAGTAAAGAAAGGTGATCATTTTGTAATCTGTTCCGATCAGAAAGAAGTTACTTTTGATGGAGATATGGAAGTCATGATTTCCACATTATGATCATGACCATAATAGATAAAGAAGGATTATAAGAATATATAGAATAAGGAAGTTTTATATGAAGGAAACAGGAAAGGTATTTGGCGTCTTGCAAAGAGTCGGACGTGCATTTATGCTTCCGATCGCTGTTTTGCCAGTTGCAGGTCTTTTGCTTGGAATTGGACGATCTTTGACAAATGAAACAATGCTTCGGGCCTATCATCTGATGAAGATCATGGGTCCGGGGACTATTTTGTATGGAGTAATTAAAGTTGGAAGCGATTGTGGAAGTATTATATTTGACAATCTTCCGTTGATATTTGCAATGGGAGTTTCAATTGGGATGGCAAAGGCAGAGAAAGCGGTAGCAGCATTATCAGGGGCATTGTCTTTTTTCGTTATGCACGAAGCTATTTCATCGATGTTATCATTGTATGGTGATACATATACAATGCATGCGGGAGCAACGGATCAGATTCTTGGAATAACATCACTGCAGTTAGGTGTATTTGGAGGAATTCTTGTCGGACTTGGTGTCGGGTATCTTCATAACCGTTTTTATAAAATAAAACTTCCAGAAGTTTTATCGTTTTTTGGCGGGACAAGGGCAGTGCCGGTTATTTGTACCATTGTATATGTTGGAGTTGGAATATTAATGTTCTTTATCTGGCCTCCGATCCAGAATCTGATGTATTCCATTGGAGGAATTGTGAGAGCTTCAGGCTATTTAGGGACGTTTATTTATGGAGTGATGGAACGTGCATTGATCCCATTTGGACTTCATCATGTATTTTATCTCCCGTTCTGGCAGACATCGCTAGGTGGAACGATGGAAGTTGCTGGGAAAATGATCGATGGGGCACAAAATATCTTTTTTGCTCAATTAGCAGATCCAGCAACAACACATTTTAATGTGGAAGCAACAAGATTTATGGCAGGGAAGTTCCCATTGATGATCTTTGGATTGCCAGGAGCGGCATTTGCAATTTACCGTTGTGCCAGACCTGAACATAGAAAAGTTGTCGGTGGACTTATGATTTCAGCAGCATTAACATCAATGCTCACAGGAATTACGGAACCGTTGGAATTTACATTTTTATTTATTGCACCTGGATTATATGGAATACATTGTGTTTTTGCAGGACTTGCATATATGATGATGCATGTATTGAAGATTACAGTTGGATTAACATTTTCTGGAGGACTTATCGATCTGTTCTTTTTTGGAATCATGCAAGGACAAGAAAAAACAAACTGGATGATGGTCATTCCACTGGGAATTGTTTATTTCATAGTGTATTATTCCTTATTCCATTTTCTGATCTTGAAATTGATATCAAAACACCAGGAAGGGAAGAAGAACCCGCACAAGAATATGAAGAAGAGCCAGAATATGAATACAGAGAAGATTTTTCAGAAGAATTATTAGCAAAGATCGCAGCGGGACTTGGAGGCAAAAAGAATATCGGTGATATTGACTGTTGTGTTACAAGACTTCGATGTGGACTGAAAGATATAAGTCTGGTGGATGATGCCATGATCAAAGAAACAGGATCAAGGGGAATTTTGAAACGAGGAAACAGCATTCAGATCATTTATGGTCCATATGTAACGGTGCTAAAATCAGAACTGGAAGATTATTTAAGGACAAGACGAGCAAAGAAAGAAATCAAACAATTACTAAAAGAAAATACACATTCCAAAGATAAAATGCAACAGGAAAGTATCGCCTGTCCGATCAAAGGATGTGTGATCGAACTAGAAGAAGTTGGAGATGAGGCATTTTCTGGTGGAATGTTAGGGGAAGGCTTTGCAGTTAAACCAGAAGAAGGAAAACTATATGCACCAGTAGATGGGATCATCGCAGCAGTGTTTAGGACAAAACATGCCCTTGCTATGGAATCCAAAGATGGAGCAGAAGTTTTGATACATCTTGGGCTTGATACAGTAAAGCGAGGTGGAAAAGGCTTCTATATGAAAGTAGAAGCTGGTCAGAAAGTAAAAAAAGGAGAGCTCATCTGTGAGTTCGACTTAGAAGATATGAGAGTAGATGGATATGTTATGACGACTCCGGTAGTTATCAGTAATAATGCGGAATACGCAAGTATTTCATTGAAACATATTGGAGAGTGTAACGTAGGGGAAGAAATACTGACCCTTTATAAATAGGTAACTATAAAATTAAATATAGATACAATTCTTAAACTTAAAAAGAAAGAATGTATTTATGATCGATATCAGATCATAAGATGCATTCTTTCTTTTTACTTGCAGACAAAAAACTACCGTAGTAAAATAAATTCAATATGCTAACGAAAGAGAAGGTTTGAAAAGTATGAAAAAAGAACAGATCAAAGGATCATTATCATTATTTTTAGCTGCGATCATATGGGGCGCTGCATTTGTTGCACAAAGTGTTGGAATGGATTATGTTGGACCATTTACATTTAATTGTGTTCGTACATTGATTGGAGGCATTGTATTGATTCCGTGTATTGCGTTTCTAAACAGAGGAAAAGTAAGGAAGAAAACAAACTTCACGGAGAAAAAGAGATTGCTATTAGGCGGAATCTGTTGCGGAGTCGCATTAGCTACAGGAAGCACCTTGCAACAATTTGGAATCATGTATACAACTGTAGGAAAAGCAGGATTTATTACAGCATTTTATATTATCATTGTTCCAATTTTGGGATTATTTTTAGGAAAAAAGTGCGGATTATCCGTCTGGATCAGCGTTGTGATCGCACTTGCAGGACTTTATTTTTTATGTATTACGGACGGATTTTCGATTGGAAAAGGGGATATCTATGTATTTTTAGGTGCAATTGCATTTTCGATTCATATTTTAGTGATCGATTATTTTACACAATTTAATGATGGAGTGAAAATGTCATGTATTCAGTTTTTTGTCTGTGGGATTCTTTGTTTTGTTCCAATGATGCTTTTTGAACATCCAGAGATCAGCATGATCTTACTTGCATGGAAACCAATCTTATATGCAGGAGTGATGTCATGTGGAGTTGCTTATACATTACAGATCGTGGGGCAGAAGAATATGAATCCTACGGTAGCATCGTTGATCCTTAGTCTGGAATCTGTGACCTCTGTGATCGCTGGATTTTTGGTTCTGCATCAGAATTTGAGCCAGAGAGAATTGATAGGGTGTGGGTTAATGTTTATAGCGATCGTATTGGCACAACTTCCACAGAAAATTTAATTGACAAATGCCATAAGAATGTTATAGAATAATAACGTTAAAGGCATTGATGGTGCACAGTAAGAAACCAAGTGTTTCCGAATTTCACACCGTAGCTGTATCTCTGAATGCGATGCAACAATCATTTTCATATCATGTATCAGTAGGAGATAACGGAGTCTGCCCGTTACGCAGAGACTTAAGTGCTTATGGTAATTAAGAAGAAGTTTAACGATACCATAGGAATTAGGGTGGTACCGCGAGTATATATTAAGAACTCGTCCCTTTGCGGACGGGTTCTTTTTTCTTTTGCCTGAATACAGAAGAAAAAGTAACCTGATCCGAGAATATAGAAAAGATCAATAAAGGAGAACTAAGCAGATGAAAGAGAGATTAGAGGCAATCAAGAAAGCTGCCTTGGAGAAAATCGAGCAAGCAGATGCAATGGATAGTTTAAATGATATCCGTGTATCTGTACTGGGTAAAAAAGGTGAATTAACTCAGGTATTAAAAGGAATGAAGGACGTAGCCAAAGAAGAACGTCCGATCGTTGGACAGATGGTCAATGATACCAGAGCAGTCATTGAAGAAGCATTAGAAAAAGAGATGACATTATTAAAGAAAAAAGTTCGTGAAGAAAAGATGAAACGTGAAGTCATCGACGTTACATTACCTGGAAAAACTCATGAAAAAGGACATCGTCATCCAAACCAGATCGCGCTGGAAGATTAGAGAGAGTATTTATCGGTATGGGATACGAAGTCGTAGAAGGACCAGAAGTAGAATACGATAAATACAACTTTGAAATGTTAAATATCCCTGCAAACCATCCTGCAAAAGATGAACAGGATACATTCTATATCAACAAAGATATCGTGTTAAGAACACAGACATCTCCTGTACAGGCTCGTATCATGGAAACAGGACAGATGCCAATCCGTATGATCGCACCTGGACGTGTATTCCGTTCTGATGAAGTTGACGCAACACATTCTCCATCTTTCCATCAGGTAGAAGGATTGGTTGTAGATAAAGGAATCACATTTGCAGACTTAAAAGGAACATTAGAACAGTTTGCAAAAGAATTCTTCGGACCAGATACAAAAGTAAAATTCCGTCCACATCATTTCCCATTTACAGAGCCAAGTGCGGAAGTAGACGTGACATGTTTCAAATGTGGTGGAAAAGGATGTCGTATGTGTAAAGGAAGCGGATGGATCGAGATCTTAGGATGTGGAATGGTTCACCCACACGTGCTTGAAATGTGCGGAATCGACCCAGAAGTATATTCAGGATTTGCATTTGGAATCGGTTTAGAGCGTGTCGCATTATTAAAATACGAGATCGACGATATGCGTCTGTTATACGAAAACGATAAGAGATTCTTATCACAGTTCTAAGAGAAACGATAAGAATATTTCGAATAGAGAAGATAGAATAAAGGAGAATAAAAGTAATGGATACACCAATTTCATGGATCAAAGCTTATGTGCCTGATCTTGATTGCACACCACAGGAATATGCAGATAAAATGACATTATCTGGTTCCAACATGGAAAGTGTCACATATTTAGATAAAAACTTAGAAAAGATCGTAGTCGGAAAGATCGAGAAGATCGAAAAACATCCAGACGCAGACAAACTGATCATCTGTCAGGTGAATGTTGGAGATGAAACAGTTCAGATCGTAACAGGAGCACCAAACGTATCAGAAGGAGACTTAGTACCAGTTGTCTTAGACGGTGGACGAGTTGCCGGAGGACATGACGGTGGAAAGAACCCAGAAGACGGAATTAAGATTAAAAAAGGAAAACTTCGTGGAGTAGAATCTTTTGGTATGATGTGTTCTATTGAAGAACTTGGAAGTTCCAGAGACATGTACCCAGAAGCACCGGAATATGGAATCTACATTTTCAATAAAGACGTAAAACCAGGAGATGATGCAGTTGAAGCTTTAGGACTTCGCGATGCAGTTGTCGAATTCGAGATCACATCAAACCGTGTAGACTGTTTCAGCATGATCGGTATGGCAAGAGAAGCAGCCGCTACATTTAAGAAAGACTTCTTCCCACCAGTTGTCACAAAGACTGGAAATGATGAAGATGTCCATGATTATATCAAAGTAAGAGTCGAAGAGAGGATCTTTGCCCAAGATACACAGCAAGAGTTGTAAAAAATATCAAATTAGCACCATCACCAGAATGGATGCAGAGAAGATTAGCTGCGATGGGAATCCGTCCGATCAATAACCTGGTTGACATCACAAACTACGTGATGGAAGAATTCGGACAGCCAATGCATGCATACGATCTTGATACGATCGCAAACAAAGAGATCGTCGTACGCCGTGCAAAAGCGGGAGATAAATTCACTACATTAGATGGTGAAGAAAGAACAATGGATGAAAATGTCTTAATGATCTGTGATGGAGAAAAAGAAATAGGTATCGCAGGTATCATGGGTGGAGAAAACTCCATGGTAACAGATGATATCAAGACATTATTATTTGAAGCAGCATGCTTTGATGGAACAAATATCCGACTTTCTTCTAAGAGAATCGGTTTAAGAACCGATGCATCTGGTAAATTTGAAAAAGGATTAGACCCAGAAAATGCAATGGCAGCGATGGATCGTGCATGCCAGCTGATCGAAGAATTAGGAGCAGGAGAAGTTGTTGGAGGAGCCGTTGATGTTTATCCAAATCCAGTCAAACAGATCCGCCTTCCATTAGAAGTAGACAAGATGAATGCCCTTCTTGGAACAAATGTATCCAAAGAAGAAGTCTTAGAATATTTCGGAAGAATCGACCTTGGATATGATGAAGCAACAAATGAAGTCATCGTACCATCCTTCCGTCAGGATATTCACCGTATGGCAGACCTTGCAGAAGAAGTTGCAAGATTCTACGGATATGATAACATCCCAGTTACATTACCAAACGGAGAATCCACAGCCGGTAAGAAACCATTCAAGATCCGTGTTGAAGATGTCTGCAGAAATGTAGCAGAACAGAACGGATTCTGTGGTGGAATGACATATTCCTTCGAAAGTCCAAAAGTATTCGATAAATTATTATTAGCTGAAGATGCAAAAGAACGTCAGGCAATCGAGATTTCAAACCCATTAGGAGAAGACTTCAGTATCATGAGAACAGTTTCCTTAAACGGAATGTTAACATCTCTGTCTACAAACTTAGCACACAGAAATAAAAATGTAAGATTATATGAATTTGGAAATATCTACATTCCAAAAGCATTACCATTAACAGAATTACCAGACGAAAGAATGCAGATGACACTTGGAATGTACGGAGAATGCGATTTCTTCACATTAAAAGGTGTTGTAGAAGATATGCTTGATTCCTTAGGATTAGGTGGAAAATCTGAATATGCACCAACAGGTGAACATCCATTCTTACACCCAGGAAGAGCCGCAGATGTGACGATCGATGGAGAAAAGATCGCCTATATCGGACAGATCCATCCAGAAGTTATGGATAACTATAACATGAAAGGTGAGGTCTATGTAGCAGTCATCGACATGCAACATTAGTACCAAAAGCAACCTTCGACCGTAAATACGAAGGAGTAGCCAAATTCCCTGCAATGAAACGTGACTTAAGTATGGTTATGAAGAAAGACATCTTTGTTGGACAGCTTGAGAAGATCTTCAAAGATAAAGGTGGAAAACTTCTCGAATCCTACGAATTATTCGATGTCTACGAAGGAGACCAGATCGAAAAAGGATATAAATCCGTAGCATACTCCTTAACATTCAGAGCAAAAGACCGTACATTAGAAGACGCAGAGGTATCTAAGATCGTTGAGAAGATTCTTGATGAACTGAAGAAATTAGGCGTTGAATTACGTGCTTAATTGTGATCGAAAACAAAATAAAGTGAGAATTAAAAATCCTCTGGCAGATAATAGTGTCAGGGGATTTTTGTTTATCAGAAAGAAGCAATATGTAAAGGTGTTGAAAAATTATTGTTTTTCAATAATTTTTATGCTACAATAATCTTGAAATTATCGAAAAACAATAATTGGAGGTGGATAGGATGAAATCAAACATAAATAAACTAATCCTAATCGAAGTCATCGCAGGAATCCTTTTTGCATTCATAGCAAGCAAAATCCTGCATATGACAGCAGCACTACAGATTATGTACTTACCATTTGAACTCATAGGAAAAGGGCTAAGATTTCTATCCCTAAGTTCAGCAATAGGAAATGTCATCGCGATCATCATATACGCAGCCATTTCAATGATACCAGCAATCTATATCATCTATCAGAGAAAAAGAGGAAGAACACAGAAAGAAGACATATTACTTGTTGCATTCACAGGGCTATTATTTTATTCCCTGTATATGTTCATCAATCCAGGACTCATGTATCAGAAAATGCCAGACATTTTTTCAATGGACCAGAGTAGTCTGATTGTAATGAAAATTATTTACGCATTCATCATTTACAGCGTCCTGATCATGTGGTTAATTATGAAAGCAATCCGTTTTCTTGGAGATGACAGCCAGAAGAATTGGAAAAGCCGCTTATATTTTGGAATGAAAGGACTCATTGCTGCGCTAGTCAGTTATTACACGCTTTTGATCACATATGCAAAGACATTTGAACTGCTTCATAAGAGCGAAAATAAACTGCAAAATGTATCTTCAATAGAATGGTTTAAATCAGTATTACAGTTATTACCAATCATTATGACAATCCTGCTATTTATCAACATCATTCATGTAGTAAAAGCAATCGAAGATCATAAGGAAGAACAGCAGATGATGACAGTGGCAAGACTTGCAAGTGTCGCAAAGGTTACTGCAGTGGTTACAGTCATATCAGATTTTATCCTGAATTTTTACCAGTTTTTACTAGGAGCAACCTTACAGAATGTAAATGTTACGATTGCACCAGATGTATCCATGGAACCATTGATCATAGCATTTGGAGCATTGATCTTCCATGAATACTTCAAGCGGACTAAACAGTTAAAAGAAGAAAATGACCAGTTTATATAGAAGGAATGATAGTTATGGCAATTAAAATACATTTGGATGATATCTTAAAAGAACGAAACATGACATCCAAAGAATTATGTAAAAAAGTCCATATTACAGAAGCAAACCTGTCAATCTTAAGAAGCGGCAAGGCAAAAGGAGTGCGTTTCTCAACGATCAATAAGATTTGCTATTATCTTGAGTGCGATGTTGGAGATATCTTGAAATTTGACGGGAGATTGGAGGAAGAAGATGAGTAGGGGAATCAGAAAAACAGGAATATTTATAGCGATTATGCTTACGGTAGTAGTCTTAACAGGATGCCAGATCGCAAAGAAGGACGAAAGTGGACAGGCGAAGGAAGAATTATATGGAGCTTATGCAGTTGTAGGGGACAGGATACCAGACGGTAAGATAGCTGGAGTGAAAGATAAGAAAGGATTTGTGCATTTTAAGAAAATAAAAGGATATTTTCTATATAAATATATGCCAGAAAAAGATACTGTCAGTATGGATGGAGATCCACAGTTGACACATTTTAATTTCGTATCAAACGTTGATGGACAAATGGATGATAAAAATAATATCACATCGAAGGAAAAAGAACAAAAAGTAAAGGCAACAATGTATGTTCAAGAAACAAAAGGCATAGTAACAACAAGTCTGGGAATGATTTGTAAAAGATCAGATGGAACAGTTTATTTAAAGAATGCAGATGGATTTATGGGATGTGCATCAGTGCAGGATTTGGAAAAGGTCAGTCAATAACACTAAACTTTTCATCGGATGTGGGAGATAAAAAATCAGTTATGAAGTGGAATTTAAAGCAGACCGTGCAGTCAAAAAGATCCAGATCATAGAAATGAACAAAGATGATGTCAAGATCAAAAAAACAGCCTATATTTCACCTAAAATAAAACAATACCAGATGCAAAAAGATACAGCATATGTTATCATAAATGAACAGCTGATCGGTATGAAAGGTCAAACGATCAACAGACAGAAGATACATTCAGCAAAGAAGAATTTCACATATAAATGGAAGCAGCTTGGAGATGATGGAGTATTGACACCGACAGACTTGAAGTTTAAAAAGTAAAATCAGGAGGATAAAATTGAAATATGAAAGATAAAAGAGAATCATTTAACAGCAGGTGGGGATTTATCCTCGCCTGCATTGGTTCGGCAGTTGGCATGGGAAATATATGGATGTTTCGACAAGGGTATCTTTGTATGGGGGAGGTTCTTTTTGATCCCATATTTTATCTTTGTCGTTGTGATCGCATCCACTGGTGTGATCGGAGAGATGAGTTTTGGACGTGCGGCAAGGTCTGGACCGATTGATGCATTTGGGATGGTCTGTGAGAAGAAAGGAAAGAGAAAAGTCGGGGAAGGGTTAGGAATGATACCAGTTCTTGGTTCTCTTGCTATGGCAATCGGATATACAGTTGTGATGGGGTGGATCTTAAAATATGCTGTTGGAACTTTCACAGGGGCAACACTTGCACCAAAGACGATCGAAGAATTTGGCGGACGTTTTGGAACAATGGCATCTGCATTTGGAAATAACATCTGGCAGATTTTAGCTTTGATCTTATGCATGTGTATTTTAATCTTTGGTGTAGGAGCAGGGATCGAGAAAGCCAATAAGATTTTAATGCCAATTTTCTTTACACTGTTTGTGATCCTTGGAATCTACGTGGCATTCCAACCAGGGGCAGCAGCGGGATATCAATATATTTTCAGAGTCGATAAGGCGGCCATCTTAGATCCAAAGACATGGATCTTTGCACTAGGACAGGCCTTCTTTTCCTTATCCGTCGCAGGAAATGGAACATTGATCTATGGATCGTATTTATCCGATGAAGAAGACATCCCATCATCTGCGGCAAGAGTTGCATTTTTTGATACGGTTGCTGCGATGCTTGCAGCACTCGTGATCATCCCAGCTATGGCAACAACTGGAGCAACACTGGATCAAGGAGACCGGGGCTGTTATTTATCTATCTTCCAAACCTGATCAGCTCCATGCCAGGAAGTACGATCATCGCGATCATCTTTTTCGTTGCAGTGCTTTTTGCGGGAATGACATCACTGATCAATCTCTACGAAGCACCGATCGCAACCGTACAGGAAAAGCTTCACGTAGGAAGAAAGACCGCCTGCGTGATTATCGCAGTGATTGGCGTGATCGTCTCCTTATTGATCCAGGGCATCGTATCTGACTGGATGGATATCCTATCTATTTACATCTGCCACTAGGAGCAGGACTCGCAGGAATCATGTTCTTCTGGATCGCCGGAAAGAAATATGTAGAAACACAGGTAAACAAAGGAAGAGAAACAAAATTTACAAAGATGTATTGTCCAATCTGCAAATATATTTATGTACCGATCTGTATTTTGGTATTGGTGCTTGGGATTGCGTTAGGCGGAATTGGGTAATGAATGAAGGATCGTAGTTAAGGTATATCTTGGCTGCGATTTTTTCTTATATGAAAGCAAACAAATTAAGTTCCAAGAAATCATACGAAATTGCAAGGAAAGGATATTTACATTTAAGAAGATTTTTGTTATGATATAACTATCAAAGTAGAAGTATTATTGAATGCGATATGACTATAAATATAGAATAAATAACAAAGATAAAGGGGATTTAGCTATGGAATTAAAAGAATTAACAAGTGCAGAACAGGTTGTGATGAAATGTATCTGGGATTATGGAAAGGATATGCCATTACAGCAGTTGATTGAAAATCTAAAGCAAGATTACGGAAAAGATTATAAAAGAACAACGATCCGTACATTTGTCCTTCATTTAGAAGAGAAAGGATATGTGACAACATATCAGATTGGGAAATATTCTTATATTAATTATCTGATCGAAGAGCAGGATTATAAAGAACAGGAATTGGAAAAGACAAAGAATTTCTGGTACAAAGAATCTGGATTTGATCTGGTGAAGACATTATATAAAGGAAAATTAAATGAGGGGAAACTAAAGAAACTCAAAAAGTTGTTAGAAGAAATCGATGATTGACAGGAGAAGATATGATAGACATAAGAGAGATATTGGTTAGGATATTTAGTGCGATATTTTTATCCATGTGCACTGGAAGCTGTATGTTTGTTTTCTGGATGGCACTAAGAAAGTTTTTTGCAGATAAGATTCGTCCAAAAGTCTATGATTTGATATTAAAGATCATTCTAATTGCTTACTATGTTCCGGCAGGATATCTGTTGGTAAATATTTTTTTTGATAATGGGTATGTATTTGATTTTACAGGTACTATCATCAAGGCTTTTTATGCTATATCGTTGTTCTGGCTGGCTGGAGCAATTGCAACAGTTCTGAAGTTTGGAGAACGAACTTTTCGAATTGGAAGAGAAAAAGAAAGATGCTTTCCATGCAAGATGTATGTGCAAAAGATCTTTGAAGATTGTAAAAGAGAGCTTGGAATTCGCAGATCAATAGAAGTATTACAAGGATATCGCATTCAGATTCCAATGACAGCAGGAATATTAAAACCATGTGTGTTTTTACCTGTGGAAGATATGGAAGAAGAACAATTAAAAACGTGTATTTACCATGAACTCACACATTATAAGAAGCACGATATATTTTGGAATTATATAGCATGTCTGATGGTATGTATTCACTGGTATTGCCCATGGATCAGAACTGTATTTCGTAAGAACGATGAATGGAGCGAGGTGATCTGTGATCTATCAGCGATTGGTTATGTAGGATCAGCGAAGCGTTATTTTACAACGATTTTTGAGATGAGTCAGAAAAGTCAGGGAATCAAAGCATATCGGGCAGCATGTCTGTTTGAAAGCCGAGATAGTTTAGAACAAAGAATCTACTATGCAATGATGTATCGAAAACAAAAGAAGATAAAATATGCTGCGGTGATTGCAATGACCGTGATATTTTGTGGAATGAGTGTAACCAGTATTTTGGCTGCAAGTAAGGGATATCAAAAGGCGTATACAAAATGGGTACAAGAAACGGAAGTAGAAATAGAAGAACCAGATGATGAGGAAGAGGAGAGAATATCGTATGAAGAAAAAACGGGAGTTTGGGAAATGATAAGAGTGAAACGATAAAGAAGATAAATTTTAAAAAGATGGATGCGATGACATTGGAGACTTATGTAAAGGCAGGAAAAAGGCTTCGATATAAAGGATTAACTCCGAAACGAAATGAAAATATAGAAATTTTTTATAACAAGTCAAAAAAATTTTAAGGGGATAAAAGTTGGGATTATTGATTCACAGAATAGGATTAGATACATACAGGACAGAGGGAGAGATTTAGTTGAACATAGATTTAAGATAGAAAAGAGGGGAAATATGATGTGTTTATTGAAATGGAGGATAAGAAAGATGTAAAAATTGTTGGAATGATTAATATTGATGATGATTAAAGAGATGGAGGAATAGGAGGAGAAAACGATGATAAAATATATAAAAATAATGGTAACAGTATTTACACTTTTAATTAGTTGTTCAGTGACAAATATATTTGCAAGTGATACGAATGATGTTATAGAAGAAAAGATAGATATATCAGAAAATATTATTGATGAAGTTGGAGAGGAAGACTTTGAACTGTTGTCTAATTCGATAACAGTTAATTGGACAGTGAAAAATGGAGTTAGAAAGAAAACTAAAGAATTTTATAAAAAGAAAGGAAGTAGTATCAATATTAGGTTACAGATAGCTCCAAAAACAAAAAGTGTCAAAGTAGGATATTTAGATGCAGATAAAGTAAAACATTATAAAACTGTTAAAGCAGAAATCAATCACAATTTTATAATACAAAAAACAGGATATATAGAGGTGTTTGTTGAAAATAGTAGTGGAAAAACTGTAACGGCAAGTGGAACTTATACTAAGTAATATTTTATTTATAAATGTATTTTATAAGAGGTGATGCAATATGAACAATTAAAAAATCCATGTAATACGAATGGCTGCCACCTACCTATCTGTAATATATACAGATAGCTGTATCACATGGATACAATAATGATAGCAGAAAATGAGGGAAAATAAAAGAATGAAAGGAAAAAGTTTATGAAATTAAAACAATTTGTATGTAAAGCAGCAAGTATTGCAATGTGTGCTATGATTATTGGAACAACTGTAGTTTCAGTGAATGTTAAGGCAGATACGAAAGCAACAGAAAGTACAGTAGCACTAGATACACATGATGACGATGGTGTTGCTGGTATTTTGGAACAAGATGACTTTGATACACTAGAAGAATATCAGAAATATTTAGAGACTCACCCAAAAGTACAGACACGGCAAAGTCGTGTATCAGCGAATAAAAATGTAAAAGCAGCAGCTACTTTAAGATATAAAATTAAAGGATTAACAAGTACAGCTGCAATTCAAAAAACATATATTGGATCTACATATATTTATGTGATTCAGAGAATTGGCTCAGACTCACGTTTATCAAGATGTTTGATTAATGGGTCAACAGCTACATATCAAGATCATATGACATTAAAAAACTTTGGTCATGGACAGACTTTGGAATGGTTTGAACATAATTCTAAAGCATATTTCTGGGTTACATGTAAAGCAAATGAAGCGTATAAATTTAAATGGGGAACTCAAATTGGAAGAATACAATATAAAGCTAAAGGAAGTGTAGATTATACAGAAATCCCAAGATTTTCTCATATGAGTTATGCAAATAAAAGTGGGACATCGATTGGAGAAGTGAAACGTGTAGATGCAGCATTGTCTAGTGATAGGAAAAAAGTATTTTTCTGGGTAATGGATAATACAGGAGAAATTCAATATAGTTTTTATAATGCGGAAAAATTAAATGCTGAATTGGATAAAAAAGAATCTGAAGAATCTAAATTTGTTCCATGTACATCAAGTGCAGTAAAATCAGCTTGTTATGGATCATTTAGGCAATCTGGAAGTAATCGTGTATTACCGAATGATTCATGTCAGGGATTAGAATTTTCTGATGGAGATTCTATTTATATTATTGGAGGTGCTGCCGGACAAAAACCGGGAATAGCAAAGTTAACAGGAAGTGGATCAAGTTATAAATATTCTTGCCTTGTTACAGCTACACATAATAATTTTGGAGGTAATGCGGAATCTGAAGGAATTCAATTAAAGGGAGATTACGTATATTTCGGGATTAGTGATAAACAAAGTAGCGATAAAGCCTGTATTTATTCTATTCCAAAAAGTGCGTTTTAATTTAAGTCTGGCTATGTTAAAATATATAATATAAACATTAATAAATTAAAATTATAAGGAGGTAGCAAGATGGTAAGAAAACGTATGGTATCAACAGTCATGAGCTTAATGATGGCAGCAGCAGTACTGACGACAGTTCCAGTGACTAACAATGTAAAGGCAGCAGATAAAGAGATAACAAGTGGGGATTATACTTATGTGAAAGAAAGCAATGGAAAGACTTCCTATGCAGTGCTTACAAGCTATAGAGGAAGTGAGACAAATCTTGTCATTCCAGAAGAACTGGATGGATTACAGGTAAAAGCAATTTCACAGGGATTTGAAAAAAATCTGAAAATAAAAAGTATTATATTATCAAAAAATATTGCACCAGCAAAAGAAACACACAGAGATTTGGAAGTGCTAAATGAAATTGAAACATTGGAAGAGATTCGTGTAGCAAAAGATAATCTGTCTTATCAGGCACAAGATGGAGTTTTATATAGCAAAGATAAGAAACAATTGTTTAGCTATCCAAAATCTAAAAAGTCCGAAACATATAACATGCCTGCTTCTGTAAAAAAAGTAGAAGAATTCAATGCCCTAATAAATCTTAAATATTTAAAGAATCTTACATTATCAAAGAATTTATCAGTAACACCAAGCTGTAATGACAGTAGTATTGAATCTGTAACAATTCCGGGCCAGATAGGCGGTATTGATGAAAGCAGTTTTGAAAATTGCAACAAATTAAATAAAGTTACAATTACAAAAGGTCTGAGATTTATTAATGATTATGCATTTTTTGAATGTAAAGCATTAAAAGAAATCAAACTGCCAGAAGGACTTCAAAGTATTGGAGTAGGAGTATTTTATAGAACAGGAATTAAACAGCTGACAATCCCTGGATCTGTTGTAAAAATTGATGTAATTGACAAGAGTATAAAATTAAGTAAACCATCTTATTTGAAGAAATTCAAAAGAGACTCAGGTGCTATTTATTACGAAGCAAGAGCCACAATCAAAGCATCTGGCAAAAAAGCTGTCACATACAAAGCATCCAGAATTACAAAGATTAAAGCAAAAACAAGCAAAGTAACGATCCAAAAAGGAAAGACAACAAAACTACAGACTAGAGTATACATTTCCAAGAAACTGAAAAAAGGATACTTAGATCCAGAGATCTTAAAATTCACAACATCCAATAAAAAAGTAGTGAAAGTATCCTCAAAAGGAACGATCAAAGGCTTGAAGAAAGGAAAAGCAACGGTCACAGTAAAACTTCGTACAACAGGAAAGACATATAAAGTGAACGTGAAAGTAAAATAGGAAACAATAAAGTAAAGATACATGGGTAGAACAGGACATTCCAGCGAAAGCAGTGATGTCCTGTGTTTTCTTATGCAGCATTTCCTTGTTATTTGCAATATCAAATGGTAGAATTAGAAATATTTAAAGTGAATCAATCTGTAATATGGAATGGAAAACAAACCGATACAACAAAGGAGAAACGAAACAATCATGCCAGGATACATTTTACATTTATCTGCTGCCCAGATGTTTCTAAAGACACAAAAAGGACAGGAATTTTTAAAGACAAAACAAGATAAAAATAATTTTCTGATCGGAAATCTTCTGCCAGATACAACAAAGATCAAAGCAAGATCCCATTTCAGAGATCCAAAATATCACGATCGCATGATAGAATACCCGGAAACAAGCTGGTTTATCAAGAAATATAAGCATCTTCTATCAAACAGCAGTGTGGTCGGATATCTCTTTCATCTCTACATCGATCGAAGATTTTTCAAATACTATATGCCAAGGATCGTAGAGTTTCGAAATGCACAAGATGAGAGAGAAGAAAGAAGAGATATGGTAAAAGATGTCTTATTAAAACGGACAGGACAAAGATTATCAAAGCAGGATTTTCTCAGAGAAATACTACTATGGGGACTACACAAAGATGAATATGTACCTTGTAAATCGTTATCAGATTCCGACAACACTTGATCCCAATATATCAAATCCTGGGATCAAAG
>ENA-OQLB01000498-OQLB01000498.1-human-gut-metagenome-genome-assembly--contig:-NODE-498-length-21975-cov-1.915004_pt1 | contig 21975 bp, 27 predicted proteins | sample MGYA00242656_ERZ504813 | MGnify/ENA primary metagenome ERZ504813 (study PRJEB26092, sample SAMD00036388) | human gut metagenome | host: Homo sapiens | study: EMG produced TPA metagenomics assembly of... | reverse complement strand
GGCTGGGGCTGCTGGCGTCGGTGCCTGCGGCTGTGGCTGCCGGCTGCTCCGGAGTCTGGGTGGGCTGCGCCTGTGCCGCTACGGGTGCGCCGCAAGCTGCGCAGAAGGTGCCGTTTTCGGGGATCTGTGCTCCGCATTTTTCACAAAAAGCCATAAATTTCTACCGTCCTTTCGCGCAGATACCCGCAACCGACATTTCGCCGCTGTTTCGCCGCGCATTGATTTTTGTTATCTCCATTATAGCGAATTTGATTTCGGTTGTAAATGCTTGTCAGGAAATTTTAAGAAAACGTCAGCCGCTCTTCCTATGTTCTGTCTGCGGCTGCGAAAGCGCGTGAAGCATACGCATTTTTCCAAAATCAAGCCCGGCTTTTAAAACTGCTGGGGTGAAAGGCCGGTTTGGGTTTTGAAGGCTTTGTAGAATGTGGAATAATCGGAAAAGCCGCACTCGCGGCCGGCTTCTACGGCAGGGACGCCTTCGCGCAGCATACGGCGGGCATGGGTAAGCCGAAGCGCCATGATGTAGGCGTACACGGTGGAATTGGTATATGCTTTAAAGTGGCGGTTTAAGTACGATTTGCTGACGAAGAACTCTGCGGCGATGTCTTCGAGCGTTAAAGGCTCGCTGAAATGCTCCGTGATATAGCGAATGACCTGCGGGATGACCTGTGTTTCATTGCGGTGCGTGGTATCGACAACGCCGTAGGAGCGGAAGATCGTCCACAGGTACAGCTCTACGGCGCCGGCGCAGAACTTAGGTCGGTATCGTTTTTCTGCATATACAAGAGCTTTTTTAAGAGCGCCGTGACGAACACCGTTTCATCGCCGCGAAAAGGCACGCAGTATCCGTGCTCCCCCACCTTTTGCAGATTTTTTTGCAGGTCGCCCGCGGGGCTGTCGATGCTTTGTAGGTACTGCGGGGTGATCCACAGCACCATGCGCTCATAGGTGGCATGCTCGTTTGCGATGACGGGGCGGTGCATTTTTCCGGCGGGAATGATGAGCAGATCGCCGGGGCAAAGGTCGTAGACCTGATCTTCAATATAATACGTCACGCTGCCGTCCAAAAAGTAATAGAGCTCCAAAAATCGTGCGCGTGAAACTCCATGGTGCGAAAATAGGGGTCTCGATTGTGTGAAAGCTGAAAATCTTGCCGCAGCATTTCGTCATTTTTACCTGTTTCCACGTTTTTCACCCTCTTCCTTTGGAGAAATCATAGCACAGTTTGCACCGATTTGCAATATATGCGCCGCAATATATCATTTATTTTGCAATTCATCGTGCTATACTTACAGTAGCAGCGGCGGGGAAACTTTGCCTTTTTCTGCCGCCCGAAAGGAGTTTATTCAGATGCGAAACGATCTGTTTTTGAAAAGCGATGTTGCTAAAAATTTATATGACGCGGTGCGCGACCTGCCGATCGTCGACTACCACTGCATCTATCGCCGAAGGAGATTTTGGAGGACAGGGAATTCCCGGATATTGCGCAGATCTGGCTGGGGCGGCGACCACTACAAGTGGCGTTTGATGCGTGCCTGCGGCGTGCCGGAGGCGCTCATCACAGGCGACGCGGCGCCGCGCGAGAAGTTCCGCGCGTGGGCGGCGTGCCTCGAGACCGCGATGGGCAACCCGCTTTATGCGTGGTCACACATGGAGCTTTCGATGTTTTTCGGCATTGAAGACACACTGACAGCGGAAAGTGCGGACGATATTTTTGACCGCGCGAACGCGTATATCAAGGAGCACCACCTCTCCCCGCGCAAACTGATGCTGCAAAGCCATGTGGAGCTTGTGGCGACAACGGACGACCCGGCAGATTCTTTGGAATACCACAAGGAAATTGCGAAGGAGAAGACCTTCCCGGTGCGCGTGGTGCCCTCGTTCCGCACGGACGCAGCGCTGAACATTTGCCGCGCGAACTATCGCGACTACGCCTTGCACCTCGGCGAGGTGTGCGGTTTTAGTGTGGAGACGCTCGACGACCTGAAAACGGCGCTTTCAAAGCGGCTTGATTTCTTCTGCGAGAACGGCTGCCGCGTGAGCGATATCGGCATTGAGGGCTTCCCGAAAGAAGACAAAAGCTGCGATGCCGCGGAGACGTTTAAAAAGGCGCTGAAGGGAAAGACAATCCCGGAAAACGAGTTCCGTAATTTTCTATTTGAAATGTATGTGTATTTGGCGCACGAATACAAGGCGCATAATGTGACGATGCAGCTGCACCTGAACGTAAAGCGCAACGCATGCACGCGGCTGTTTGAGACCGTGGGTCCGGACGCCGGCGGCGATTGCGTGGGCGACCCGATCCCGGAGCACGAAGTTGCAGCGCTTTTGGACGCGATGGACCGCAGGGATTCGCTGCCGCACACAATCTTATACACGCTGGAGCCTTCAATGTATATGGCGCTTGCGACGACGGCGGGCAGCTTTAAGGGCGTTGTGCCCGGCGCAGCGTGGTGGTTCTGCGACCACAAGCGCGGCATGGAGGAGCAGCTGAACATTATGGCGGAAACCGGCCACCTTGGGCAGTTTACCGGCATGCTGACAGACAGCCGCAGCTTCCTTTCCTATGCGCGCCACGATTATTTCCGCCGTGTGCTGTGCAACAGGGTTGCGGAAGAACTTATGGACGGCACGTTCCTCAGCGAAAAGGCGGCGCTGAAGCTGCTGACCGACCTTTGCGTGGAAAACAGCCGCAAGCTATTCGGCGAATAAAAGTCACTTTATAATAAGGAGGAATTTCCTATGAATATTGTCATTACCGGCGCGGGCGGCGTGCTTTGCAGCGCTTTTTCCCGCGCGCTTGCCGCAGACGGGCACAAAATCGCACTGCTTGACCTCAACTTGGAAGCTGCGGAGCGCGAGGCAGAGGGTATCCGCAAGGCGGGCGGTGAGGCCATTGCCGTACAGGCGAATGTGCTGGACAAAGAGAGCCTGAAAAAGGCGCATGACGTTGTGCTGGAAAAATTCGGCCCGTGCGAGGTGCTCATCAACGGTGCGGGCGGCAACAACCCGAAGCACCACGACGAGCGAGTATTTCAGCAAAGAAGATATGCTGGACGAAAACGCGCGGTCGTTCTTTGACCTTGACCAAGACGGCGTTTCGTTCGTGTTCAACCTGAACTTTCTCGGCACGCTGCTGACGACGCAGGCGTTTGCGATCGACATGCTGGAAACAGGCGGCTGCATTGTGAATATCTCCTCGATGAACGCGTTTACGCCACTGACGAAGATTCCGGCGTACAGCGGTGCCAAGGCAGCGGTCTCGAACTTTACGCAGTGGTTGGCGGTACACTTTGCAAACTGCAACATCCGCGTGAACGCCATTGCGCCGGGCTTCTTTGCAACGAACCAGAACCGCACCTTGCTCTTTAACGAGGACGGCAGCCTGACCCCGCGCAGCCACAAAATCATCTCGCAGACCCCGATGGGCCGCTTCGGCGAGCCTGAGGAGCTGCTCGGCACACTGCGCTTCCTCATCGACAATGACGCGTCCGGTTTTGTGACCGGCATCACGATCCCGGTGGACGGCGGTTTCTCCGCGTACTCCGGCGTATAATCTGACTTTTGGGAGGAATTTTTCATGATTATCGGTGCACAGGCTTCACCATCCGCGACTATGCGCAGAACGAAGCCGATTTTAGAGAGACGGCAAAAAAAATTGCATGACATCGGCTACAAGACCTTGCAGGTCTCTGCGTTCGGCGACATTGACCCGCATATCATCCGCGAGATCTGCGATGAAAACGGGCTTTCCATCATCATTACGCATACGAACCCGCAGCTCATTCTGGAGAACACCGAAAAGGTGATTGAGAACCACCGCATTTTCGGTACGAACCACGTGGGCATCGGCATGATGCCGCAGAAATACACGGGCTCGCTGGAAGGTATGCGCGCGTTTTTGAAGGATTTCGGCCCCGCTGCCGACAAGCTGCACGACGCGGGCATGAAGCTGCATTACCACAACCACGGCTTTGAATACGAGAAATTTGACGGCAAGTGCCTCATCGACCACATGGCGGAGGAAACCGACCCAGCAAAATGGGGCTTTATTTTGGACGTTTATTGGACGCAGTACGGTGGGCGCTCGCCGCAGGTACAGATTGAAAAAATGGCGGGACGCATTGACGTCATTCACTTTAAGGACATGAAGATGCACGGCCACGAGCAGCGCTTTGCAGCCGTGATGGACGGCAACATGGACTTTAAGTCCATCATTGAGGCGTGCGAGAAGACAGGCATTCAACATGCGATGATCGAACAGGACAACTGCTACGACCGAAACCCGTTTGACGAGCTGAAGCTGAGCGCCGAAAACCTGCTTCGTGCCGGCTGCACGTTCTAAGGAGGGCATATGACACAGTTTACACTTTCCGCGTTTGCAGACGAAGCCTCGTCGGAGTTTGACCGGCAGATTGCGGCGCTGCACCGCAAGCATATTCCGCTGATGGAAATCCGCGGCGTGGACGGCAAGGGCATTTTAGACCTGACGGACGAGGAGCTTGATGTTGTTGAAAAGAAGCTTGCAGCGGGCAATATCAGCATTTCCGCCATCGGCTCGCCCATCGGCAAGATCGGCATTGAGGACGACTTTGCACCGCACTTTGAGAAATTCAAGCGCGCTGTGGAGATTGCGAAAAAGCTGCACACCACGCGCATTCGCATGTTCAGCTTCTATATCCCGGAGCAAAAATCCGGAAATTTATCACGATACCGTGATCGAGCGAATACAGAAAATGGTAGACTACGGCGAAGCAAATGGCATACACTGCTGCCACGAGAATGAGAAGGGCATTTACGGCGACACGCTCAAGCGCGTGGAGAAGCTGCACAAAGCCATTCCGGCGCTGCGGTGCGTATTTGACCCCGCAAACTACATTCAGTGCGGCGATGACCCGGCGGTGAACTTTAAGGCGCTCGCACCGATCATCGACTATATGCACATCAAAGACGCGCTGTTTAAAGACGGCAGCGTGGTTCCCGCGGGTGAGGGAGACGGCTCTGTGCCGAGCATTTTAAAGGCACTGGCGGAAACGGGTAAGCCGTACATGCTGACATTAGAGCCGCATTTGTACGATTTCAGCGGCTTGCAGAATTTGCAGGGCGAGGACGTTCTGCACAAGCGCGTATATAAAGACGCGGACGAAGCGTTTGATGTGGCTTCCGACGCGCTGCACGATATTTTGAAAACCATCGAATAACAGAAAGAAGGTAATTTTATGAGCGAAACAGTAAAGGTCGGCATTGTCGGCATCGGCAACATGGGTTCGGCGCACGCAAAAAGCATTTTTTCCGGCAATATCAAGGGCATGGAGCTTGCCGCTGTGTGCGATATTGCGGAATCGAAGCGCCTTTGGGCGGACGAAAATCTGCCCGGCGTACCGTGCTATGAAGACTACAAGGAAATGATCGACAGCGGTGTGTGTGACACGGTGATCGTGGCGACACCGCATTACTTCCACTCCCCCATTGCGATCTATGCTTTTGAAAAGGGCAAGAACGTGCTGACGGAGAAGCCTGCCGGCGTTTACACAAAGCAGGTGGAGGAAATGAATGCGGCCGCGAAGAAATCCGGCAAGGTGTTCGGCATCATGTACAATCAGCGCACGAACCCGAAGTTCCAGAAAATGCGCGAGATCGTGCAGAGCGGCGAGCTGGGCGAACTGAAGCGCTGCATTTGGATCATCACGAACTGGTACCGCACGCAGGCATACTACGACAGCGGCACGTGGCGTGCGACGTGGGCAGGCGAAGGCGGCGGCGTGCTGCTGAACCAGTGCCCGCATCAGCTTGACTTGTGGCAGTGGATTTTCGGCATGCCGAACCGCGTGATGGGCCACTGCAAGTACGGCCATTGGCACAACATTGAGGTTGAGGACGAAGTGACGGCTTACGCCGAGTACCCGAACGGTGCGACGGGCGCGTTCATCACCACGACGGGTGAGTGCCCGGGCACGAACCGTTTGGAGATTACAGGCGACAAAGGCAAGCTTGTTTGGGAAGAAGGTAAGCTGACTTGGTGGAAGCTCGCCGTGCCGGAGCGCGAATTCTGCGTGACGTGCAAAGAGGGCTTTGCGCAGCCCGAAATGACCGTGACCGAAGTGGAAACGGACAACATTGAGCTTGGGCATAACGGCATTCTGCAGAACTTCACAAACGCTATTCTGTACGGCGAAGAGCTGCTGGCGCCGGGCTATGAGGGCATTAACGGCCTGAATATCTCGAACGCCATTCACCTTTCCGACTGGACGGGCAAGCCGCAGGCTGTGCCGGTGGACGGCGAGCTGTTCCTGAAATATTTAAACGAGCGCAGAGCGACCTCGCACGTGAAGGAAGAGAAAGAAGACAGCGGCAAGATTGCAGACCTTTCCGGCACGTATAACGACCGCTGGAAGGTAAGATAAGCTGAATGACTTGTCGTTCCGTTATGGTTTTGTGTTTTCGATGATTGAAAATCATCGATTTCACTGCGCGAAACCAACCCAAGAACCACTTGACGGTAAACGCGGTTAAAAGTTTCGTCCACCTTTTCAAAGGTGGTGGTTTCCAAAGGCAACGCCTTTGGTCGAGCTTCGCAGAGCTTGAAATCCTTTTGCCTACACAAAGACTAAGATGAAAAAGCACGCAGATTGAATTTGTCTGCGTGCTTTTGTTTTGAATGTGGGATTTTCGTACAGCTTAAAATTATCCGTGCATAAAAACAATATGCAAAAGCGCCGCTTCCGGGATGAACCGAAAGCGGCGCTTTCTATGCGTTAAATCTTACGATTTAAGTTTTGATTAAGCCTTGGTGCGCTCTTCGAGGCCGTTGAGCTCGTCTCTGAGCTCCTGCGGGAGCTTGTCGCCGAACTTCTTGTAGAATTCCTCTACGCCGGCAGCTTCCTTAGCCACTTAGCGTTATCAACCTTGAGGATGGAAGCGAGCTTCTCCTCATCGAAGTCCTTGAGGCCTTCGAGGTTGATGTCTTCCGGCTTCGGAACGTAGCCGATTGCCGTCTCAACAGCGTCAACTTCGTTATCGCAGCGCTTGAGGATCCACTCGAGAACACGGAGGTTGTCACCGAAGCCCGGCCAAATGAAGTGGCCGTCTTCGTCGACGCGGAACCAGTTGACGTTGAAGATCTTCGGAGCCTTGTCGCCGAGCATCTCGCCCATTTCGATCCAGTGCTTGAAGTAGTCGCCCATGTTGTAGCCGCAGAACGGGAGCATAGCCATCGGGTCACGACGGACAACGCCGACTGCACCTGCAGCAGCTGCGGTGGTCTCGGAGCCGGTGATGGAACCGATGAAGACACCGTTGTTCCAGCTTCTGGACTGGTAAACCAGCGGAACTGTATCCGGACGCGGCCGCCGAAGACGATAGCGGAGACCGGAACACCCTGCGGGTTCTCAAACTCGCTGGAGAGGCACGGGCAGTTAGCGGTAGGAGCGGTGAAGCGGCTGTTCGGATGAGCCAGCTTGTTGCCAGCAGCAATATACTCGGGGCCGTTTACTTTAGCGCCTTCCACTCTTCTGCGTTGACCGGCGGGTTCTTGTCGAGGCTCTCCCACCAAACGGTGTTGTCATCGAGGTTACGCGCAACGTTGGTGAAGATGGCGCCCTTCTGGGTGGAGATAAGAGCGTTCGGGTTGGACTTCATGTTCGTGCCAGGAGCGACGCCGAAGAAGCCATTTTCCGGGTTGATGGCATACAGTCTGCCATCCGGGCCTTGCGCATCCAAGCGATGTCGTCGCCGACGGTCCAGACCTTGTAGCCCTTTGCACGGTACCTTCCGGCGGAATCATCATAGCCAGGTTGGTCTTGCCGCAAGCAGACGGGAATGCAGCGCAAACGTACTTAACCTCGCCCTTCGGGTTCTCAACGCCGAGGATGAGCATGTGCTCTGCCATCCAGCCTTCGTTCTTAGCCTGATAGGAAGCGATACGCAGAGCGAAGCACTTCTTGCCGAGCAGAACGTTGCCGCCGTAAGCGGAGTTTACGGAGATGATGGTGTTGTCTTCCGGGAACTGGCAGATCCAGCGCTTCTCCGGGTCAACGTCGCACTTGCAGTGCAGGCCGCGAACCAGTCGTTGCTGTCGCCGAGAACGTCCATGACCTTCTGACCAACTCTGGTCATGATGGACATGTTGAGAACAACATAGATGGAGTCTGTCAGCTCAACGCCGATCTTAGCGAGCGGGGAACCGACCGGGCCCATGGAGTACGGGATAACGTACATGGTACGGCCCTTGTAGCTGCCACGAGCAATATCGTACAGCATCTTGTATGCTTCCTGCGGCTCTTTCCAATGGTTGGTCGGGCCTGCGTCCTCTTCTTTTCTGGAGCAGATGAGGGTTCTGTCCTCAACACGGGCAACGTCATTCGGAGCTGTTCTGTGATAGTAGCAGCCCGGGAGCTTTTCCTGATTCAGCTTGATCATTTCGCCGGACTCAACTGCTTCCTTGCGGAGCTCTTCGAGCTGCTCTTCGGAGCCGTCGATCCAAACAACCTGATCCGGATTGACAAGAGCTTTCATCTCGTCGATCCAAGCAAGAATTGTCTTGTTGTTAGTCATTGTTATTTCTCCTTTCGCCAAAAAGGCAAATAAAATGTAAAATAACCCATTTGTCTTTATTCTACCACAAGTTTCCCGCATAATCAATTACAAAATCATGAATTACCCCCATCTTTTTTCGATATAGCGGTATTGATTTAGCGCATATCAGAGGAAATTTGCGGAGTTTTTTAATAATCGAGCTGTAAAAGCGTTACGCGTCCGTTTCGGCGGGTGGCGTTCATATCGATAAGGCGCTGGTTTTCGCTGCCGCGAAAGAGCAGCTCAAGATTGCGCTGCTGTTCGATATACGGCCCGTCCACCAGAACGTCGCACACGTTTAAAAGCGCGTCCACATCGGGGTTGTGCATAGAAACAAGCTGCTCATACGTCCAGCCGGAATAGGCGGTGACGTCTTTATGCAGGGCGTGCACCTGCTTTGCGAGCGCTAAAAGCGGCTTTGGCTGGCAGAACGGTTCACCGCCCGAAAATGTGATGCCGCGCAGCAGCGGATTTTTTCTGAACATGTCAAAGATGACATCGGTATCTTCCACCCTGCCGCCCGCAAAATCATGCGTTTGGGGGTTATGGCAGCCGGGACAATGGTGCGGACAGCCTGTGTGAACACGGTGAGGCGGATGCCGCGCCCGTCCACGATGGAATCGTTCACGATGCCGGAAATGCGGATTTCATTTTGCCGTGCCTTACAGGCTGTGCTTTACGCGGTCGTGCTCTTCGGCGCGTTTGGCGTCGTTCCAGCGGTCGGTGGTGCCGACAAGGTAGCCTGTGATGCGGCGGATGCGGTCGAACCCGCGACCTTCGCCGACGATGATGGTTTTTGTAGTTTTCTGCGTTTTGGGTGACATGATAACTGCCTCGATTCTTTTTATAAATACATTTTTACATTCATTTCAATTTTTCTAAAGGCGGCGGATGCCGTCTTTTAGGTGGTTCTGGGCTGGTTTCGCGCAGCGAAATTGATGATTTTCAATCATCAAAAGCACAAAACCATAGCTGAACGACTTGTCGTTCAGGTTAAACCATGTGTTGCCGTTTTTGCTTTTATGAACTTGCGGTGCAAGTTCATTGGGAGACCCCCTAATTGGGTCTCCCACACTTCAACAGTCCACCGGACTGTTGAAGTTCCCGTCCTGATTTTTGGTAGGCAAAGGGTTTCGCCAATTTGCGAATGGCGACTCAAGGCTTTGCTTGAGAATTCACAGCCTTTTGAAAAAGGCTGGCGAAAACTTTATTCGTCGCTTCGCTGTGGCTGTCATCAACTTTTATCTAATTAAATGCGAATAATCCGGGACGTCGTGGTAGCGCTTTTTCAGCTCCAGAAGCCTTTCGAGCGGAACGCCTTCGCCCTCTCTTCTGCCGCACCTCGGGCACACCTCGTCGATGATGCCGTTATACCCGCACACAGGGTCTCTGTCTACGGGGTGGTTGACCGAGCCATAGCCGATGCCCATTTCTTTCATGCAGCGCACGATGCTTTCAAATGCGTCGATGTTTTTGCACGTATCGCCGTCGAGCTCCACGTAACTGATATGCCCCGCATTCGTGAGCGCGTGAAACGGCGCTTCTCTGCGAATCTTTTCATAGGCGCTGATGGGGTAATACACCGGCACGTGGAACGAGTTTGTGTAATACTCTCTGTCCGTAACGCCGGGAATTTTGCCGTATTTTTTTTGGTCTATGCGCACAAAGCGGCCGGAAAGCCCCTCTGCGGGCGTGCGAGCAAGGTGAAGTTGAGGCCGGTCTCACGGCTTTTTTTCGTCCATTTTCTCCCGCATATGGGAGATGATCTCAAGCCCCAGCTTCCAGCTTTCTTCGCTTTCGCCGTGGTGCTTACCGGTGAGGGCTTTTAAGGTCTCGGCAAGGCCGATGAATCCGACACTTAAAGTGCCGTGCTTTAAGACTTCGGCGACGGAATCGTTGCGGTCGAGCTTTTCGGAATCGATCCACACGCCCTGCCCCATGAGAAACGGATAATTATACACCTTTTTGCTGCACTGGATTTTGAAGCGGTGCAGAAGCTGTTCTTCCACGAGCGCGATTTTTTCATCGAGCAGCTTATAGAACGTTTTCATATCGCCCTTCGCTTCAATGCCGATGCGCGGCAGGTTGATGGAGGTGAAGCTCAAATTGCCTCTGCCGCAGGTGACTTCCTTTGTGTTATCGAATACATTGCCCATGACGCGCGTACGGCAGCCCATGTACGCCACCTCGGTGTTATAATCGCCGGGTTTATAGTATTGCAGGTTGAACGGGGCGTCCAAAAAGCTAAAATTCGGGAACAGGCGCTTGGCGGAGCAGCGCAGCGCGTGGCGGAACAGGTCATAGTTCGGGTCGCCCTCGTTGTAGTTGACGCCCTCCTTGACTTTGAAAATTTGAACCGGGAAAATGGGTGTTTCGCCGTCGCCGAGCCCCGCTTCCGTAGCGCGGAGCAGGTTGTGCACGGCCATTCTGCCTCCGGAGAGGTATCCGTGCCGTAGTTTAAGGAGCTGAACGGTACCTGTGCGCCGGCGCGGGAATTCATGGTGTTTAAATTGTGGACGAGCGCTTCCATGGCCTGATACGTGGTAGCATCCGTCTCTTTGTAGGCGGTCTTTGCGGCGTATTCCGCGGCGGCGCGGGCAGCGTCGCCCGTGATGATCTGGAAGCCGTTTTCTGCTTGATGGCGCGGCAGAAACGCGCGCAGCTTTTCGGCGTAAGCTTCTGCGGTGTGCATTGTGACATCAGTGCCGAGCGCTTCTTTGATGGCAGCCGTCAGCGCGGCGGCATCGGAGGCGCTCATATCAAACCGCACCTCAATATACTGCGCGAGCGCACGGAAATACTGCTTGCGGTATGTTTTCTTCACGCCCTCCGCCATAGCGTAGTCGAAATTCGGCACGCTTTGGCCGCCGTGCATCTCGTTTTGGTTTGCCTGAATGGCGATGCACGCGAGCGCGGCGTAGCTGCGGATGTCGTTCGGCTCTCTCAAATAGCCGTGGCCTGTGGAAAATCCGTCTTGAAACAGCTTTAAAAGGTCAATCTGACAGCATGTTTCGGTGAGGGCGTAAAAGTCTTTATCATGAATGTGGATGTCGCCGCTCGCGTGCGCTTTGGCAATCTCCGGCGGGATGACGTATTTATCGTAAAACGCTTGGCGCTTTCGGAGCCGTATTTCAGCATGGTGCCCATGGCGGTATCGGCGTTGATATTCGCGTTTTCGCGCTTTAAGTCATCCTCTTCGGACGGGCGGAACGTGAGGTTTTCAAAAATCTTCACGAGCTCGTCGTCCATTTCGCGCAGGTGCTCGTGCTCCGTGCGATAATTGATGTAAGCGTTCGCCGTTTTGGCGTAGTCGGCAGCAAGAAGCTTTTCCTCCACCACGTTTTGAATTTTCTGCGCCGTGGGTATACCCGGCAGCTTTTCGAGCGCCGTGAGCACCTCTTCGGTCAATTCGTTCAGATCGGCGTCGCTCATACGCTCTGCGGCGATCCTGGTATTGGCCTTAAAAATGGCGCTTTTGATTTTCCGCGCATCGAACGACACCTTGTCCCCGCTGCGCTTGACAATATATCGAATCATACGTTTAACTTCCCTTTCCGTTTCTCCCCTGCGGCAAAGCCTAAGAGCCTTCGCTTTGCGCTTTCCGTACTTTCGATTATAGGCGCTTTTCCTATACATGTCAAGGGCATATTTAGTGTCAAAGCCACTATATATAGTATCAAGTTTACATAATAATAACAAAATATACCGCGCGTCATAGAAACGGTTTTTTCCATAACGCGCGGTATAACTTGTGATTTCATGGCGTTTTTTCACGGTTTTTTGGGCACTTTTCGGCGCGGTTGCACACCGTCTATACCCGTTTATAAGCCTATGCACGCCATACGGCGGTTGACAAAATAAAACGCGTTTTTCACGAAATTTTTTGCCGGCTTTTTTTAGTTGACGACGGCACCGAGCAGTCCTGCGAGATACACCGCGCCTCCAAATCGATCTTTGTTTTCTGCATTTTTGCAAAGCGGATATCGGTGCGCGAAAATTTGGCACGGCGCAGGTCGCATTCTTTCAGCTGCGCATTGCGGAACACGGTCTCCGTAAGGTCGCAGCCGGAAAGATCGGCTTTTTCGAGGTCCGCTTCCACAAAGCTCGTACCGCGCAGACTGATGCCGGAAAAGTCCTGCTTTTTGAGCGGACAATGATCGAGCACACAGTATTCGAGTGTGCCTCCGCGCACGGCCCAGCCGGTGAGGTCTGCGCCCGCAAAGGAGCAGCCCGAGACACGGCAATTCTCAAACGCGGTGACAAACAGGCTTGCGCCCGAAAACGTGCAGTTTTCAAACGAACAACCGCGCGCCAAAACATCGTTTAAGCGAGAAAAATCGAACGCGCACGCAGAAAAGCGGCATTTTTCAAGCAAAGCGCCGGAAAACATCGCGCCGCGCAGGTCGCAATTTTCAAACGTATAGCCGCGCAGCTCGGCGTCCGTGAAATCGGTATCGCCGAGCCGCGCGTTTTTATACGTGTTCTGTTCTAAAGAGAACATTACTCTTCTTCCGTCACGGCGATATGCAGCTCTTTGAGCTGTGCCTCGGTGACTTTGGACGGTGCGTCCATCATGACATCCTGTGCGCTCTTGTTCATCGGGAACGCGATGACCTCGCGGATGGATTCTTCGCCGGAGAGCAGCATAACCATGCGGTCTACGCCCGGGGCGATGCCGGCGTGCGGCGGCGCTCCGTAGCAGAATGCGTTGTACATGGCCGGGAACTTCGCCTTTACATCGTCTTCGCCGAGGCGTACCATCTCGAACGCCTTGACCATGATCTCCGGGTCATGGTTACGCACAGCACCGGAGGAGAGCTCTACGCCGTTGCAAACGAGGTCGTACTGGTCTGCCAGAATGTCGAGCGGGTCAATCTCGCCGCGCTCGGCCTTAAGCAGCGTTTCCATACCGCCGGAGGGCATGGAGAACGGGTTGTGGCAGAACTCCAGCTCGCCGGATTCCTCGCCGATCTCGTACATGGGGAAATCGACGATCCAGCAGAACTCGTAGCGCTCTTTATCCATGTGGCCCTCGCACGCCGCGCCGAGCATACGACGCATGACGCCTGCGGTCTTCTGGGCCTCCTCACGCTTGCCTGCGGAGAGGAACACGAGCGTATTCGGCTCGAGAGACAGCGCGGATTTGACGGCTTCCACGGTCTTTTCATCCGCATTGATAAACTTTGCGATGCCGCCGGCAATGGCGCCGGATTCATCGACCTTGAACCAGTACGGCTTCTGGCCGGCCTGCACCTCTACGTCTGCGCAGAGCTTATCGACCGCCTTGCGGGCAAGCTTGCAGTTGGAGACCGGGACAGCTTTGACGATGTTGTTTTCAAACGGGCCGAAGCCGCAGTTTTGCAGAATGTCCGTAACGTCCTTGACGCGCAGGTCGATGCGCAGGTCCGGCTTATCGGAGCCGAACTCCTCCATGGCCTGACGGTACGGGGATGCGGGCAAACGGTGCGGAGGACGCGATGTTATACGTGCCGTACTTTGCAAAAATCGGCGGAAGAACGTCTTCGATGACGGCAAAAACGTCTTCCTGCGAGGCAAACGCCATTTCCATATCCATCTGGTAGAATTCGCCCGGAGAACGGTCGCCGCGCGCATCCTCGTCGCGGAAACACGGTGCGATCTGGAAGTAACGGTCAAAGCCCGCAGTCATGAGAAGCTGCTTAAATTGCTGCGGTGCCTGCGGCAGGGCGTAGAACTTGCCCGGGTGCTTACGCGCCGGGACGAGGTAATCGCGCGCGCCCTCCGGCGAAGAAGCCGTGAGAATCGGCGTGGTAATCTCTAAAAAGCCGTGCTCCGTCATAGCGGTGCGCAGAGCGGAAACAACGTTGCAGCGCAGGATGATGTTGGCTTTCACTTCCGGATTACGCAGGTCGAGATAGCGGTATTTTAAACGCTGGCTCTCGTCGCTTCGCGGGAGTGGTTGATCTCGAACGGCAGCTCGTTATAACGGCAGCGGCCGAGCACGGTGATCTCCGTCGGCGCGATCTCGATGTCGCCGGTGGGAAGCTTCGGGTTTTTGCTGGTGCGCTCGCGCACGATGCCCGTAACGGAAATCGTGGATTCCTTATTGAGGGGCTTTACAATGTTCATCATCTCTTCGTTTTCGATGACGACCTGCGTGGTGCCGTAGAAATCGCGCAGCACCAAAAACGCAAAGTTATTGCCGACTTCGCGGATGTTTTCCATCCAGCCGACCAGTGTGACGGTCTCGCCTGCGTTTGCAAGGCGGAGTTCGCCGCAGGTATGGGTTCTCGATTGTGTCATGATTGATTTCCTCTTTCGTTAGTGTGACCGGTTAAAATGTGATGGGCATGGCGTCTTCCTGTTCGGTGACAGCCGTGATGTACGTATCAACAAAGTCATCGTTGAGGGAGATCTTCTTCTTTTCGCCCGTCTTCATGTTTTTAAGCACGCTTCGCCGTTTGCGATCTCATCGTCGCCGAGGACGATGCTGTACTGCGCGCCGATTTTGTCGGCGTATTTCATCTGCTTCAGGCCGCGTGCACACAGGTCGCAATCTGCCGCGATGCCGCAGCTGTGCATTTTTTCGGTGAGCTGGAACGCCTTCATCTGCGCCGCTTCGCCCAGAGACGCGATGTAGACCTCGCACTTTGAGTCATTTCCGAAGTCTGCGCCCATCTCGTTCATCGCCATCAGGATGCGGTCAAGACCGAGAGCGAAGCCGAGTGCCGGTGTGGGCTTGCCGCCGACTTCCTCCACGAGGCCGTCGTAGCGTCCGCCGCCGCCGAGCGCAAAGCCGAAACGCTTCGAGGGAAACTCAAACACGGTGCGGGTGTAGGTAATCAAGGCGCGGACGAGGCCGGGATCGATGGAAAACGGAATATTGATAGATTTCAGCAGCGTCTGCACCTTTTCAAAGTGCGCACGGCAGTCGTCGCAGAGATAATCCGTGATCTTCGGCGCACCCTTGGCAATCTCGCCGCAAACGGGGCTTTTGCAGTCCAGAATACGCATGGGGTTGCGCTCCAAGCGGGAATTGCAGGTCTCGCAGAGCTGATCCTTATAGCCCTCGAAATACGTTCTCAGCGCCTTTCTGTACTCTGCGCGGCATGTGGGCAGCCGATGGAGTTGATAGAGACCTCAATGTCATCGGCAAGGCCGAGACGATTGAAAATGGACATGGCCATAGCGATGACCTGTGCGTCCGCCGCCGGTTCTGCGGTGCCGAACATCTCCACGCCGAACTGATGCAGCTCGCGCAGACGGCCTGCCTGCGGCTTTTCGTAGCGGTAGCGAGGAGGTCTTATAGTAGAGCTTTACCGGGTAACCGCCGTTATACAGGCCGTTTTCCAGCATGGCGCGCACGGCGCCCGCCGTGCCCTCCGGGCGCAGCGTAATGGAGCGGCCGCCCTTATCTTCAAACGTGTACATCTGCTTTTCCACCACGTCGGTGGTGTCGCCGACGGAGCGCAGGAAGAGCTCGGTGTGCTCAAACACCGGGGTGCGGATCTCGGAAAAGCCGTTCAGTTCCGCTTCATCCGTCATAACGGCTTCCACAAGCGACCATTTTTCGGATTCGCCCGGAATGATATCCACGGTGCCCTTAGGCGCTTTTGTGATCAATTCCATAAAATATCCCTCTCATTCATGAAAAATAAAAAAACCCTTACCCAAAACGGATAAGGGACGAAACAGGTTCGTGGTGCCACCCTTTTTCGGGAGAAAAAGCGAAAGCTTCCCCTCCCTTTCTTTCCTTAACGCGGAAAACGCACTTTCGTGCGGCTCACGGGTGTCTTTCTCTGCCGGATGCACACGCCGCTCTCAGCATTTGCGGCGCTCTCTGTTTTGTGCCCCATGGCAGATACTCTTCCCGGTCAATGCCGGTGTATTTTCAAAGCATACGCTTTGGTTTTAAATTTACAGCTTTACAATCTCGCGCCAATCGAGGTCGCCGCGCTCGAGACCATGGATGAGCACCTCTGCCGTTGCGATGTTCGTCGCCACGGGAATGTTATTCAGGTCGCAGAGACGGAGCAGGTTTTTATCGTGCGGCTCCAGTGCCTGCTTCTGCATGGGGTCGCGGAAGTACAGCAAAAGGTCGATCTCGTTGCAGGAGATACGCGCCGCAATCTGCTGATCGCCGCCCTGTGGGCCGCTTAAAAAGCGGTGGACCGAAAGACCGGTTGCTTCCTCTACAAGCTTACCGGTGGTGCCGGTCGCACAGAGATTATGCCGGCTCAGGATGCCGCAGTAAGCGATGCAGAACTGTACCATAAGCTCTTTTTTTGCGTCATGCGCCGTAAGCGCGATATTCATAAAAATTCCTCCCTGTTTATAATCATTCGGCCCCTATCCCAAATGTCACAACGATAAGGGAACCGAAACACCGTTCATGCGTGCCGCTATGCGGGAAAGCGCCGTCATGCCGGCAGGTCATCCGCCGGCACGCAGCCACGCTGAAAAGCAGCCGTCATTTGTCTATCTTCGGGTACGATGCCGATGAGCCGCACGCCGCTTTGGTCGATGACGTCATCGAGGTCGCGCAGGCCGCCGGCGTCTTCCCGCCCGGCGGAAAGACTGCCGAAATATTCGGCGTTAAAACGATTGATGACAAGCCGCTGCTGCGGTACCTCAAGCTCTGTTAAAAGCTGCGCACAATGGACGCATCGCGGATACACACGGGTCCGAGTTGCACACAATAAGCGCGCAGTCCGCCGCCGCTGCCGCCGCGCGGAAGCCACGCCCCACGCCCGCGGGAGAATCAAGGATCACGCGGTCAAAATAGCGCTTTAAAAGCGGAACGAGTCTAAGCATGACGCGTTCCGGCACAAGATCTTCGCCGCTTGCCGGGGCAGGCATTAAAGACACGCCGGGCATGGTCACGCACGGGTAAATCGCATCCGCAGGCGCGCAGCGCCCTGCCACAACGTCCGAACTGTCGAACACGAGCGCTTCCTCCGTGCCGGTCATACGGTCCAGACTGCGCAGACCCGCGTCACAATCCAAAAGCAGAACGCGTTCGCCGCCCGCCGCAAACTGAGAAGCCAGCCCAAGCGAAACGGTGGATTTTCCCACGCCGCCTTTTCCCGATGTGACAACAATAGCAGTACCCATAGATAATACCTCATCAAACATAATAACACAAAAATGCACGGTAGTCAAAAACAAAAATGGCTATACCGAAATTTTATCACAGCGAGACAAAAACACGGCGGCTTTTTTGTCGAAGCAGACAAATATCCTCCCTAAGCACGCGTCATTCCGTACCCTCTGTTATCGTGGTTTCTGCGTTTTTGCCTCCTTTTGGAGCGTTTCGGCAAAAATAAGCTTCAAAAACGGCCTTTGCCGTCTCTTTTGCGGCATCGCCCTTGCCGCCGTATTCGATGACGACCGCCACGCAATCTCCGGGTTCTCGTACGGCGCAAAGCCGATGAACGTCAGGTTATCGGAATGGTCGGCGTTTTCCGCCGTGCCGGTCTTGCCCGCAACGGCGATACCGAAATCCGAAAAGGTCGAGGCCGCCGTGCCCTCTGTGCACACCTGCCGCATGCCTTCGCGCACGACCTTGAAATATTCGTCTTCGATCTCCGCTTTTAACACGACCTCCGGCTCTGCGGTCTCTTTTCCACCGCGCGGTCGTAGTCCGTGACTTTATTTAAGAAATGCGTTTTGTAGCGCGTGCCGCCGTTTGCGATCATGGCGCAGTATTCCGCAAGCTCGATCGGCGTGAACATATCGTCGCACTGGCCGATGGCCGCCTGAATGGTGAGGCCGTCATACCAATTTGCGCCGTGGCGCTCCGTATACGTTTTGGGGTCGGACATGATGCCCGCAGTCTCGCTCAATTCGCACCCGGTCTTTTCTCCGAGAGCGAACAGCTCTGCATACGTGTGCATTTTGTGAATGGTCAGCATGCGGCCCACGTCAAAGAAAAACGCGTTGCAGGAGTTGCGGATGGCGCCATACACATCCACCTCGCCGTGCACGCCGAGGCAGCCCGGTTCGTAATCCGGCGCATAATAGTGGTACGCGCCGTCGCAGTTCACGGGGTGAGAGGTCGGCGTGATGACGCCTTCCTCCAGCGCCGCCAAGGCGACAAGGGGCTTAAAAACGGAACCCGGCGTAAAGATGCCGTTTAATGCGCGGTTGAAAAGCGGCTGGCTTTCGTCCGCATAAAGCTGCGTCAAATACGCATCGTCCGTATTGTACTTTTCAAGGTCGAAATTCGGATAGGTCGCGCCGGCAATGATGCCACCGGTGTTCACGTCCAAGGCGACAACCGCACCGGCCTCGCAGTCTTCGGTCGGCTTCGCTTCAATCTGCTCGGCGAGCGCGTTTACGGCCGCACGCTGCACATTGCTGTCTATGGTAAGCCACACGGAATCGCCCGCTTCCGGCGGCTCCGTCACGGTGGTGGAGGTCACTTTGCCGGTGGCATCCGTTGTGACGCTCTCTTTGCCGTTTTTGCCGCGCAGGGTGGACTCGAACACGCTCTCAATGCCGCTTTGGCCGACGGTATCCGTATAGGAATAGCCGGAAACGTTTGAGGCGGAATACGTGTTGCCCGCTTTCTCGGCGGCATCGTATTGCTCCTGCGAAATGGCACCCAGCGTGCCGACGATATGCGGGGCCAAATCGCCCTCCGGGTATTCGCGCGTCTGCTCCACCTGCGTTTCAATGCCCGGCAAATCTGCGCTGCGCTCACTTAAGAGCTCCACCGTTTCGATGGAAATGTCTTTTGCGAGCACGAACGGTTCGTGCGGCTGAAATACGCGCGCTCCATGCCGTAGCGCACGGGACGCGATACGGCGGATGTCTTCGGGGCTTGTATAGGCTTCGAGGTCATACCGCTCGATGAGCGATTCCATGCACTCGTCTGCCGTGGCACTCGAGGGTAAGTCTAAGATGTCTTCGCTTTTCAGCGTTTCGATCTCGGCGGTCATTTTGGTTTTAAACTGATATTTGCCCGATTTGATTTCGATGGGAAGGCGATCCGTCCACGGGACGTTCAGCGTTTCGAGCAGCTTTACAGCCTCCAAAACGACGGCATTGCGCGTTTCATTGCTGCCGGAAAGACGACTGTATATGGCATTATACACGGAGCGGTTGCCTGCGAGCACGTTTCCGTTACAGTCCAAAATTTCGCCGCGCGTGCCGGTGAGCTTTAGGTACGTCGCGGAGGACTGTACGGCCTCCTCTTCAAACGTGCTGCCCTCTAAAAGCTGCCACTGGGCAAGCCGCCCGATATACAAAAGAAAGACGGCAGCAAGCATAACGCCGCAGAAAATATAGCGGCCGCGTCCTTTTTCCACAACTGTCGTCTCCCTTCGTTGAAAACTTAAATCTTTTGCAGCTTATGCAGCTTTGACCTGCGCCGCCGTATGGCGCTGCGCACGCGGGGCTTTCGCACCCACGCCTGCAAACCGTAGCACACGGGTATCGTTAAAAGCGTGTAAAAATAGATGGGCAGATACTTTGTAACGAGCGCGTACAGCGTCAGTGCATACCCGGCTGCGACGTACAGCGCGAGCCAATCGAGCAAAACGGCGACGGCGCAGCTCCACAGACCCATCAATACTGATGTGAAAAGCTGAATTTGAATTCTGGTGCCGCACAGGCCGCTCAGCAAAAAGCACAGCACGCCGAACGTGAGCGCGTGATACCCGAACACAGCCCCGCTGCCGATATCGGCAAGAAACCCGGCGTACATGCCGAACGCCATAGCGGGTGTGCACGCCTCCACCATGGCAATGGTGAGCGCGGCGGAAAGCACCGGAAGCGGTTTTACGCCCATGATCTGCGGCAGCAGCCCCGGTGTATCCTGTAACAGGAACAGCAGCAGAATCTCAACCGCATACAAGACATAGCGTATCCATTTTTTGCGGTTCGGCACAGCTGTTCACTCCTTTTATTCATTTCCCTTGCTTGCGGTCTGCGCGGGGTCTTCTTCATCTTTGTTATTCGTCTCCGGCAAGCCGGTTGTAACGTCGCCCTTGCCGTCGAAATCCGTCACGACGAAGACATCCGTCACCTCTGTTACGTCCACGTATGGGGTCAAAATGGCATAGTACGAGGAATCCGCGTTGCTGCGCTCCACGCTGTCCACACGCCCGATGAGCAAATCGCCCGGGAACACGCCGCCCGCGCCGCTCGTGGTAATGATGGAGCCTGGCTGCACCTCGGTATCTCTTGTAAGGTACAGCATTTTTACCTTGCCGCTGTTTGCAAACTGGATGTCGCTTGTGACAACGCCGCTTTCCTTGCATGATTTATCCGTGGCGCCGATCTGCGTCTTTTCGGATAAATCGACCGCACGCGGCTTGACGCGGCGTAGACCTCCTCCACAACACCTACGACGCCCGTTTCCGTGATGACGGCATCGCCGACGGATACGCCCGCAAGGCTGCCGCAGTTGATGGTGAAATCACCAAACACGTCGTTCGGGTCGCGCCCTACGACGCTTCCCGCGGCTAATTGCAGGTCGGGCATGGCTTTTTTGACAGAGAGGATATTTTCATACGAAGCATTCTCGTCTTTTAAGGTGTAGTAATCCACAAGCTGTTCGCGCAGCTTCCGGTTTTCCTCCGAAAGGTCGTTGTACAGCGCTTTAAGCTCCTCTTTGGTCATGCCGTCCAAATTTAAAAACTCCTTTGCGCCCTCGGTGGTATTCGTCCCCGCCGTGAGCAGCGGTGCGGATACCGTGCCGAACACGTTTGAGAACACGGATGTTCCGGCGTTTAAGCCGTACACGAGCACGCCGAGCAGAACGACAACCGCGATCATTAAAATTTTAAAATTTTTAGAGGTGAATTTCTCCATGCGCCGCACCTGCCTTTCGATTTTTATTTAAAGTCAATTCAATTTATTTTTCTGCAGCTTTTACCGCGCCGCGCGCGTTTGCGGGAATATGCGCTTTGCCCTCTAATGTGCGGCCTGCACCTCGGCTACGCAGTCGAGCGGGCGCTCCGCGACCTGCACGGGCAGGCCCGTCGCTTCATGCAAAAGCGGTCTAAGCCACGCAGCAGTGCACCGCCGCCCGTGAGCGTGAGACCCATATCCAAAAGATCTGCGGAAAGCTCCGGCGGGGTCCGCTCCAAAACGCGGTGTACGGACTCGAACACAGCTTTCAGCGGCACCAAAAGCGCCTCGCGCACGTCTTCTGCCGTGACGGTAATATTTTTCGGCTGGCCGTCCGCCGCGCTGCGGCCGCGCACCTCCATGGAGACACTGCCGAGTTCCTCAAGCGGGTAAGCGGAGCCGATCTGCAATTTCACGTCCTCCGCAGTGCGTTCGCCGATGAGCACACCGTACTTTTTGCGCAAGTACGAAACGATAGCTGCGTCAAAATTTATCGCCTGCCACACGGACGGAATCTGCCACGATGGGGTCGCCGTAGGAGATGACTGCCGTTTCGCTTGTGCC